>Ga0302326_10024787_pt1 | contig 12178 bp, 10 predicted proteins | sample Palsa_T0_3_FD_202264 | JGI IMG/M metagenome (GOLD analysis project Ga0302326, IMG submission 202264) | Peat permafrost microbial communities from Stordalen Mire near Abisko, Sweden - Palsa_T0_3 | ecosystem: Environmental > Terrestrial > Soil > Palsa > Peat permafrost | place: Sweden: Abisko...
GCCGCCGAATCGGGGCTCGCCATCTGCACGATATGATCGTTGACCGACAGCAGGCGGCGCGCCGACTCGATCACGTTCTGTCCGATCGGCGTCAGGCTGACGCCAGGCGCACTCTTGTCGAACAACTCGACGCCAAGGAGAAATTGCAGCCGCCTGATCTGCGCGCTCACAGCCGGCTGCGTCATGCCCTGCGCCTTCGCCGCGCGCGTGAAACTGCGCAACTCGACAACGGAAACAAATGTGCGCAATAGATCAGTCGGAATATTGGTCATTACGGTATCTGATCCTCGCAGCTCTTATGCTTTCCTCGGAATCGCGGATTCTTTCATTTTTTCAAACGCCGGACGACTGATACAAATCACAGCGGATTTGGCGTCTCGCTGCCGTATTTGGGGGCAACGGCGCTAAAGTGAGGCAATAAAAACACGGAAGGCGGGAATGTCTTTTATTCGCGTATATCTTCGCGTTCTCAGCCTTCTGGGCAAGGAGGCGAGGCTCGCCGTAATACTGGCGGTTGCGAACATCGCGCTGGCCGTTTCGCAATTCGTGGAACCGGTGCTGTTCGGCCGAATCATCGATGCTTTATCCGGTGCGCTACCCGAAGGCCTCAGCTCAGCGGCGCGGGCGCTGGCGCCGCTGGTTGGCGCGTGGGTCGGTTTCGGCCTGTTCATTATTATTGCCGGCGCGCTGGTCGCGTGGTTCGCGGACCGGATGGCGCACCGCCGCCGCAACCTGGTAGTCGCGGACTATTTCGAGCATGTCCTGGAACTGCCGCTGGCCTATCACGCCGGCGCCCATTCCGGCCGGCAGATCAAGATCATGCTCGCCGGCACCGATACGCTGTGGTGGATGTGGGTGTCGTTTTTTCGCGAGCATTTCGCTGCGTTTGTTTTTATCGCCGTGCTGCTGCCGGCGACATTGTTTCTGAACTGGCGGCTGGCACTGCCTTTGCTCGTGCTATGCGTCGCGTTCACCGCTCTGACGCTTGTGGTGATGCACAAAGCCGACGCTATGCAGCGCGCGGTCGAGCAGTATTATTCCGATCTCGCCGAAACCGCCGCCGACGCGCTCGGCAATGTCGCGCTGGTGCAGAGCTTTTCCCGCGTCGAGCTCGAAGTATCGCTGCTGCGCGGCCTGGTAAATTCGCTGCTGCGCGCGCAGATGCCGGTGCTGTCGTGGTGGGCGGTCGCCGCGGTGCTGACCCGTACCGCGACGACGCTCACCCTCTTGGTGATCCTCGTGGTCGGCACGTACCTCAAGCTGAGCGGACTGGCGTCGGTCGGCCAGATCGTCAGCTTCATGAGCATTGCGGCGCTCTTGATCGCGAGACTCGAACAAGTCGTCGGTTTTGCCAACCGCCTGTTCATGGATGCGCCGAAGCTCGCCGAGTTCTTCGGCGTGTTCGATACCGTGCCCGCAGTGCGCGACCGGCCCGACGCCGTCGATCCCGGCAAGCTGCGCGGCCTCGTCGAATTCAAGGACGTCTCGTTTTCCTATGACGGCAAGCGCGCCGCCGTGGCGGACTTAAGCTTCACCGCGCTGCCAGGGGACACGATAGCGTTGGTCGGACCGACCGGCAGCGGCAAATCGACAGCGCTGGCGCTGCTGCATCGCGCCTTCGATCCGCAATCGGGCGTGATTGCAATCGACGGCATGGATATCCGCGACCTGACCTTGACGGGTCTGCGGCGGAATATCGGCGTCGTCTTTCAGGAGACTCTGCTGTTCAACCGCTCGATCGCGGAGAACTTGCGCGTCGGCAAGCCCGACGCCACGCCGGAAGAAATGCGCGAAGCCGCCGCACGCGCCCAGGCGCTCGAATTCATCGACCGTAATCCCGATGGGCTCGAGGCGCGGATCGGCGAGCGTGGCCGGCTGCTGTCCGGCGGCGAACGGCAACGCCTCGCGATCGCGCGGGCGCTTCTGAAAAACCCGCCGATCCTGATTCTCGACGAAGCCACCAGCGCGCTTGACCCGGTGACCGAAGCCAAGGTGCAGGCTGCACTCGACGAGGTGATGAAAGGCCGCACCACGTTCGTCATCGCACACCGGCTCGCCACCGTGCGCAAAGCAACCCGCATTCTGGTGTTTCAGAATGGTCAGGTCATCGAAACGGGCACATTCGATGAATTGCAGCGCCGCGGCGGATTCTTCAGTGAATTGGTGCAGGCGCAATTCGCCATTGCCGCCGAGCTTTCGCAGCAGGACGCCCTCGTCGCTCCGAAATAATGGACGCGCGGGGAAGCTCAGCGCAGCCGTTCCAGAATGCTGACGTAATTGGCGACCGCGGCGCCGCCCATGTTGAAGATGCCGCCGAGCCGCGCGTCCTTGATCTGCATATCGCCCGCGGTGCCGGTAAGCTGCATCGACGCCAGCGCATGCATCGACACGCCCGTTGCACCGATCGGATGGCCCTTGGACTTTAGTCCGCCGGACGGATTGATCGGCAGCTTGCCGTCCTTGGCGACGATGCCGTCGGCAATGACGCGCGCGCCCTGCCCTTCCGGCGCGAGCCCCATCGCTTCGTATTCGATCAGTTCGGCGACCGTGAAGCAGTCATGCACTTCCGCGAATGACAGATCGGTCAGCCCGGCGCCGGCCTTCGCCAGTGCACGCTTCCAGGCCTCGGCGCAGCCTTCGAACTTGAGAATGTCGCGCCGCGACATCGGCAGGAAATCCTGCACATGCTCGGCGGCGCGGAATACAATAGCTTTCTTCATGGTGAGCGCGGTCTCGACATCGGTGAGCACCAGCGCAGCCGCACCGTCGGACACCAACGAGCAATCGGTACGCTTTAGCGGCCCGGCGACACGCGGATTCTTGTCGCTCTCGGTGCGGCAGAAGTCGTAGCCGAGATCCTTGCGGATCTGCGCATAGGGATTGCCGACGCCGTTCTTGTGGTTCTTCGCGGCGATACGCGCGAGCGCGTCCGATTGATCGCCCCAGCGCTGGAAGTAAAGCGATGCGATCTTGCCGAAGATGCCGGCAAAGCCGCCGTCGATATCGGCTTCCTCGCGCACATAGGAGGCCTTGAGCAGGTTTTGGCCGATCTCGGCGGCCGGAGTCTTCGTCATCTGCTCGACGCCGACCACCAGCACGACACGGGCTGAGCGCGCCGCAATCGATTTCAATCCCTGATGCACGGCAGCCGAGCCGGTCGCGCAGGCGTTCTCGACCCTCGTGGCAGGCTTGAAGCGCAAATCAGGCGAAGCCTGCAATACCAGCGAGGCGGTGAAGTCCTGCGCGGAGAAGCCCGCATTGAAGTGGCCGAGCACAATCTCGTCGACATCGTTAGCTGCGACGCCGGCATCGGTCAGCGCCTCATTGGTTACGCGAACAATGAGGCTTTCGACGGTCTCACCGGTAAGCTTGCCGAAGGGCGTATGTGCCCAACCCACGATACAGGCGGTCATGATAGCTCCAAGTCTTCCAGATTGGCTCTAAGTCTTCCAGGCCCAGGAATCTGACCCAGCAATCTAAATCGTCATTTGCCGAATTTTGGTCGCTTTTCCTTGGCTTAGGCTGTACCGCGGCCGCTAAACGATCCACACCGGGGGGTGACGATAGCGGTATTCGGCTTTGCGTTCGAGCCTTGCTTTCGGGTACATAGGTGCGCGCCTGCGCCTCGTGAACCCTCCGTGAAACCTTCGCGGCCCTTTGGGCCCGACCAACCAAGCGGACCGCGACACGTGAATGGAATGAAATCTCTCCGGGCTCTGGCGCTCGGCCTAGCTTTGAATTCCGGCGCAGTCGCTGCCGTCACATGTCTTGCCGCGTCGCCTGCGCGCGCCGAAGCCCTGATCCTGATCGATGCCGACAGCGGCAAGGTGCTCCGCGCCGAAAACGCGACCTATCCCTGGTATCCGGCTTCCACAACCAAGCTGATGACGCTCTACGTCACGCTGAGCGCGATCCGGGACCACCGCATCACTTTCGATACATTATTTACCGTGTCGCAGAACGCCGCTATGCAGGCGCCGACCAAGATGGGCATTCCGGTCGGTACCCAGGTCACCGTCGATAACGCCATCAAGATGATGATGGTGAAGTCGGCGAACGACATGGCCATGCTGCTGGCCGAAGGCGTCGGCGGGTCCGTCGACGATTTCGCGCAGGAGATGACGGACACCGCGCACAAGCTCGGCATGACGGAGTCGAGCTTCGTCAATCCGAACGGCTTGCCGGCTGATGGCCAGATCGTGTCGGCCCGCGATCTGGCAATCCTGGCGCGGGCGCTGATCCACGATTTTCCCGAATACAGCTCTTACTGGCACATTCCGGCGATCAAATTCGGCCGCCGCGTCACCCGCAATTACAACCCGCTGCTTGGCCGTTATGCCGGCGCCGACGGCATGAAGACCGGCTTCATCTGCGCCTCCGGCTTCAACCTTGTCGCCACCGCGCAACGCGACAACAAACGGCTGATCGCCGTCGTGCTCGGCGCACCGTCCGGCGCGGCGCGCGCGATGAAAGCCGCGCGGATGCTCGAGAGCGGGTTTCACCAAAATCCGCTCGGCTGGCTGACGCCGTCGCTCGGCACCGTCGACGCGCTGACGCCGATGGATGCAGCGCCGATGAATCTCAAGGATGAGATGTGCGGCGGCCACCGCAAGAAGCATCATTCGGAAGACGAAGACATCGACGCCGACAGCGATACCGGTCAATCGGCCGGAGACATCGCGCAGCAGCACTCGTTTCTGCTCTCGGCGCTCCGCGCGCCGACCGATCCGGTCCTGCTCTCCGATCTCGGCCCGGTGATGCCGATCGTGGTCTATACCGGACCGACACGGACGCCGGACCAGCTCCAATCGCTTCAAGTGATGCCCGAAGAAGACGCCACAGCGCCAAAGAAGAAGGGCAAGGCGAAGGCTGCCGTCGACAAGTCCACCGATGACAAGCCAGCGCCGGCGAAACCGGCCGCGAAACCCGCCGCCACCAAACCGACCGCCAAAAAACCTGCCTCCGGCAAAGACTCTCAGGCCCAGCCGAGCGGCACGAAAGCCGCCTCGGCGAGCCCTTGGACCGCACTCTCCTCTTCTGCGCTCGCCGGAAGCCCGCCGCCTGAGTTGCGGACCAGTCCGTCCTCCGAAGCAAAGTAGCAGGCTTGAAGCCTTCTCCCGCGCAGCCGTGCTAAAACAGCAGCGGCCACGGGAGCTTCAAGGTTATGCCTGACAAGATGACGATCTCCGCGCTTCAAGCGATGAAGCGCGAAGGAAAGAAGAGCATCGGCGTTGTCGCCTGGGATTATCAGATCGCGCGCATTGCCGACCGCGCCGGAGTCGATTTCGTCTCGGTCGGCGATTCCGTCGGGGTCAATCTGTGGGGCCGCGACGAAGTCCTCGAAGTCACCCTCGACGAAATCCTGATCTGCTGTAAGGCGGTGCGGCGCGGCGTCGAGCGCGCGCTGGTGAGTTGTGACATGCCGTACGGGCCGGCGCAGGAAGGAGTCCAAGCAGCGCTCACCGCCGCATTGCGCCTCGTCGAGGAAGGCGGCGCCGACATGATCAAGGTCGATGCCGCCGCGGACTTTCCCGAGGTCGTGCGCGCGCTCACCGGGGCGGGCATTCCAGTGTTCGCGCAATTCGGGCTGACGCCGCAGACCGCGGCGAAGTTCGGCATCCCCTACAGCGCGCAGAACTCGCCGCAAGCGCAAGCGACCGCAGAAGCTGCGGATAAGCTTGTCGCGGAAGCAAAGATTCTCGAACAGGCCGGCGCCGCGTTGCTCGATTTCACCAATTCGGGTCCCGTTGCCGGCGCGGCGGTGGTCAAAGCTGTTACGATCCCCGTGATCGGCGGCTTTGGTGGCGGCCCGTGGCTCGACGGTCGCGTGCGGCTTGCGCACACGGCGATCGGCTACGCCGAAAAATGGATCGACTCCAAGACCGAAACCTATGTGAACACTGCGAAGGCGGCGCTTGATGCTTTCGGTGCGCTGATCGCCGACGCGCGCGCCGGGCGGCAGATCAAGGGCTGATCATGCCGACCGCGATTATCGACGGCATCGCGACGCGCTACGAGGTTGTCGGCTCCGGACCGCCGCTCATGATGTATGCGCCGGGTGGCTTCAACGCAGTCGTGGAATCCTGGTCGACGCTTGGTGTCTACGCCAAGACCAGGATGATCGACCATCTGCCAAAACAATTCACCTGCATCCTGTTCGACCGCCGCGAATGCGGCCAGTCGGGCGGGCGGGTCGAAGCCGTGACTTGGCAGCATTTCGTCACGCAGGGCAAAGGCCTGCTCGACCATCTCGGCATCAAGCGCGCCCACATCATGGGCGGCTGCATGGCTTGTCCGCCAGTCGCGGCTTTTGCCGTCGCGCATCCCGACACTGTGTTGAGCATAGTGCTGTATTGGCCGGTCGGCGGCGTCAAATACCGGCTGTCGAGCCACCGGCGTTTTGCCGAACATCTGGACTTTGTCATGAGCGCCGGCCTCGATGGTGTCGTAGCGTTAGTGAAGAAGGACGGTAAACCGTTCGGCGCCGATCCACGCGGCGGGCCGTGGGCGTCGGTCATCAAGCACGACGGCACCTTCGCGGCTTCCTATGCGGCGCTGGAGCCGGAACGGTACAAGAGGATCTGCAACGCGATGTGCGGCGCGCTGTTCGACCGCGATACCGCGCCCGGTGCCGAACCCGAGCAACTGATGCGGCTCGACATTCCCGCCCTGGTGGTACCGGGCCACGACGCCTCGCATGCGACATCGGCGGCACGCTACCTTGAGGAATGCCTGCCGCGAGCGGACTATTGGGATGTGGCGGTCGAGCAGCAAACCGAAGATAATGTCCCGGCACGGGTGATGGATTTCCTGTCGAGAACGAAAGCCTGAACGGCCGCGATCATGGTCGACTATTATTCGATCCTTCGACCCGCCGTGACGGCGGCCAACGCCGGCGATACGCAATGGCGTCGCGGGATCTATGATCGCGCGCGGCAGATGCTGACCACCCGGCTCAAGGGACAGCAGCCGCCTGCAACAATGGCGGAGCTTGCCGCCGAGCAGGTTGCGCTCGATCGGGCGATCGCGCGGATCGAATCCGAGTTGGCGGAGCGCGATGGCGATATTGCCGATATTGCTCCGGAAGAAATCGCGCGTGGCGCAGCCGCGAAGCCGTTCCAGTTCACAGCCGCGACGTGGATTGTTGCCGCGGTCATCGTCGCCGCGCTTGCCGGAGGCAGCGTGATGATGTGGTCAGGCAAAGGGCAACAGAAGACTGTGCCGGTTGCCAGCAATCCCGCCCCTGGCAGCAATTCCGCTTCCGGAACGGTGGCGCCGCCGGCTCCCGCCGTGAAGGTCGCCACCGCAAAAGACGGCGATCTTCCGGCCGGCATCGATGGCGGCTCGAACGACCCGGACCAGTCTTATGTTTACCGCAAGCAGCCCACTTTCTATCGCACGCTGCAACCGGTCGGCACCGTCATCATCGATAAACTCCAGCATTTTCTTTATCTGATTCAGCCGAACAATGTCGCGCTGCGCTACGGTATCGGGCTCGGCGGCGCGTGCGCCGATCTCGCCGGCCTGCGCCACATCGCAAGCCTTGCCGAATGGCCGCAATGGCAGGCGACGGAGGACATGATCGAACGCAAGCTCGCCAAGCCGGGCGTCGTACCCGGCACACCAGGCAATCCGCTGGGCGCGCGCTTGCTACAGCTTGATGACGGCAAGTCCCGCATCAACGGCACCAATGCGCCGAAGACCATTGGCACTACCGTGCTGTTCGGCTGCGTACGCCTTACCAACGACGACGTGGTCGATCTTTACAACCGCGTGAAAAGCGGGACATCGGTGCTCGTCAATTAGGCCGGCCGCTCAAGATCCACTGCGGAACGCCGGTTTGGCGGATATCAGCAATACCCATCGGACCTTAGATTTATTTGTCACGATTCGTTCAGCACATTCGAACGTGTTAACCCACATTAAGCGAAGGGCAATTGAACTGCTGTACTGCCGTTGATCGGTAGTAACCTGATAGCTTGTGAAGTATCGCAAATGGTACCAGTTCATGCCCCGGCGGCGAGCGAAACGTGCCCTGCCCGCGCTCCGGAATCCATCGGCCGCGTTGCGGCAATTACCGGTTCGGAAGCAACGATCGACCTGTCAGGACGCATAGCGGCGGCCAACACCGCGACGGTTGGAAAATTCGTGGCCGTCATGACGGCCAAGGGCCTGATCGTCGGCTTGATCACCGAGATCGGCGAACAGGCGATACCCTCCGCGGGCGCCGGGCCGCCGTTTCGCAAAGTGGCCGAAGTCGACATGATCGGCAAGATTCGCGCCCAAGCGGGAGGCGCGCACTTCCAGCGCGGTGTCTCGTAATATCCGAATATCGGCGATGCCGCGATCATGCTGACTGACACCGAGCTGAAACTGATCTACGGCTCGCCTAATTGGCGACAGCGTCGACATCGGTCATTTACAGCAGAATCCAAACGTCCATGTCCATATCAACATCGAGCAACTGGTAAGCCGGCATTTTGCCATCGTCGGCACAACAGGCGTGGGAAAATCCAGCGGTGTCGCGACAATCCTGCAGCGTATTCTCGACACACGACCGAACTTGCGGATTTTCCTGGTCGATCCGCACAATGAATACGGTCGCTGCTTCGGCGAAAAAGCTCAGGTCCTCACTCCGCGAAATCTGCGCCTGCCGTTCTGGCTGTTCAATTTCGAGGAAATTGTCGACGCCTTCTTCGGCGGTCGGCCCGGCGTTTCCGAAGAGGTGGAAATCCTTTCCGAAGCCATCCCTTTGGCGAAGGCTGCCTACCTGCAATACCGCCCCAGCAACGACCGTCTCGCTAACAGGAAGCGCGATACGCGCGACACCGGCTTCACCGCAGACACTCCTGTCCCCTATCGCATCGAAGATCTGATCAATCTTCTCGACGAGCAAATGGGCAAGCTGGAGAACCGCGCGTCGCGTATGATCTATCACAAGCTGATTTCGCGCGTGCAGACAATCAGAAGTCACCCACGCTACGCATTCATGTTCGAGAATGCCAATATCGGCGGCGATACCATGGCCGATACCATTTGCCAGCTCTTCCGCTTGCCGCCCCAGGGCAAGCCGATGACCATTATGCAAATGGCCGGCTTCCCAGCCGAGGTTGTCGATTCCGTCGTCTCCGTGCTTTGCCGCATGGCCTTTGATTTCGGACTGTGGAGCGATGGCGTAGCCCCGCTGCTGTTTGTCTGTGAGGAAGCGCACCGCTACGCGCCGGCCGACAACACAGTCGGATTTGGCCCAACCCGCCGCGCACTGTCGCGCATTGCCAAGGAAGGCCGAAAGTACGGCGTATTTCTGGGGCTCGTGACGCAGCGGCCCGCCGAGATCGATGCCACCATCATTTCGCAATGCTCGACGCTTTTCGTGATGCGACTATCGAACGACCGCGATCAAGCGCTGATCCGTTCGGCGGCCTCGGATGCAGCGGCCAACCTGCTTTCATTCATTCCGTCGCTTGGAACGCGCGAAGCATTTGCCTTTGGCCCGGCCGTCGCTTTGCCGACGCGCATGAGCTTCAGCGATCTACCGCCTGAGCTGCGGCCGAACAGCGAGGCGGCCGGCAATACGCGTTCCGATGCCGGCGCCAATCTCAATCCGGACCTAATCCCGATGGTGATCGAACGGTGGCGGAGCGCCACCGCGCATCAGCGGACACGCGAATTCGAGCCCCCGGGCGCTGCCGCGCCAGCGGATGCGCTGGGTGCTCAACGGCCCTCTGGGCCGCCGCCACCGCAAGCGCCATCGCTTCAACCGGCACTACGATCCGACGCGCTGCGTTCAAGCTTGCTGAAAAGGCCGCTGGATGAGTCGGTCGCCTACGCGCCGACGGTTCCGCCGCAAAGAATGCGGTAGATTGTCGGCTTTCCACGGCGGCGCATTTAGACCTATTGCTTTGCCATGTGCAGCGGCGCGTCCGTCACGTCCTGCAACTCTTTCAGCGTCAGACCTCTCACCATGTCGCGCACGACGAAGCCTTCGTCAGTGACGTCGATCACGGCGAGGTTGGTATAGACACGCTTGGCGCAACCCACAGCGGTCAGCGGATAAGTGCAACGACGCACCAGCCGGCTTTCACCGGTCTTGGTGGTGTGGTCCATGATCACCCAGAGATTCCGGGTACCCGACGCCAGGTCCATCGCGCCACCGACCGCGGGCGCGCTTTCGTTGTCGGAGGTCGACCAGTTGGCGAGATCGCCGTTCTCGGCGACCTGAAAGGCGCCGAGAACGCAAAGATCGAGATGACCGCCGCGGATCAGCGCGAAGCTGTCGGCATGGTGCATGTAGGAGCCGCCGGTGCGGAGCGTGATGTATTGCTTGCCGGCATTGATCAGCCAGCGATTGATCTTGTCCGGCGCCGGCGCCGGACCCATGCCGAGTACGCCGTTCTCCGACTGAAACACCACTTCCCGCTCTTCCGGCACGTAGTCGGCCACTTGCAGAGGCGCGCCGATGCCGAGATTGACGTACCAGCCTTCGGGAATGTCATCAGCGAGACGCGCCGCCATTTCCCGGCGCGTCATCGGCTTATAGGCTGCCTGAACGCTCACGGTTGTTGCCTCCGTTAAGTGACCGTCGGTTCGCCGTACGGCACATGCACCACACGGTCGACGTAAATGCCGGGCGTCGCGATCATTTCCGGATCGAGCGCGCCAAGCTCAACGATGTGTTGCACCTGCGCGATCGTCAAATCCGCGGCTGTCGCCATCACCGGATTGAAATTACGCGCCGACGATTTGTAGGTGAGGTTGCCCCAGCGATCAGCTTCCCAGGCTTCGACCAGCGCGACGTCGCCACGCAACGCTTCTTCGAGGATGTAAGCGCGGCCGTTGAACTCGCGTTCTTCCTTGCCTTCTGCGAGCTTCGTGCCGGCGGCGGTCGCCGTGTAAAACGCCGGGATACCGGCACCGGCGGCACGCATCCGTTCCGCCATCGTGCCTTGCGGTACACATTCCAGCTCAATAGCGCCTTCGCGCCACAACTCCTCAAACACCACCGGATCGGCCGTGCGCGGAAACGAGCAGACGATCTTGCGCACGCGCCGGGTCTCCAGCAGCGCCGCGAGGCCGACGTGACCGATGCCGGAATTATTGGCGACGATCGTAAGGTCCTTCGCACCTCGCTCGATCAATCCCGCAATCAGCGCATTCGGCTGGCCGATGCTGCCGAAGCCGCCGACCAGGATGACGGAGCCATCCTTGATGCCGGCCATTGCGTCGGCCATGCTTTGCACGATTTTGTTGATCATCAGCCGGCGGTCCGCTCGTTCCCGCCAAAGCGGGGACCCAGATAATTATCCCACTACGCGCATGCGGCCGCTGTCGAGAAACGCCGGCATCACTTCGCTCGCGAAGCGGCGCAGCGTTTCGTTGGCGTGGCCGCTGACCCCGCCGCCGTTGAGCAAGATGTATTCGACGCCGAGGCTGTGCAGTTTCTCGACCTTGGCGGCAATCTCATCAGGATTACCGTAAAGCGCACTCTCCTCGCTCGCCTCGCGGGTGTCGGAATAGGCCATGATACTGGCTTGGTTCCTGGTGCCGGGCGCACTCGAAATGGCTTCAAGCCGCCGCTGCGCTTCCATGCGGCGCTCCAGTGCAGCTTCCTTGTCCGCCGCGTCTTTCGCCACGAAAAACGCCCGCGCCACGCCGACATTGGCGGGATCGAACGCGTGGCCGAATTCTTCCATCGCGGATTTATAGATCGCGATACGCTCCGCGACGCTGTCGAATGAAGCAAATTGGTCGAGCAGCAGATTGTAGCCGCGCTTCGCGACCGCACGGATCGAGTCACGGCTGCCTGCGCCCATCCATATCGGCGGATGCGGCTTCTGCGCTGTCGGTGGCTCGACAATAATGTCGTCGAACTTCCAGTATTTGCCCTGATGCGAGAACCGCTGCTTCGACGTCCACGATTTGATGATGACGTCGAGCGATTCATTGAAGCGCGCGTCAGCCTCATCGATCGGCACGCAGAAGCCGGCGAATTCGTTGTGGCGGTAGCCCTTGCCGACACCGAAATCGAGCCGGCCACCGGAAAGCAGATCGATGCTTGCGGCCTGCTCGGCGAGCAGGACTGGATTGTGCCATGGCAGGACCAGCACCGCGGTGCCGAGCCGGAGCGTCTTGGTCTTTGCCGCCACCCAAGTCAGCAGCGACAGGCTCGCCGATACCT
>Ga0302326_10024791_pt1 | contig 12177 bp, 8 predicted proteins | sample Palsa_T0_3_FD_202264 | JGI IMG/M metagenome (GOLD analysis project Ga0302326, IMG submission 202264) | Peat permafrost microbial communities from Stordalen Mire near Abisko, Sweden - Palsa_T0_3 | ecosystem: Environmental > Terrestrial > Soil > Palsa > Peat permafrost | place: Sweden: Abisko...
GTTGACGGCGAGCAGGTCGAGTGCGCGGAGCGCGCCGATCTCGTAAACGCCGCCGGTGAAGCCGCCGCCCCCAAGCACGAGTGCCGTCTTCGAATGCGGCTGCCGTCGGCGCTTCGTGCTGCCCCGGACACCTGCCTTTGGCGGCGTCTCGAGGTGTACGACATTGCCCATGCGAAGGCCGAAGTGTACGGGTCCGTTCAGGGAACCGCGCGCGGTGGCACCGCATCCTTGTCCGCTCAGAGCTGTTTCATTAGCCTGATGCGACGTCAAGCGCGCGTGCGCGCTATTGCCGTGGTGGTCGCCATGGCGGCGGTGCTGGCGGCGGGCCCCGCGGTGCAGACCGCCACCGCCTCCCAGCTGAGCGCCCTGCGCAAGGTATTCGCCGATGATCTCAACGCCGGCGGAGGCTCGAACGGCGCCCTGGTCGTGGACATGAACACGGGCCAGACCCTGTACTCACACAACGCCCGTGTCGGACGGCTGCCGGCATCGAACGAGAAGCTCTACACGACCTCGACCGCGCTGCTGCGCTTCGGACCTGATGCGACGCTCCAGACCACCATCTACGGTGTCGGCTCGCTCGCGAAGAACGGGACCTTCGACGGCAACCTCTACCTGCACGGCGGCGGCGACCCGTCGTTCGGCTCGACCAGCTTCGACAACTACTACTACGGCAAGAACGTCACCCACGCGACGATGCAGTCGCTCGTCGCGCAGCTCGTCGTGCGAGGTATCAAGTCGATCAACGGCGACGTGTACGGGGACGCGTCCTACCTCGACGAGGCCCAAGGCACCGCGCCATATGGCTTCGCGCCCTCATTCGACCTCGGCAGCCCGCTCAGCGCGCTCGACTACAACCGTGGCTGGACCGACCTCTCCGGCGACGCCTTCCAGGCCAATCCGCCGCTCTACGCGTCCCAGCAGCTCGTGTTCGCGCTGCGGGCTGCCGGCGTGAAGGTCCCGATGAACAGGGCCTTCACCGGCAAGACGCCGATCGGCGCGACGACGCTCGCGACCGTCAGCTCGCCGCCGATGTCCACGATGATCGCCCTCACGAACACACCGTCAGACAATTTCTTCGCCGAGACCCTGATCAAGGACCTCGGCGCCCGCTTCGCCGGCCGCGGATCAACGGCCGCCGGCGCGGCGGTGGTGCGCGCCGAGGTTGCGTACGAATTCGGCATCCGTCCCAGGATCTACGACGGCTCTGGACTCTCGTACAGCGACTCATCGAGCCCGCTGGACCTGGTCACCGTGCTCGAGAAGATGGCGAGCGACAGGGACTTCGTGCGGTCGCTCGCGATCGCAGGCGAGACCGGAACCCTCCAGGACGAGATGGTCGGGACCGACGCACAGGGACAGTGTCGCGCCAAGACCGGCACGCTGGCCGCCGTGTCGAACCTGTCCGGCTACTGTCTCGCGCGCGACGGCCACACGCTCGTGTTCTCGATCCTGCAGAACTACGTCAACCCGGACACCGAGCACCCCCTGCAGGACCTGATGGCCGAGGCGCTCGTCAGGTACGACGGTAAGGCGGCGGCGACGCCACCGAAACCGCCGAAACCGCCGACCACAGCCCCCGGCCCTTAAGGTTCCCTGAAATCGGCGCGGCGCGAGCTCCGCGGCGACAGGCGGTCGCTACGGTGAGGTTGTGCCCGTTCTGCGTGCAGATCGCCTCACGAAGACGGTGGGGGTTGGGCGGGCCGCGCGGCGCGTGCTGGACGAGGTGAGCCTTTCGGTCGACGCCGGCGAGGTGGTCGCAATCCTCGGCCGCTCGGGCAGCGGCAAGTCGACCCTTCTGCACCTGCTCGGCGGGCTCGACTCGCCCGATGCGGGCGAGATCACGCTGGCCGGCGATCGGCTCACGGGCCGCAGCGCCCGGGCGCTGGCGCGGATCCGCCTGCGTCACGTCGGGTTCGTCTTCCAGCAGTTCCAGCTGATCGAGGAGCTGAGCGGCGCGGAGAACGTGCTGATGCCGACGCGGCTGCCGGGCGCCCCGCCGGGCGGCGCGCGCCGCGCAGCGCAGCTGATCGAAGAGCTCGGGCTCAGCGGCGTAGCGGACCATCTTCCGCATGAGCTCTCGGGCGGCGAGCAGCAGCGGTTCGCGTTCGCGCGGGCGCTCGTCAACGGGCCGAAGCTGGTCCTGGCCGATGAGCCGACCGGGAGCCTCGACGCCGAGAACGGAGCAGCGGTCCTCGAGCTGCTGCGTGGTTTGACCGGCAGGGCGGTCGTGATCGTGACCCACGAGCCAGACGCCGCCGCGATCGCCGATCGGGTCCTGCAGCTGGCTGACGGGGAGCTGGTGGCCTCGGCGGACAGAGGTTCGATCGCCGGCCGCCGACGCTCGACCGCCTGGCGGCCCGGCACGTGAGCGCGCTGCGCGCCGCGCTCGGCGAGGCCCGCCACGGGCTGCGGCTGCGCCGGCGTGGGGCGCTGCTGACCGCGATGGGGATCGCGCTGGCGGCCGCGATGCTCGCGGCGGCGGTGGTGGTCGGGGAGGGCCTCGGCGGCGGCTTTGACCGAGCGGCGCGCGCCGCCGACCTGCCCGACGTGATCGTCCGCTTCGATGACGAGTCGGCTCGGCTGGTCGACGAGCGGATCCGCGCGCTGCCCGACATCGCCTCCTACTCGACGCGCCTCGAGTTCACGAACGTCGGGATCGCGGCCGGCGGACAACGACGTGGAGACGCCGTAGCGGAGGTGATGTCCGGCTCGGGGCGACCCGGATATGCGGTGGTAGCCGGACACAATCTCGCCCGACGCGGCTCCGAGGTCCTGATCGAGCTGGGATTCGCTCAGGCCTGGCACATCCGGCTCGGGAGCACGTTCTTCGTGTCCGGGCTGGGGCCGCAGCGGGTGGTGGGGTTCGTGGAGGCGCCCGACAATGTCGGGTACCCGCTCGCGAAACCCCGCTTCTACGTCTCCCGGCCGGCGATCGAGGCACGCTACGGGCCCGAGCGCAAGCCCCAGGTCAACTTCGCGGACATCTGGCTGCGCAACCCCCGCTACCTGAACGAGGTCCTGGCTCAGGCACGGGCAACGAGCTTCGGCCTGCACGACATCCAGTTCGCGACGAAGTCGGGCGTGAAGGTGCTGCTCGACCAAGCGGCCGGCATCGTGATCGACCTGCTGGTCGCGCTGTCGGTGATCGCGCTCGTGACCGCCAGCGTGATGCTCGCGGCGTCGGCGCGCGCCGAGGTTCAACGGCGCCTCGGTGCGATCGGGGTGCGCCGGGCGGTGGGTGCTTCGCGCGGCCACCTCGCGCTGGCGCAGGGGCTCGAGGCGATGATGATCGCGGTGCCGGCGGCCGGGCTCGGGCTGGCGGTCGGCGTGCTCGTGACATACGGTCCCGACGATCGGCTGCTGACGATGCTGAACGAGCCGCCCCCCGGCGCCGGCCTCGTGCTGCCGCTGGCAGCCGGGTGGCTGGCCAGCATGGCGATCCCCGTGCTCGGCGCGGCGTGGCCCGCATGGCGGGCGGCCGGCCGCTCGCCGGTGGGGCTGCTGCGGGGTGGGGAGCTCGAGGCGGGCGGGCGGGGCGGGCGCCTTTCGGGCGGACGGAGCGGGCGCCTCTCGAGCGGACGGGGCGGGCGTCGCGGTGGCCTCGCGGCGCTCGGAGCCCGGCTTGTGGCCGCGCGCCGGGTACGACTCGCCGCGACGGTCGTGACGCTCGGTCTCTCGACCGGGTTCGTGCTGCTGATGCTGGCGCTCGCGTCGGCGCTGAGTGCGCTCGAGACCGATCCCGGCGCGCTCGGCAAGCACTACCAGCTCACCGCGTCGCTGCCCGTGTCCGCCGTGCCGCGGGTGCGCGCGATCCCCGGCGTCCAGGCTGCGGCGCCACGCTACGAGGTCGAGGCGGCCGACTCGTTCTCGCTGGGTGAGACGATCGACGTGATCGCGTATCCGGGCAACCACACCGTGTTCGAGGCACCACCACTCGTCGCCGGCAGACGCCTGCACGGGGAAGACGACGCCGAGGTCGGCGTCGGCCTGGCCAACGCCCTCGGCCTCAGCCCGGGCGCGACGCTGGCGCTCGCGTTCTCCTCTGGGGCTGAGCTACGGCTCCGGGTCGCCGGGCTCGTCAGCTCACTCGACCACGACGGCCGCGTGGCATACATACCGGCGAAGGCGCTGCTGGGCGTGGACCCGTCGGCGCCGTTCCAGATCGCGGTCCTGGTGAGACCGAACGCCAACCAGGGGAGCGTCTCCGCCGCGCTGACCGCGCTCGGGGGAGCCCCTGCACAGACGAGCGGGGCGACTGCGCGCGGCGTGCCGCTCGTGGACACGCTGCGGACAATCCTCCGCGCGATCGCGATCGTCGACGGCCTCGTCTGCCTCTACGCCCTGATCCAGGCGTGCACGCTCACGGTTCAGGAGCGCCGCCGGACGGTCGCGGTGCTCCGCGCCTGCGGAGCGGGAGCGGGTGCGGTGCGGCGGCTGCTGCTCGGCGCGGCACTCGCGCTCGTCGTTCCCGCCGCCTTGGTGGGCGTCGTGTTGGAGCGGTTCGTGTTCGGACCCGCGCTGGCGCACCTGGCCGTGAACTACGCGACGCTAGCGCTCGACGCAACGACCGCCGAGGTGCTGGCAACCCTGGCCGGTCTGGCGCTCGCGGGCGCGGTCGCCGTCATCTGGGTCGCGCGGCTGGCATGCCGTGAATCGGTCGTCTCGGGGCTTGCGTCGCGATGAGGCGAATCACCCGGCGAGAGGCTGTCGGCGAGGCGCTCGCCGGCGCCGTGCTGCTGGCCGGGTGCGGGGGTGGTGAAGGACGGGTGGCCGCCCGTTCGGGCTCGACGCTCGAGTCCACCTGGGGTGACCCGGTCGGGGACGGGCAGCTCCGGGTCCTGGCGGGCGAACCGCTGATCGACCGCACGGAGCTCGGGCCGCGCGCGCCCGGGGTCTCGGTCCTGGCGAGGATCGCGCACCAGACCGATGCCCACGTGCTCGATGCCTCCTCGCCGGCGCGGGTCACCTTCCTCGATCGCCTCGGCCCGCCGTTCCAGTCGACGTTCCGACCTCAGGAGACGCTGACCGCGCAGGTGCTGGCGGGAGCGATTGTGTCCGTCCGCTCGCTGGGGCCCCAGGTCGTGATCCAGGGGGGCGACCTGATCGACAATGACCAGCACAACGAGCTGGCGCACGCGCTCGCGGTGCTGCGGGGCGGGCCTGTGCGTCCGGGGAGTGGTCCGGACGGCTACTTCGGCGTGCAGCTGGCGTCTGACCCCGACCCGTTCTATTACCGGCCTGACCTCGACGCGCCGCGGTATCCCGGGCTGCTGCGTAAGGCGGTGGGAGAGTTTGTGAGCCGCGGCCTCGATGTGCCGTGGTATCCGGTGCTCGGCGATCACGATGCGCTGGTCGCCGGCGAGATCGTGCCGACGGCGCTGACGCGGTCGCTCGCGGTCGGGGGCCGGGCGCTGTGGGATCTGCCCCACGGGCTGACGCTGCCGCCGGAGGCGCGGACCGAGGCCACGGCGTCTCCCGACGGTCCGCCCGACCCGGGCCTGGTCCAGTCGTTCCTGACGCGCGCGCTGGCGGGGCCGACGGTGCGGGTGCCGGCGGATCCTGGGCGGTCGGAGATGACCCTGCAGGAGGTGGTGGGTGCGCTGCGCGGCGCCGGCGCGACTGCCGCCGGTGCAGGAACCGCCGGCGAGCGCCTGGACTACACGCTCGATGTCGGCCCGCGGCTGCGCCTGATCGTGCTCGACCTCGTGCGACGCGCCGGCGGCTCAGGGGGCCTGGTCGGACCCGGTCAGCAGGCATGGCTCGGCGCGCAGCTCGCGGCCGCCGGTGAGCGCTGGGTGATCGTCGTCTCCCACCAGCCGATTCAGAGCTCGATCGGCGGCGAGGGGCTGCTCGCGATGCTCGACCGCTCCCCGCGTGTGATCGCGGCCCTGTACGGCCACATCCATCGCAACCTGATCGTCGCCCGCGCGACTCCGGCCGGCGGCTACTGGCTGATCAGCACAGCTTCGCTGATCGACTACCCGCAGCAGGCGCGCGCGCTACGGATCCTCGCCACCGCCGGCGGCGGCGTGACGATCGAGACCTGGATGCTCGACCACGTCTTCCCTGGGCCGCTCGGTCAGATCTCCCGACAGCTGTCGTTCATCGACGCGCAGGGAGGCAGGCCACAGGCGTTCGCCGGGTCGAGACTCGACCGCAACGTGAGGCTTCACCGCCGCGCGGTCTGAGCGGCGTGACGTGAGGCTTCACCGCGCGCGGTCTGAGCGGCGTGGCGGGATCAGCCGGCGACGACGGCCGCCGCGGCGCCCTCAGCTTGCGCGGACCGGGCGTGCTCGCGGCTGTCCCGGGAGGCGATCAGGACCGCGGCGAGGATCGCCCCGGCGACGGCAAAGCCGGCACCGACGAGGAAGGCGCGATCAAATCCCTTTGTCAACGCGACGCTCACGTTGTGCACGCCCGAATGGAGCAGGCTCTGGGTGCGGCTGTTGGCGACCGTGGCGAGGATCGCGAGACCAAGCGCGCCGCCGACCTGCTGCGCGGTGTTGATCAGCCCGGAAGCGAGGCCCGCCTCGTGCGGGTCGGTCCCCATTACCGCGGCGATCGTCACGGAGACGAACGCGAAGCCGAGCCCAACGGCGGCGAGGAGCGACGGCCCGAGGACGTCCGCGGCGTAGGAGCCGCCCGGCCAGGGCACGCGCGAGAACCACAGCAGCCCAGCCGCGATCAGCACGAGGCCGGCGATCAGTGTCGGCTTGAAGCCAAGCCGTGTGACCAGCTGCGACGCGGCCCCGGCCGAGAGGATGATCCCGACCGCCAGCGGCAGGTAGGAAACCCCTGTCTTGATCGCCGAGTAGCCGAGCACATCCTGTAGATACAGCGAGATGAAGAAGAACATCGAGAACAGCGACATGCCGACCAGTAGCCCGACGATGTTGGCACCCCTCAGCGTCCGCAGACGGAAGATCGAAAACGGCATCAGCGGGCTGCGCGAGCGTAGCTCGATCACGAGGAACGCAACCAGAAGGGCCGCCGCCCCGGCGAGGCGCAACAGCGTAGCGGTCGATCCCCATCCCCCGTTGACCGCCTCGACGACGGCGTAGACAAGCAGCGACAGGCCGGCCGTGACGGTCACGGCACCCGGTATGTCGAACGTGCTCGTCTCTTCGCCGGCGCGGCTCTCGATCAGTACCCGCGGCGCCAGCACCGCGGCCACGAGCCCGATCGGGACGTTCACGAACAGCACCCAGCGCCAGCTCAAGCCGCTCGTGAGGATCCCGCCAAGGAGCACGCCCACGGCGCCGCCCGCGCCCGCCACCGCACCCCAGATCCCGAGTGCACGGTTGCGTTCTGCTCCCTCGGAGAACGTGGTCGTGAGGATCGAGAGGGCCGCCGGCGAGACGATCGCCGCACCGAGACCCTGAATCGCGCGGGCAACGATAAGCCAGCCCTCCGACTGCGCGAGCCCGCCGCCCATCGACGCGAGCGAGAACAGCACCAGACCGGTCATGAACATCCGCCTGCGCCCGAGCAGATCGGCCATGCGGCCACCAAGCAGCAGGAATCCGCCGAAGGTGAGCACGTATGCGTTCACGACCCAGGAGAGGTCGTCGCGCGAGAAATGCAGGGCCCGCCCGATCGATGGCAGCGCGACGTTCACGATCGACGCGTCGATCACGATCACGAACTGCGTCATCGCGAGGAGCAGCAGGGCGAGGTTCTTTGCCCGTGGAGTGTCGAGTGAGTTCATGGAAGGTGACCTCCGATTCCGGTTTGCGCGCCATACGATACGGAACTACAATTCCGTTTGTCAACCCCTGGGGGTGAACTTTTCACGATGGACACATCAACCGAAGCCAAACCCGCCCTCAGGGCCGACGCGCGCCGCAACCGCGAGAAGATCATCGCCGGAGCCCGAACGGTATTCGCTCGCGACGGCACGTCTGCGCAGATGGAGGATGTCGCGCGAGCCTCCGGCGTGGGCGTCGGAACCGTATACCGGCACTTCCCGACCAAGGAGGCGCTGATGACCGAGCTCGTCCGGCTCACCTTCGAGTCCTTCGTGCAGATGGCGGGCGATGCGCTCACCGAGGACGGCGAACCGTTCGACGTGCTCGCCGGCCTGCTACGCCGCACGGCCGCGCTGATGGCCAGCGACGCAGCCGGTCAGCAGACGATGACGGGCGCCGGGGACGAGGTCTGGGCGGGCACCGAGGCGGAGCGACACAAGCTCGGGCAGATTGTTCACGTGCTCGTCGAGCGTGGACAGCAGGCCGGTACGATGCGACGCGATATCGGCGGGGAGGACATCCCGATGCTGATGTGCGGCGTCTGCGCGACGATGGGCAACACGGCACCAGGGTTCGACTGGGAGCGGCACCTCGAGCTAGCGATCGACGCCTTGCGGGCTCGCTAAGCAGCTAGCCGGCGGTCGTCAAGGTCTCGCTGCAAGCGCCTTCCTTGGCGCGCTCGGCCGTGGCCCGCTCGGCGCTGCGCACGGCGCGGGCGAGCAGCCTCGACAGGGTTGCGCGCTCTTCGCCGTCGAGCGCTTGCAGGACGTCGTCTTCGATTGCCCGCTGAGCGAACGCGGCGCTCTCCAACGCCTGACGGCCAGTGCCCGTGATGTAGACGCGGTGGCGCCGACGGTCCTCAGCGTCACGACGGCGGACAAGATGGCCGAGGTCCTCGAGATCGTTGAGCAGCAGTACCACGTTCTTGGCGTCCATGCACAGAGCGTCGACCAATTCTTGCTGCGGTGCGCCGTCATGGTCGCCGAGATAGCTGAGCGCCATCAGTAGCCGCAGGTCGATCCCGAGCAGCTCTGCACTGCTGCGCCGCATGATCTGCTTGGCGAGTCTCGGCACCAACACCATCGGGTTAGAAGCGATCTGAGAATCCATTACGCGTACCAGTATACCGCGCCCATCGGGCATCCTTCATCTTCCGTAAAGGATTCCTGCGGCGTCTTTCATATCCGGAGCAAGGATGATCCGTGCTAAGGTGTGTTCTCGACCGCGACTGAAGGACACCCATGAGCTCCAGCAACCCAAAGACATCCCTCGCGCAGCACCCGAACCGGTGGGCCGTCCTGGCCCTGCTTGGGGTCGCGCAGCTGATGGTCGTACTCGACGCGACGATCGTGAACATCGCGCTGCCCTCAGCGCAGAAGGCATTGCATTTCACGACCGACAATCGACAGTGGATCATCACCGCATACGCGCTCGCCTTCGGCAGCCTCCTGCTTCTGGGGGGCAAGCTTGGCGACCTCTTCGGTCGCAAGTGGACGTTGATCGGCGGACTCATCGGCTTCGCCTTGGCCTCAGCGATAGGTGGCATCGCGCAATCGTTCGGGATGCTCGTCGCTGCACGAGCCTTGCAGGGCGCCTTCGGCGCGATCCTCGCCCCGTCGGCGCTCGGTCTGCTTACGGTGACCTTCCAAGGATCCCCCGATCGACCCAAGGCGTTCGGGATCTTCAGCGCCATCGCCGCCGGAGGAGCCTCAGTTGGGCTGCTGCTCGGGGGCGTGCTCACCCAGGCCATCTCCTGGCGCTGGTGTCTGTATGTCAACCTCGCGATCGCGATTCCCACGGCCATCGTGGCGCTGCGGCTGCTGCGCAATGAGCGCCGGCCGGAGCGCGCCCCGATCGACCTACGCGGCGTTGCCCTCGGCTCGGGCGGACTGTTCGCGCTTGTGTTCGGCTTCTCCAACGCCGAGACCAGCTCGTGGTCAGACCCGATCACGATCGTTGCGCTCGGGGCCAGTGCCCTGCTGCTGTGCTGCTTCATCGCGCTGGAGCGGCGAGTCCAACATCCACTGCTACCCCTGCACATCGTCTGGGATCGGGCGCGCGGAGGCGCTTACGCGACGATCGCGCTGGCCGGCTCCGCCGTGTTCGCCGTGTTCCTGTTCCTGACCTACTACTTGCAGCAGAACCTCGGCTTCTCACCCCTGAAGACCGGCCTGGCGTTCCTGCCAATGACGATCATGATCGTGCTCACCGCAACGACCGTGCAGACCAGGGTGCTCCACCGGACTGGGGCCAAGCCCTTGGTCATGGCCGGGATGACGCTCGGGTTGATCGCGATGATCTCGTTCACGCGCCTCACCCCCGACGCGGCCTACGCCACCCATGTCCTGCCCGGACTGATGCTCACCGGACTGGGGATGGGGTGCATCTTCGCGCCCGCATTCTCCACCGCGACGCTCGGGGTGAAGAGCACCGACGCCGGCATCGCGTCCGCGATGGTCAACACCTCCCAGCAGGTCGGCGGCTCGGTCGGCACGGCCCTGCTGAGCACGATCTTCGCCAGCGCGGCCGCAAGCTACGCAACCGCCCACGTCAACGTCGCACGCCTCGGTACCGCGGCATCCATTCACGGCTACACGACCGCGTTCGAATGGGCGGCGGCGATCTTCGCGCTCGGTCTGCTCGTCGCCCTGCTCGTTCTCCCGTCGGACGGCGCCGCCCGCGCCCGCACCGCCCAAGCCGAAGCGCGTGCCGACCTCGCCGTCGCCTTGGAGACCGCCTGACCCAGCGTCAGCGCACCCCGCATCGCCAGCTATCGATCCTCAGCCCTACCAGGAGACTCCTATGAGAAGAAAGCCCAACAGGACCGTGAGCAAGCTACCGACGACCACTCACACGGCCGCCGAAGAGCCATCCTCGCCCGTGGCACGGACGCAGCCGCTACGGAGATGGTCGGTCGCCGAGCTGATCGCCAGGGCCGTTCCGGCACCTCCCGTCGACCGAGCGAGCCAGTAGCTGGGCTCACCGCCAGCGGAGGTCGAAATGAGCGCGACCAGCACGCCCATCACCCCGGAGGTGAATGCACGAGGGCGGCAACTCCCTCGTAGAAACACCCGCCCGCCGGCGATCAACGAGCGCAGCGTGCGCCGCCGGGCGCTCACGATGGTGGTGCTCGTCCTGTGCGGCATCACCGTCCTACTCGCCGTCCCGGGCCTGCGACCCGTGCTGCGGGAGATCGCGGCCATGAACCCGGCAATCGTGGCCGTCGCGGTCGCCCTCGAGCTCGCGTCGTGCTTGAGCTTCGTGATCATCTTCCGGCTCTTCTTCAAGCCAGTACCGACGGTCGCAGCCCATGAGCTGGCTTGGGCTCAGATGGGCTCGGGCGCCCTGCTGCCGGGAGGCGGTGTCGGCTCGCTGGCGGTCGGAGGTTGGCTCCTCCATCTAGCAGGGATGCCGACACGGCAGATCGTGCAACGCTCGAGCGGCCTCTTCTTCTTGACCAGCTCGATCAACGTGATGACTCTGGCAGCGGCCGGACTGCTCCTGCTCCTCGGGATCGCCGACGGACCCCACGACGTTCTGCGCGCAGGGCTGCCTGTAATCGCAGCCGTGGGCGCGAGCGCCCTGGTGCTCGGCCTGACGCGACTAACGCGCCGTTTCGCCGGCGGGCATCCTGGTATGGCCTGGCTCGATGACGTCGGCGCCGGGATCCCCGCAGCACGCGACGCCCGGCATCGGGGTCCTCGACGCCGGTCTCATCGGCGCCCTCGCGCTGTACGGACTGCCGATCACCCACGCCGCCGCCGCCGTCCTCGTCTACCACGCGATCGCTTTCTGGATCCCCACGCTCGGGGGGACAGTCGCCTACGGCCATCTGCGGCGCCACCTGGAGAACACACCCTCTGCCTGCCCCGCCGATGAGGCCGATCCGCCGCCGCCGGCCGGCGGGCCGTCAACCCTCCAGCAGGTCGAGCAATCCTTCCTCGTCGATCACCGGCACGCCTAGCCGCTCCGCCTGGGCGAGCTTGGTGCCTGGGCTTTCGCCGGCTACTACGTAGGAGGTCCTGCGTGACACCGAGCCGGTGACACGGCCGCCGGCTCCGAGAATGCGTTCGGTTGCCTGCTCCCGGGTCAGGGCTGGGAGGGTGCCGGTGAGGACTAGGGTCTTGCCGGCGAAGGGGCCTTCGCCGGGGGGTGGGCCCTCCTGGTCGAACCGGAGCCCCTGTGTGCGCAGGTCCTCGATCAGCGCCCGCATCTCGGGGTCGGCGAGCTGGGAGTGGATCACCTTGGCCATCTTCGGCCCCACCCCGGGCGTCTGCTCGATCTCCTCGGGTGCTGCGACGAGTAGCGTGTCGATCGTCCGGAACTGCTGCGCGAGGTTGCGCCCGGTTACGTAGCCGACCTCCTCGATCCCGAGGGCGTAGAGGACCCGCCCGAACGGCTGGCGCTTGGACTCCTCGAGCGCGGC
>Ga0302326_10024792_pt1 | contig 12177 bp, 10 predicted proteins | sample Palsa_T0_3_FD_202264 | JGI IMG/M metagenome (GOLD analysis project Ga0302326, IMG submission 202264) | Peat permafrost microbial communities from Stordalen Mire near Abisko, Sweden - Palsa_T0_3 | ecosystem: Environmental > Terrestrial > Soil > Palsa > Peat permafrost | place: Sweden: Abisko...
TCGCTACCGCAACGATGGCGTGGCTCGGCCTGTACTCCTTCACCTGGAGCGACTACGAAACCGAGGCGAAGCCCGCGTTCGATGCGCTCACGCACGGTCACGTGCTCGAATTCCTGCGCCTCGCGCCGGCCTACGGCGGCTCACTCGTGGAGCGAGCGCCGTTCGCGCTGCTGCCCGGGCTGTGGGGCGGTGGTCAACTCGCCGTGTACCGGATGGTCGCGCTGCCCTGCCTGCTTGCCGCTGCCGCACTCGGGGTATGGCTTGTCGCGCAAATGCGAACCGTTGCACGGCCAACGCTTTGGAGAGCGGTCGCGCTTGGAATTTGCGTGGCCAACCCGTTGACCCTGCGCGCACTCGAACTCGGTCACCCGGAGGAGCTGCTCGGCGGCGCGCTGTGCGTCGCCGCGGTGCTACTCGCGGCGCGCGAGCGCTCGCTGTGGGCCGGGCTGGCGCTGGGCCTGGCGATCGCCAACAAGGAGTGGGCGCTGCTCGCGGTCGGGCCGGTGCTGCTCGCGCTGGCGCCACGCCCCGGAGCATGGCACTGGCGGCCGGCAATCCTCTGTATGTGCTGCGCCGGCGCGGTGACGGCGCTCGTGCTGGCGCCGCTCGCGCTCGTCGGTTCGAGCGGGTTCGTCGCCTCCACGCGCGGTGCGGCCGCGCCGCCCAGCTCGATCTTCCAGCCATGGCAGGCGTTTTGGTTCGTCGGTCACCACGGCGCGGTCGTGCGCGGCCTGTTCGGTGTGGTCAAGCCCGGCTATCGCACCGCGCCCGCCTGGGTAGGAATCGTCAGCCACCCGCTGATCCTCGCCGTCTCTCTGCCCCTCACCGCGCTGGCCTGGGCCCGCGGGCGCCGCGGCCAGTCAGACGCGCTGCTGCTGCTGGCGCTGCTGCTGCTGCTGCGCTGCGTGCTGGACACATGGGACACCGTGTACTACCCGATCCCGTTCGTGCTGGCGCTACTCGCGTGGGAGAGCCTCGGAGAGCGTCGGCGTCCCGCGGTGCTCGCGCTGTCGAGCACCGTGCTCGCCTGGGTCAGCTTCGTCTGGCTGCCCAACCACGTCTCGGCCGACGCCCAGGCTGCCTTCTTCCTGGCCTGGACCGTGCCGCTGGGCGTGGGGCTTGCTCTGCGGCTATACGCGCCGGAGCTTATGAGCAGGCTCACCCGTCGAGCGAAGCCAGATCCGACCGATACAACGCTCATGTCGATACGTCGCCGCCTGCCTGGCTACGCCGACGCGGCGGTGGCGGCGGCGATGCTGGGAGTGCTCTATTACCTAGCGATGCGCGTAATCATCTGGCGGGACTTCTTCAACGAAGCGGGGCCGGCGGTGGAACATCTGATCGCGGGCAACCTGCACGGCTTCCTCGCGCTCACACCCATCTACGGAGGGTCGCTCCTGCTGAGTACACCGGCGCTGGCGCTCGGCGGAGCGCTCGACGGCTTGAACGGGGCCTACCGCCTCGAGGTGCTCTTCTGCGCGACGGCGATCGCGGTACTGGCACTTGCCCTCGCCCGGATTCAACGCTCGGAGGACAGGCCGGCGCTCAGCCGCTGGCTTTTGATCGGCCTGCTCGTGGCCAGCCCGGCCTCCGACTGGGCGCTGAAATACGGTCATCCCGAGGAACTCCTGACGACCGCGCTGTGCGTCGGCGGCATGTTGCTCGTGGTACGCGGGCGGATCACGACGGGCGCGATCCTGCTGGGGCTGGCGGTGGCCTCCAAGCAGTGGGCGCTGCTCGCGCTGCCGATCGCCCTGGCCGTGACCCCGCGCGGTCAGCGGATCCGTTTTTCGGCGCTCGCCGGCTGCGCTGCGCTGGCGCTGTTCGCGCCGCTGGCGCTCTCCAACACCGGCCAGTTCGTGGCGGCGAACAAAAGCCTTGCCAGCGCATCTCTCTTCTTTCGCCCGCAGCAGGTCTGGTGGACGCTGCACCTCGACTACCTCCGCCACCTGGGGGGCACGTTCTACGAACGCGCGCCGGTCGCCCTCGTCGCGCGCGCCAGCCGCCCCCTGACCGTGCTGAGTGCGATCCTGCTCGGGGTCGCATACTGGCTGCGACGGCGCCGGCTGCAGCCGAGCGACGCCCTGCTCGCGCTCGCGCTCGTGATGCTGCTGCGCGGCATGCTCGATCCCTGGAACGAAATCTACTATCAGTTGCCGTTCCTCGTGAGCCTGGGCGCCTGGGAGGTCTGCAGCCACCAACGCTTTCCTCTGTTCACGTTGGCGGCTTCGGTCTTGGTCTGGCTTGCCTTCGAGCCGGTCGATCTCACCTACAGCGGCGACATCACCAGCCTCTTTTACCTCCTCTGGGCGATCCCGGCGACCGTGCTGATGGGCTGGCGCTCGCTGCGCCTGCCTCGGCCCGCCTTGACGCGGACGCGCTATACGACGACCGTGAGCTCCTTGGAGAGCCGCGTCAGCACCTCCTGACCGTCCGCGGTCACGACGACGAGGTCCTCGATCCGCACGCCGAGCCGGCCCGGCAGGTAGACGCCGGGCTCGACCGTCACGACGTTGCCGGCGAGCAGAGGATCCTCGCTCGCCAGACGCGACAGGCGCGGCCCCTCGTGGACCTCGATCCCGACGCCGTGGCCGAGGCCGTGGCCGAAGTGATCGCCCTCCCCCGCCGCCTCGATCAGCTCACGAGCCACAGCGTCGACCTCTTTGCCGTTCGGTCCCGCCCGGACCGCGGCGAGCGCCCGTTCCTGGGCCGCGAGCACGAGGGCGTAGACCTCGCGGGCCCGATCTGAGATCCGCTCGCCGGTTGCGTACGTGCGTGTGCAGTCCGAGCAGTAGCCCTCGTGCAGCGCGCCCCAGTCGATTGTAACCAGCACGTCCTTGCGGATCTCGCGTGAGCGCGGCGCAGCGTGCGGCAGGGCGCCGTGCGCGCCGGCGGCGACGATCGAGGGAAAGCTCGGGCCCTCGGCGCCGAGGCGACGCATGCGCAGCTCCAGCTCGATCGCCACATCGCGCTCGCTGCGCCCGACGACGCCCGCTTCGAGCGTTTCTCGCAACGCCTCGTCGGCCAGCCGGCTCGCGGCGCGGATGCGGTCGATCTCACCGGCGTCCTTGACCGCGCGCAGCCCCTCGACGGCGCCCGCGCAGGGGACGAGCTCCCACTCCTCGTCAAGCAACTCGACAAGACGCGCGCGCTGCTTGACGGTGAGGCCTGCATCGTCGAACGCCAGACGCTTGCCCGCCGTGTCCCCGGATGAGGTGAGAACGCCGACGACGCCCTCGAGCATCTCGCCCGCGACGATCTCACGGTCGAATGCGTCAGGCACCTGTGCGGCTGACTGGGTGGCGTAGCGAAAGTCGGTGAAGAACCGGTGTGTAGCGGCCTCGCCGGTATAGATCAGCGCCAGACCATTCGTGCCGGTGAAGCCCGTCAGGTAGCGCACGTTGACCGGTGTTGCGACTAGCAGCACGTCGATCTCTCGCTCGCGCAGTTCGGCCGCGAGGCGCTCCGCACGCACCCCGTCGGTAAGGGCTCCCCTATCGGCGCCGCCCGCCTCCCGAGCCCGGCTCACACGTCCGCCCCCAAGGTCTCACGCAGACACGACAGCGCGAGCCGGTAGCCCTCGGGGCCCTTGCCGGAGAAGGTCGCAAGGCAGAGATCGCCGATCACCGACAGCCGCCGCCATGGCTCGCGCGCCTGGACGTCGGAGAGGTGCACCTCCACCGCCGGCAGGCCGGTCAGCTCGAGCGCGTCGTGGATCGAGTAGGCGTAGTGCGACCATGCGCCGGGGTTGAGGATCACGCCGTCGACCTGGGTGGGCGGGCCCCTCAAGGCGTGCAGGCGCTCGACGTACTCGGACTCGGCGTTTGTCTGAAAGAAACTCGCGCTCAGCTCCAGCTCCACCGCCCAGGCGGCTATCTGGGTCTCCAGATCGGCCAGCGTGAGCGTGCCGTAGTGCAACGGGTCGCGGGCGCCAAGCATGTCGAGATTGACCCCGTGCAGCACCTCTATGTGTCCGCGCGCGGCCGTCATCCGAGCAAGAGCCTAGATCAACTCGGCCACGGCGCCGCGCAGGTCCGCGTCGGCGACCTCTTGGCCGGTCACGACCTCACCCGGCGCTTGCACGAGTACGAACGGCACGCGCGCGCCGACGCGCTTCTTGTCGAGCGCCGTGGCCGCGAGGATCTCCTCGACCCCGATACCGGCGCCGTCGAGCGTCACGGGCAGCCCGCGGGCGAGCAGTAGCTCGCGCACCTGTGCGCGCAGATCCTCGCGCCCGGAGATGCGCAGCGCCGCGAGCAGCCCGAGGCCGACGGCCTCGCCGTGGCGGTAGCGGGCGTAGCCGGTCGCGGTCTCGATCGCATGGCCGACGGTGTGTCCGAGGTTCAGCACCTGCCGGCGCCCGCCGTCGCGCTCGTCGGCGGCGACGATCGCGAGCTTCGTGCGCGCGCAGGCGAGGATCGTGCGCTCTGTCACCTCGCCGCCGGCCGCCACCTCCTCCCACAGCTCCCCGCCGGCGATCAGCGCGGTCTTTAGCACCTCCACCCAGCCGGCGGCGAGCTCGACCGCGTGCAGCGTCGCGAGCGTATCGGGATCGACGAGCACCCCCGCGGGCTGGTGATACACGCCGACATAGTTCTTCGCCTCGGGCAGGTCGACGCCGGTCTTGCCACCGTAGGCGGAGTCGACCTGGCCGACGAGCGTCGTGGGAACCTGGACGACCGGCACGCCGCGCTGGTAGGTGGCGGCACAGAACCCGGCGAGGTCGCCGACGACGCCTCCGCCGAGCGCGACCAGGTGGTCGGCGCGGGTCATGCCGGCGACCACCAACTCCTCCCACACTTGTTCGGCGCTCGCGAGCGTCTTGTGCCGCTCGCCGGGAGGGATGTTCACCAGCGCGCCCATCTTCCCCAGCCTCTCTGCGTAGAGCGCACCGACGCTCTCATCGGTCACGCAGAACGGGCGTGAGGAGGCGCGGTCCAGGGGCCAGATCGCCTTCAACACCTGAGCATCCCCGATGCTAAGGAGCCCGTGCCCGATCAGCACGGGATAGTCCCCCGAGGCGCTACGCGCCCACAGCAGGTGCGTGCCCGGCGGCGCAGCGGAGAGCGCGCGCAGCGCATCCAGCGCGCGCGCGGCCGTACCGCGATCGATCATTGGCAGGTGGGCGTCCGCGATCTCGTCATACAACGGCTGGCGCTCGGCATGTAGCGCCAGAAACGCCTCGCGATCCCGCGCCAGCGGACGCTCGGGAGCGCCCCCGGCCACACCCGACGAGCCGCCCACGCGCTCCCACGCGCGCTCCGCCTCGACGTCGAGCAGCACGACCACATGCGGCTCCAGCGCCGCTTGGACGCGCTCGGAGAGGACGCTGCCGCCGCCGAGCGCGATCACCGAGCCCGCGCCGGCGCTCTGCAGCAACTCGCAAACGAGCTGCTCCTCGGCGGCCCTGAATGTCTGCTCGCCGCTGAGCTCGAACTCGCGGGCGACGGGATGGCCGAAACGCTCTTCCAGCAGCTTGTCGCTGTCGAGCGCCGTGACCCCGAGCGCCGCCGCGAGCTCGACCGCCGCGGTCGACTTGCCGGCGCCCATGAAGCCAATCAGAACGTACGCCACCCGATCCTTTCGCTATAGGCGCGGACGGCTTCGAGCACGTCGTCGATGTGGTCGCCGCCGAACTTCTGCCGGTAGGCGTCGGCGAGCACGAGCGCGACCATCGCCTCGCCCACGACGCCCGCCGCGGGGACGGTGCAGGAGTCGGTGCGCTCGCGCAGTGCCTGCGCCGGCTCGTGCGAGACGGTGTCGACCGAGCGCAGCGGCTTCGTCAGCGTCGGCAGCGGCTTCATCGCGCCGCGCACGATCAGGGGCTCCCCGGTCGTCATCCCCCCCTCCAGCCCGCCGGAGCGGTTGGTCTCGCGGTAGTAGCCGCGGGTCTCGGAGTAGAAAATCTCGTCGTGGGCCTGTGAGCCCGGCACGCCGGCGATCGCGAAGCCGTCGCCGATCGCGGCGCCCTTGATCGCCTGAATCGAGCAGATCGCCATCGCCAGCCGCCCGTCGAGGCGCTCCTCCCAGGAGATGTGCGAGCCGAGTCCGGGAAGCAACCCGAACGCCTGCACCTCGAACACGCCGCCGAGCGACTCGTTCGCCTTGCGCAGCGCGTCGATCTCGCGCACCATCGCCTTGCTCGCCTCCGCGTCGAGGCAGCGCACCGGCGAGCTGTCGACCGATGCGAAGTCCCCGGGAGCGAGCGCTCGCTCCCAGAGCGGGGCGTGGACGGAGGCGATCTGGATCACGTGCGAGTAGACCTCGACGCCGAGCGCGCGCAGGAACGCCTTGCAGAGCGCCCCTCCCGCCACGCGCGCGGCGGTCTCGCGAGCGGAGGCGCGCTCGAGGATGTTGCGCACGTCGGTCTGCTTGTACTTCTGCGTGCCGACGAGATCGGCGTGACCGGGCCGCGGCAGGTGGACCTCCATGACTGGGTGGGCGGGGTCCGATACAGCCCAGGGGCTCATCCGCTCCTCCCAGTTGGCGTAGTCGCGGTTGGCGACCTGCAGCGCGATCGGGCCGCCGAGCGTGCGCCCGTGACGGACACCGGCCGTGACCTCGGCCGCGTCGCGCTCGATCTTCATGCGCCCGCCGCGGCCGTGGCCGAGTTGGCGGCGCGCCATGTCGGCGTTGAGGTCCTCGGGGCGCAGCTGCAGGCCCGCGGGCAGGCCCTCGACGATGCAGGTCAGGCCGGGGCCGTGCGACTCGCCGGCGGTTATCAAGCGGAGCGCCATCTGCGCCCTAGCTTATTTGCTGGCGGCTCAGCGTCCGTGGTGGCGTGCCGCGTGGGCGTGCGCGGCGAACGCCGGGTGGCCGGCGAACACGAAGCCACCGCCCCAGGGGGAGTAGCGCAGCTCGGACAGCTTCGGCGCCCGGCGGGCCAGTTCGCGCGCGGCCTTCGCCTGCGCGCGGAAGGCGTCGCGGACGCGCGCCGTCGAGGCGGTGCTGGTGGTCTTGCTGATGCTCGCAAGCTTCAGTTCGTAGGTGACCGTGCTGCCGTCGGCTTCGACGACTTCGAGCGTCTCTGACTGCCCGACCTGCAGGTCGATCGCCTGGCACTGGGTCGCGCTCGGCTGGCAGCTGCCGCTGCCGTGCAGGATCGCCGCGCCGGCGAGCCCGAACAGCGCTTCCTTGCCGGTGCGCAGCACGACACCGAGGAACACGAGCTGCGGGTTGGCCTTGTCCGGAAGCGGTTCGTCGAGCGCCATGTCCTTGTAGGTCTTCAGCTGTGCGGCTTGAGCCGGCGCGCCTTCGGCCACGACCGGCACGACGCCGAGCTGCGCGGTCACGTGGTAATGGACGTACACCTTGGGCCTCGCGGGCGTCGTTTCCTTCGGCGTCGTGGGCGTTGTGCCGCCGGAGCTCGGAGCAGACGGAGTTGACCCGGCGGAGGGCGTAGTGGCGGCGCTCGAGGAGGAGCTCGTGCTCGACGCCGACGCTTTCTTTGCTTCAGGCAGTGGTGTGAACGGGTCGTGCGCGATCCCGTGGTGCTGCTTGGACGTGCCTTCGGTTGTCTCCGAGATCGGCTGGTTGGGGTTCGCCGGAGCCTGGCTGACGGCAATGTCCCCAACAGCGGCGGAGGCACCGGCGGGCACGGACGCTGATACCGGCCCCCCCCGCCCCGGCGCGGTCGAGGAGCCGCCGCCGAGCACGGCGTAGCCCACGGCCGCGACGAGCGCGACGGCGAGCACGACAAGGAACGGCAGCATCCGCTTGCCCAACAGATCCTCCTTGAGGGAGGAGAAGAAAGCTCCTACGGCGCTCATCGTGCTGCTCCGATCACGGCGGGGGTGGCCGAGCTCGACGTGCCCGAGCCCGAGGTCGTCTGCGCGCCCGTGGGCGATGTCGCCGTGGCCGTGCTTGCGGCCTGGCTCGCCGGGATCACGTAAGCGGTGGCGGTGATCGTGCCCGTCAGCTGACCGCTGGACTTAGCGGAACCTGAGGAGGCGGCACCCGGGGCCAACTGGACGCTCTGGATCGTGAGCAGGCGGCCGCTGACCTGCAGGTCGCCGGCGCTCGTGCGAGCGGTGAAGTGGTTGAGCTGCTGGAAGAGGTCGTAGAGGTTGAAGAAGCTGCCGTTGAACACGAACGTGAACGGCATCGCGGTGAAGCTTGCGGCAGCGACCGGAGTCGCACTCGAACCCGCGCCGGAGCCGCCGGCGCTTCCACCCGAGGTAATCGACGAGAATTCGACGTTCTTCTCGTTTGTCGCCTGGGCCAGCTGGACGATCAGCGAGGGAACTTCCTGGCCGGTCGGCACGGCTTTGCCGAGGTTGACGAGCGAGGTGTACTCGGTCGGGTAGCCGACCTCTGCGCTGCGGGCCGCGCTTACTTCGCCTTCGGCGGTTGTCAGCTGCGACTGCGCGGTGCTGACTTCGGCGCCGAGCTTCGTCGCCTTTTCGCGCTCGGGGGCGACGACGAGCAGCCAGGCGGCGGCAGCGACGGCCAGCGCGGCGATCACGACGATCACGATGCGATCTCTACCGGTCATCGTGCCGCTCCAGTCGATGTCGTGGGAGTCCCTGTGGCAGGCGTCAGCGCGCTTGGCGTCGCGGCCGGCGTCGTGCTCGAGGAGCTCGTCGCGGACGCGCTCGGCAGCGGATCGAACGTGATCTGCATCGCGAACGTCGCTCCTGGGCAGCCACTGCTGCCACCGCTGCCGCTACTGCCGCCGGCGCTGGTCTTGGCAGCCTGGGTGGAGCTCTGCAGCGTGACTTCGCTGACCCCGTCGATCAGACGCAGCCGGTCGAGCGTCAGCGCGACCATCGACTGGCTCGTCGCGCAGCCGGCGAGCGTGAACGTGGGGACGCTGCCGGCGGGCGTTGCCGAGGACACGCTTGAGCTCGACGTCGCCGCCGCGCCTGAGCTGCCCGCGGCCGGTGTCGCCGCGCCGGTTGCGGCGGCGGCTTTGCTGCTCGCGCCCGCGGCCGTGTCGGCGCCGGCCGCGGTCGAACCGCCGCTCGAGCCGCCGATCGTGCCCGATAGCGAGCTGAGCGAGACCTGCCCGGGGGGCAGCACGCGGCCGAGTTCATGGAATGCGTGGGCCCAGTCGAAGCGCGAGTCGACGAGCTGGTCGACCGCCTGCACGCGCTGTTCCTGCATCGTCTTGAAGCTGACATAGGGCGCCAGCTTGGCGGCCTGCGCCTGCGCTGCCTGCGCCTGGCTGTCGAGCGTCGCGATCTTGCCGGTCTGGCTGGAGATCTGGCGGCTCGCCTGGCCGTAGAGCAGCGCGAAGATCGCGAGCACGCCGAGCACGCCGAGCACGACGTACGCGCTGCCGCCGGACTTGCCGGCGCTGACACCGCCGCCGCCGCGCTCGTCGGCCGGGATCAGGTTGAAGGCCCTCATCGGGGCGCCTCCTCGACGGCCAGGCCGGCGGCGATCGCGAGGCGATGCGCGGAGATGCCGTCGAGCTGCCGCTCGTCCGAATGCACCGACTCGCGCTCGACCTGGATGCCGAGCTGCTCCTGCAGCGCCTCGGCGAAGCCGGGAAGATCGAGCGCGGCGCCGCTCAGCACGACGCGCGCGACCTCGCCACCGCCCTCCTGGGAGCGGTGGAAGTCGAGCGAGTTGCGCACCTCGCCGGCGATTTCGCGGATGCCGTTCTCGAGCACCGTGCGCACGTCGGCGTCGGGCGTCTGGGAGGAGAGCACGGGCGCGGGCACAAATGCAGGTGCAGGCGGAGCATCGGTGGGCGGCGCGACATCGGGCTCGGGGACCTCGGCCGCCGGCTGTCCGACGCCCGCCATCTCGGCGTAGCTCATGTCCCGCTCGCGCGCGTCCTGATCCTCGACGCTCGCAACCGCGTCCGCGGGCGCGGCCTCGTCGGCGATCGCGGTCGGGGCCTCCGACTCGACCGCGCTGTGCGGCTCAGGCTCCGGCTCGAACTCGGCTTCGGCTTCCGCTACGACGGACTGGGCGACCGGCTCGGGTGCGGGTTGTACGGTCAGGTTGACCGCGGCAATCAGCGCGCGGGCTTCGACCAGCGGGATCGAGCGGCGCTCGGCGAGCTGGCTCGCCATCGCCTCGATGCCGCCGCCGACGACGCGGGTGAAGCGGCACAGCGTCCCCTCGGCGATCGCCATGTTCGTCAGCCCGTCGACGTTCAGGTACAGCACGCGTCCCGAGTGCTCAGGATCGGGCCGGTAGAGCGAGCGGATCAGCGCGAACGCCGACAAATCGATTCCCTCCGGGCGCAGGCCGGCGTCGCGCACCGCGGCGAGCAGCCGCTGGATCATGTCGCGCTGGGCGGCCACGAGCACGACACGCTGGCGCGGGCCCTCGGGCGTCTCGACGATCCCGAGCGCGTGGAAGTCGAGCACCGCGTTTGAGAGCGGCATCGGCACCTGGTCCTGGGCCTGGAAGCGCACGGCCGCCTCGATCTCCTTGCGGTCGTCCACCGGCGGCAGGTCGAGCGTGCGCAGCACCGTGCGCTGGTTGGCGACGCCGAGGCGCACGCGCCGGTCGAGGCCGCCGTCCTTGAACAGCTCGCGCAACGTCTCCGCGAGCACGCCCTCGTCGAGCACCTCGCCCTCGCGCACGATGTCCGCCGGCAGCGCGGCCTCGGCCGCGTGCTTGACCATGATCGCGCCATTCACGTGCGCCTGCACGGCGGCGACGTGGCCGGGCTGGATGTCCAGGCCGACGATGTCCGCGCCGCCGCGGCGACCGAGCTTGATGTTGAAGTTGAGGGAGGGGGTTTGCATCTGCGGTTGTGACGCTTGGAAGAAGATCAGCGCTTCAGAAGAGAGCGGGCCAGATCGCCCGCACGGGGGGTATCGGCGCGAGGACGACCGCGCTTTAGTGGAGGAAGTTGTTGACGTACAACTGCACGATGTCCTGCCCCACGAACACGGCCACGAGCGCGCCGAACGCGAGGAAGGGGCCGAACGGGATCGCGGTCTTGCGTCCCTCTGCTGTGCCCTTACGCGCCACGACCACCGCGCCGACGGTCACACCCGAGAGCAGCGCGATCAGGATCGCCGGGGCGACGGCGCTGCCGAGGAACAGGCCGATCACGCCGGCGAGCTTGACGTCGCCCATGCCCATGCCGCCGGGGTAGGCGAGCGCCGCGAGCAGCAGGAAGCCACCGGCGGCGACGCCGGCGATCAGGCGAGTCGGCTCGCCCGATGGATCGAGCGCTGTGCCGAGCACGAGCGCGAGCACGGCGCCAAGCGCGGTGATCTTGTTGGGGATGATCCGGTGTTCGAGGTCGATTACCGCGGCCGGCACGACGATCAGGATCAGCGCGATGCTCAGGGCGATGCTGGAGAGCGAGTCGTGCGCGAGCACGGCGCCGACGCACAGCGCCGCGGTGCCCCCCTCGACGAGCGGGTAGCGCGGCGAGATCGGCTCGCCGCAGCCGCGGCAGTGACCACGCAGCAGCAGCCAGGAGAGGATCGGGATGTTGTCGTAGGGCCGCACCGGCGTGTCGCAGCCGGGGCAGTGCGAGGCCGGCGAGACGACCGACTCGTGCCGGGGCAGGCGGTGGATCACGACGTTCAGAAACGAACCGAAGATCGCGCCGAGGACTCCGGCGAAGGTGATGGCCTCCATGAGATCTGATCGGCTATAGCGGGATGGCGCTTGAGCCCGAACGCCAGAGAGGCGACCCGAAGGCCGCCTCTCTGCCACTGCTTTTGATCTAGCCTAACGACTAGCTCAAGAACCAACTATTACCAACTGGTGCTGCTCGAGGTATGACCAGGGCAGTTGGTGGTACCAGTAGCCGACGTGCAGAGATGTTCCACTTCGCCGCCTTGCTTCTTGACGACGGTGAACACGTCTTTGGTGTTCTGTGCTGTCACAGCAACTTTGTAGCCTTTGTTGCCTTCTTCACCTTTTGCTTCGGTCAACTCGGCTTCGTTCGTGTTTGCACCGGTGCCACCGAGTGCGTTGATCGAAGGCTCAATCGTCTTGAGCTGCGACGGCGTCGTAAACGTATATTCGCCGTTGTTTTCCGTCGCATACGTCTCAGCAGCCGTCTGCGACGTCTGAGCCAACGTCTTCGCCGACGAATCGTATGCCTTGCTCTTCTGGCTGAGCAGCGCGGGGATCGCGATCGCGGCGAGAATACCGATGATCAGGATCACGACCAGAAGTTCGATCAGGGTAAAACCACCCTCATCGCTGGTCCGCTGGCGTAGTGATTGCAACATGAATCCTCCTAGGATC
>Ga0302326_10024795_pt1 | contig 12176 bp, 9 predicted proteins | sample Palsa_T0_3_FD_202264 | JGI IMG/M metagenome (GOLD analysis project Ga0302326, IMG submission 202264) | Peat permafrost microbial communities from Stordalen Mire near Abisko, Sweden - Palsa_T0_3 | ecosystem: Environmental > Terrestrial > Soil > Palsa > Peat permafrost | place: Sweden: Abisko...
GGAGAGTGAGTCGGTCGTCGTCGCCGATCTCGGGACGGCGATTCTGGAGCTCGAACCCGCCTGCGCGGCACTGGCGGCTCAGCGAACCGACCGCGCCGACACCATCGTGCCCGAGCTCAAAGAAATCAACGCCGCGATGGAAGTGCATCTGGAAGACGGGCCGGAATTCACCGAAATCGGCCGGAGATTCCACGATTCCGTCGTCCGCGGCTGTGGCAACCGAACCATCATCGCCGTTGTCGGCACCCTGGAAACGCTGTGGACCAGCCACGAACAGCAGTGGGCCGACGAGAGCGCGGCCAAGGGCACCTACCCGTCGCTGACCAAACGTCGCGCCGTGCTCAACACGCACGTCAAGCTGGCCGACATGATCGAGGCGGGCGACGTCGACCGCGCGCGCCGGATCTCCGCCCGGCACCTGTCCGACACGCAGAGCCACGTGCTGGCCGCCGGACCAGACCAACGTATCTACGCGGTGTCGCCGCAAGCGTTGGGCCGCCCGCGCGACAACCGTCATCTGTAAATCGTGGACGAACGAATCGGTGCGAGGACCGCACTGGTGACCGGTGGCAGCGGCGGCATCGGCAAGGCCTGCGCGGCCAAATTGTGCGAACTGGGTTACGACGTCGTGCTTTCGGCGCGCCGTGTCGACCCGCTGCGCGCGGCAGCCGACGAGATCGGCGCCCGCTACATCGTGGCCGATGCCTCTGACGCGAGCGGCTTTGCGCAAGCCATCAGCACGCTGGAGACAATCGATGTGATTGTGCATGCGGCGGGCACGCTCGGCGGGACGTACGCGCGCAAGCAGACATTCGAGCAGTGGCAGGCAATCATCTCGGCAAACCTGGATTCATGCTTCGTGGTGACCGCCGCCGCGCTGCCGAAGATGCGCGCCGGCTCCCGGCTGATTTTCATCTCGTCCTCTGCGGCGCACGAACCGATGATGGCCCGCACTGCCTACTCGGCGTCCAAGGCGGGGATGAACGCCTTCGCCCGCGCGCTGGCGCTCGAAGTCGACCGTGACGGCATCGGCGTGCATATCGTCACGCCGGGACCGGTGGAAACCGAGATGCTGCAGGATGTTCCGTTCGAGATGAACGCTATTCAGGTCGCCGACGTCGCCGAGACCGTAGCGTGGCTCGACACGGTGGACCCGTCGGTGGATCTGCCGGAGATCCGACTGAGCGCGGTACGGCGGGGACCGTTCGCCCGCGAGCCCGTCGTGCCCACCGAGGCTCGTCGGCGAGCCGCGCAACGCCAATGACCGGTCGGGGCTATACCGGAAAGTTTTTGATCACCGTTTCGCCGAATTCGTGCAGAGACTCCGGTGCAGCGAAATCAGCGAACCAAACGTAGAACCGCTCAACGCCTTGACCGGACAATTTCTCGAAATGTCCGGACAATTCGTCGGCGTCACCACACACCAGGCCTGACCCGAGATTGCCGAAGCGCCGCGCGCTGGTCTCACGCACCGCGTGGGGATCGCCGTCCTTACGTACGAAACCGATCATCTGCTGAGTCGACACCCGAGCGGACCCGGCGGCAGGAGCCAACTCCGCCAGCTTGTCGAATTGGTGGGCCGGGATGTTCCACCAATCTGCATATTTCCGAACAAGTTCCATGATCCGACGTCCCGTACCACCAAGGACCAGCGGTATCGGATGGGTGGGAAGCGGCGACTGGCTGTCGGCGTCAGGCTTGCCGCGTCCCCAATACTGGGTGATCAAGTCAAGATGCCGCTCGAGTTGTTTGACCCGGGCCACCGGATCCTGTTGTCCGACATCGAATCTAGTGAACTCCGCAGGCCAGGAGCCGGAGCCGAGGCCGAGTTCGAACCTGCCGTCCGAGGCCTCCGACAACGTGACAGCCTGTTTGGCCAGGACCGCCGGATGCCGAAATGCGTCACACAGCACCAGGTGGCCGATCCGTAGCCGCTCGGTCTTGGCAGCCACCCAGGTAGCGACGCTCATTGCCTCCCAGATGTTTTCGTCGGGCAGCCCGGGTGCCTCGAGATGGTCGATGAACGCCACCCCGGTGAACCCGCTGGCTTCGGCGTGGCGCGACCGCTCCACGATGTCGGCCACCGGCAGCCTCACCTGCGGCAGGAACAGGTACCACTCGGCCATGGCCAACCTCCATACGGACCCGCCCACAACGCCGCCGCGGCGATTGACGTGCGTCGCGCTAGTTTACTATTTTTATTATGTTAGGGGCCTTATGGACGTCGGACTGAATTCGGGTCAGTTGGCGCTGCGCGACAGCGTGCGAGACGTCTTGCGCACCGAATGCCCGCCGACCATCGCGCGACAGGCGATTACCGATCCGCAGCGATGGCGCACCGTGTGGAAGACGGTCGTCGACCTGGGCTGGACCGAACTCGCCGTCCCGTCCGCCGACAGCTCCTTCGGTCGTATGGAACTCCTCGTCGTCCTCGAGGAATGCGGTGCGACGATTGCGCCCATTCCGTTGTTGTCCAGCGTCGGTCTGGCCGCGGGTGTTCTTCGTGTCGCCGGTGCGGCTGTGGACGACGTGCTGGCCGAGATCGGTGGTGGTGCGGTGGCGGCGCTCGCCGTTCACCCGCCAGGTCATCGGCTTCCGGCCGTGCCGATGACGCTGGCGGACGGGCGCGTGCGGGGGCGTGCGGTCGCAGTGCCCGGCCTACCCCGCGCAGACCTGATCGTCACCTTGGCCGCATCGGCTGACGGGCCGGTCGCCGCCGTCGTGCGCGTCGGCGATGGCGTGACCGTGCATGACGCCGAATGCACCGATCCTGCGCAACCGATCGCCGACGTCGAGATCGACGCCGAGCCGGTCGTTATCGCGCCGGTGGACCTGGACTCGGCGTTCGCGACGCCGTTGGTCGCCGCGGCCGCCGACCTGGTCGGTGTCGCGGGCGCCGCGCTGGCACGCTCCGTCGCGTATGCGAAGTCACGGCAGCAGTTCGGCAAACCGATCGGCGCGTTTCAGGGAATCAAGCACGCCCTGGCCGACAACTACGTCGCGTTGGAGCGCGCCCGCGGCCTGACCTACGCGGCGGCGGCGCGGCTCGACGACGCGGCGACCCCGCCTGCCGCCGGCTGGAACGCCGCGGCACTGGCCAAGGCGGCGGCCGGGGAGGCGGCGGTCGGCTGCGCCCGCACCGCGGTTCAGGTCCACGGCGCTTTGGCGCAGACCTGGGAGCACGACATGCACCTCTATCTGCGACACGCGTGGCAGGGTGCCTCGACACTGGGAGACAGCCGTGCGCTCTACCACGCGGTGGGACGCCGCTTCGCCGGAGGCGCCGCGTGAACGACCTGCTCGCCGAGTACGGGTCATGGCTGACCGACTTCCTGCCGAACGACTACTACGAGCGCTATTCCGAGTACCGCTGGGACATCGGGCTCCGGCGTGACCACCAACGAGCCGCGTTCGAGGCGGGTTGGTTGCAGCCGACCTGGCCTCGCGAGCACGGTGGTCGATCGCTGGGCTTGGCCGAGGCGATGGAGATCCGGCTCGAGGCCGCGATGCGATCAGCGCCCAAACTGCCCAACGTCGCCGGCCCGGGGGTTGCCGCGCCGGGGATTCGCCAATTCGGCACGCCCGAGCAGATCGACCGTCTGCTGGTCCCGCTGCTGCGCGGCGACGAGTGGTGGGCGCTGGGCATGTCCGAGCCCGAAGCGGGGTCCGATTTCGCCGGCCTGCGCACTCGCGCGGTTCGCGACGGCGACACGTTCAGGGTCAAGGGCACAAAGATCTGGACGACCCAGGCGCACCTCTCGCGGTGGTGCACCCTGTACGCGCGCACCGACCCGGACGCGCCCAAGCACCGCGGAATCTCCTGTCTCATACTCGATCTCGAATCGCCCGGGGTGACCATCGAACCCATCCGCATGGCATCGATATCCGATGAGACGTTCTGCGAGGTCATTCTCGACGACGTCGAGATACCGGTGGAGAATCTCCTCGGACCCTGCAACGGCGGCTGGCAGGTGGCCATGTCGTCGCTCAACCATGAGCGGCAGATGATCTGGATCATGAACTGGGTTGAGATCCAGCGCGGACTCAACTCCGTCCGCGAATCGACAGCCCACCATGACGATGACGCCGCCGGTGAGGTCTTCGCCGAACTCGGCTCGCTGCTCGCGGACGCCGAAGCGCTGCGGGCGACCGGCTATCGCGCGCTGAACAACGAACTGTCCGGGCGGCCGAGTCCGGAATCAGGCATCCTCAAACTCCTCGGTTCGCTTACTCTCCAGCGGGTTTGGGAGCTCGACGCCGCGGCGGCCGGGCCTCGTTCTATCGACGATGCCGATCTGCTCTTCGAACGCCAGGACGCTTTGGCGGCGACCATCTACGGCGGGACGTCGGAGATCCAACGCAACATCATCGCCGAGCGACTGCTCGGATTGCCGAAGGGATGACGATGGACTACGACCTCGGCACCGACGCCGTCGAGCTCCGAAAGCGCTTACGTGCGTTGATATCCACCCACATCCCGGAAGGCTTCCTGGGCGCCTGCACCGACGACCCGCGAGACCTGGCCACCACCGAGTCGTTCTGCAAGATGCTCGCCTCCGACGGGCTGCTGGCCCTGGCCTGGCCGAAAGAACACGGCGGCGGGGGCGGTTCGGTATGGCAGCAGACCGTGTTACGCGAGGAGATGTGGGCCCACCACGAGCCCCGCGGCGCCCAGTACATGGGTGTCAACTGGGTGGGGCCCGCGCTCATGCGTTACGGAACCGCGGAGCAGAAAGCGCGGCACCTGTCCGCCATCGCCGGTGGAGAAGTGATCTGGTGCCAAGGATTTTCTGAACCAGAGGCCGGAACCGACCTCGCGTCGCTGCGCACTCGGGCAATCCCCGATGGTGACGGATGGCGCATCACCGGCCAAAAGGTCTGGACGTCCTACGCGCGCATGGCGTCATGGTGCGTGCTGGCGGCATGCACCGACCCGAACGCCCCGAAACCTCAGCGGCTCAGCCTGTTTCTCGTCCCGATGGACCGGCCCGGCATCACCGTGCGGCCGATCCGCTCGATGTTGGGACCCCACCACCTCAACGAGGTGTTCCTGGACGGTGTCGAGGTGTTTTCCGACGAGGTGCTCGGCGAGGTCGGCGACGGTTGGCGGGTGATGCGCGAGGCGCTGGCATTTGAACGAGTCGGTATCGCACGGTACGCCCGGTGTGAGTCTCTGCTGGACCGGATGCAGGCCGAACTCGGTGACGACTGGGACCGGTTGCCCGAGGCGATCCGGACGCGGTGGGTGCGGGCGCTGATCGATCTGCGGGTAGCCCGGCTCCTGGCCTATCGCGCGGTGTCGTTGCAGGATGACCGGTCGGCCGGCGCGGCGGCCAGCGCCGCACGCATCGCGACCACCACCTGCGATCAGCAGGTCGCCGAGCTGTTGTTCGACGTGCTCGGCCCGTCGGCGTTGGACAGCGGCCCGTCGGCGGCGCTGCACGGAGCGGTCGAAGACCACTGGCGTTACGCCCAGGCAGCCACGGTGGCGTCCGGAACCATCGAAGTGCAGCGGATGCTGGTCGCACGAGAAACCTTGGGAGATCACGCATGAAAACCGCTCTGCCAGAAGATATTGCCGACTTCGCCGCCATCGCAACGAAGCGGCTCGTCCGGCTCGGCGGACCGCAGGCCGCATTGCGGGCCGAGACCGACGACCAGCTCCGGCAGGACGCCCGGACCGCGCTGTCCGACCTCGGGGCATTCGATCTCGACGTCCGATCCTCCTCCGAGGATCTCTTGGCGGCCGCGGTGCTGTGCCAGGCTGCCGGCGCGACGGCGCTCCCCTACCCGCTCGTCGAGGAGTTGCTGGCCGTCGACGGCGCACGGCTCGCGCTGGTGAATCCTGAGGCACCGCGCGTCGACCACGGCGACTTGGCCGGCAACTGGATCGCCGCCGACCTCGACGGCACGCGCTACCAGGTGCAGCCGTCGTCACGCACCAGCGCGAAGCTGGGGCCTTTTCTTGTACCGGCCACGTTGAGCCAGCCCGACGGCACGGTGCCGGCAGTCGACGTGGATCTGCATCTGACACTGGGTTCGTGGCGGATTGTCGGCGCGGTACAGCAGTGTTTGGAGATCACCCGGCAACACGTTGTCGCACGGAAGCAGTTCGGCAAGCCGCTGGCGGAATTTCAGGCCGTCCGATTCACGATCGCGGACGCCTCAGTCGCAGCGAGGGGGCTTTACGAACTCGCCAAGTACACCATCAGCCGGGTGGAATCGTCTCCGGCACAGATACGTTCGGCCGATGCACTGATACTTCGGCTGAAGGCAGCCGATACCGCGCGGCAGGTGCTGCGCACCGCGCACCAGTTACTCGGAGCGCTGGGTTTCTGCGACGAGTCCGACATCAGCGTGCTCGACAGGCACACCCAGTCGCTGATCCGGCTGCCGGTCAGCGCCGAGGTGCTCGCGATGCGGCTGCTGCCAGGTGTGCGTGGCGGCCAACTGGAGACACTGTTCTCGGGGCCGGTATCCCGCGGATGAGTACCGAACCAGCCGCCACTGAAGTGGCTTCCAACCCGCTGACCGAAGGAATTCCATTCGGGACCAAACTTGCCCAGCTCGCCGAACAGCGTCGTGACGACACAGCTCTGACCATCATCGCGCGTGACGGCACCGCACATTCGATGACCTTCGCTGAGCTGGATGGCCGGGCCAATCAATGGGGGCGCGCGCTGGCGGCCGCCGGCGCAGACATCGGTTCGCTTGTTGCACTTGCCATTCCGAATTCTGAGCACCTGGTGCTGGCCGCGCTGGGCTGCTGGAAGATCGGTGCGGTTCCGGTGCCGATGCGCTGGGACCTACCGGAGTGGGAGCGCTCCCGGGTACTCGAGGTGATCGACCCGGTCGTCATTGTCGACGAACAAACCCGGCACGCGCTCAACTCGCGCGCCGCCGACCAGTCCGACGAGCCGCTCCCTGCGTTGGTATCCCCCAACTCCAACGGGATATGCAGCAGCGGATCCACCGGCCTGCCCAAGGTGATTCTCAGTCTGGCACCGGCGATGTGGACGCCGGAGTCGTCCTTTCCCTTCTTGGCCGCCTGGGCTCCGACGGCTCAGCCGCAGACCATCCTGGTTCCCGGCCCGATGTATCACACCAACGGATTCTCGCCGCTCACCTACTTATTGGGCGGCGATCGCCTGATAGTGCTCGAAAAGTTCGACGCGGCAACCGTCGTCGACGTGATTGAGCGCTACCGCATCACCAACTTCACGGCCACACCGACGATGCTGGCGCGCATCGCTGCCCTTCCTGACATTCACCAGCGGGATCTCTCCAGCGTCGCGTGGATCTTGCAGGGCGCCGCGGTGATGCCGCAGGCTCTGCTGCGCACCTGGTTCGGTCTGCTCAGTCCGGAACAGGTCGTGATGGCTTACGGGATGACGGAAAATCTGGGGCTCACCGCATTGCGTGGTGACGAGTGGTTGGCTCATCCGGGCAGTGTCGGCCGTGGCTTCCGCGACACGGAAGTGCGGATCTTGGACCAGCAGGGTCTGCCGGTGGGTCCAGGTGAGCTTGGCGAGGTCTATCTGCGCTCGCCGATGAGCGCCGGATACCACTACTTGGGTGGGGCGCCGCTGCTGCCGTCGACGCCCGACGGGTTCCGAACCGCCGGCGACATTGGACATCTCGACGCCGATGGTTACCTTTACATCGCCGATCGCCGCACTGACATGATCATCACCGGCGGCGCCAACGTCTTTCCCGCGGAAGTGGAATGCGCGCTCGTCGAACACGACAGCATCGCCGACGTCGTCGTCATCGGGCTCGCCGATCCCAAGTGGGGACGCCGGGTGCACGCGGTGGTCCAGCTTGCCGACAGCTCGACGCCGCTGGGCGAGCGTGAGGTCATCGCGTACGCGAAGACGCGGCTTGCCGGGTACAAGGTTCCCAAGACGGTGGAGTTCGTCGATGAGATCCCCCGCACGGCGGCGACCAAGGTCAACCGCTCAGCGATGGTGGAAGCCCGCGGCGGTTAAGCGCAGTGGCCGATCCCGCAGATGTCTTGGTTCTCGGGTCCGGGTTTGCGGGTCTGTGGGCGGCGCTCGCGGCGGCCCGGCGGCTCGACGAGCTTGGTGTGGCGCCGGGAACCGTCGATGTCACGATGGTCAGTTCCACGCCCTACCACGACATCCGCGTGCGCAACTACGAGACCGATCTCAATCCATCGCGAATCCCGCTGTGCGATCTTCTCGATCCGGTCGGAATCAAGCACGTCACCGGCAAAGTGACGGCGATCGATGCCCTGGCGCGCATCGTGGAATCCACTGCGGGCGCACAACGTTACGACCGACTGGTACTCGCGTTGGGCAGCCAGGTGGTCAAGCCCAACATCCCTGGTTTGCGGGAGTTCGGTTTTGACATCGACACCCATGACGCAGCGATCATGCTGCACGCCCACCTGCGCCGGCTTGCGGAGGGCCCCGCTGACCCGACGGCGGCGACGGTAGTCGTCGTAGGGGCGGGTTTGACGGGGATCGAAGCGGCGACGGCGCTGCCCGCGATGCTCGCCGACACCTTTGCCGCACATAGACTCTCACCGCGAGTCATCCTGATCGACCGCAACCCGTTTGTCGGCTCCGACATGGGCGCATCCGCGCGACCGATCATCGAGGCGGCGTTGGACCTAACCGGGGTCGAGGCCATGTTGGGCGTCGGGGTCGCCGCCATCGACGAGCGCACCGTGACGCTCTCCTCGGATGCGGTGTTGCCCGCCGCCACCGTCGTCTGGTGTGCCGGCATGCGGGCCAACCCGCTGACCGCAGAGTTCGGGGTTGACCGCGACCGGCTAGGTCGACTGCCGGTCGACGATTATCTGCGGGTCGGCGGTGTGCCCGCGGTGTTCGCCGCTGGTGATGTCGCCGTGGCAAGAATGGACGACGAGCACATGTCGGTGATGTCCTGCCAGCACGGCCGCCCGATGGGCCGATGGGCGGGATACAACGTCGTCGGCGATCTACTGGGCGAGCCGATGAAGCCGTTGCGGATACCTTGGTATGTAACGGTTCTCGATCTCGGACCGGCCGGCGCGGTATACACCGAGGGCTGGGATCGCCACGTCGTCGCGTCAGGCGAGGAGGCTAAAACCACCAAGCACACCATCAACACCCGGCGTATCTATCCTCCGTTGAACCGCGACCGCGACGCATTGCTGGCCGCTGCCGCAGCCGATCTGCAAGCGGCGCCCTAGCTGGCTATACCTGGTGACCCCAGATATCTTCCATGACTTCCCCGATCCCCGACAGATAACGACTGTGGTGCTGTTTGACCAGCGCATGTCCGCCCAAGACAAGAAGTGCAATCGGCAATTCGACGGCCCCAAACGCGAGCAGCGCGGTTAATCCCGCGACGTAGGCGACATCGTGAGCGTCCGGTGCATGCAACTTCCCCACGATCGGCAGCTCGATCGCACGCTGTTCCAACCTCCGCAATTCATGCAAGGTCCAAGCGGCTTTGTGATGCGAATGTTTGTCTGACCCGAGATCCGTTTTACCGCCGCCGATTTGGTGAACCGTCTCCGGTTCGGCCGGGATGTTTTCTTGGTCTTTGTTCAACGCGGTCATGTTTCTCTCTGCTTTCCTCGGTTAGCTGGCCGGCATAAGACGAAGTTGGGGCTCCCACTCGAAGTTGTCAGCTCGGTCACTCTCCGAACCTGACCGCTCCTGAGCCCACGTGTTCAGCGACTCGACCATGTTGGTCAGCTGACGATCGGCCTTAGTCGCATGTTTCGAGACAGCGGCACCGATGGTCGATGCCATCCGGAGCAACAGGTCCGGCTTGGCGGCGGTGAGGAAGGTCAGCGCCGTCGCGGGGGCCACACCTTCGATCCACGCCAACGGACCCAGCGGCACGCATCCGACGAGTTGACTGAGACCCGGCGTCGTGATGAGGGCGGCCAGCGCCACGAATGTTCCCGCGCAGGTGCCGATTACCAGCGGATCGCGTGATTCCAGCAGCGTCTGCCCGAGTTGCGTCGTGACCAAGCCCACCAAACCCACCGTCGCCGCGCGCTGCGGGTTTGCCCGGGTAAAGGTGGCCAGGCTCCACGAGAGGCTGGCGCCAAGCGTCGTTGCGGCGGCGCGGATAGCGACGGTGTGAGCGAGATCGTCCATGTTGATCCCGCGCTCGGACGGGGGCCGCATGTTGCGAACCGCGCTCACCGCAACCGCCGTCGTGGGGAACACATCGGTCAGAATGTTCACCAGCAGAATCTGCCTGGCGGTCAGTGGCGCGACGCCGCGCACCATCGTGCCGTACATGTTGAAGGCTATTTCGCCGGCGTTCCCGCCGAGCAGCATGGCGACCGCGGCCTGCGCCTGCTGCCACAGCCGATGGCCCTCCTCGATCGCCTCCAACAGACTTCCCACGCGCCCCTCGGTCAGCACCACATCCGCGGCGCCGCGGGCCGGGTCACTTCCGTGCGATGACACGCCGACTCCCACCGCCGCCGCACGAATCGCCGCGGCGTCGTTCGCTCCGTCTCCGACCATCGCGGTGACAACCCCGGAATTGCTGATCTGTTGGACGATCTGCACCTTCTGCTCGGGCGTCATACGGGCATAGATCACGTTGTCCTTGACGACCTCCGCGCGTTCGGCGATCGACAGTCGCTCCCAGCGTGCTCCGGTGATGATGCAGTCGTCCGGGACCTCGAGCCCGATCTGCCGAGCGATGGCGCGGGCGGTGGCCGGGTGATCACCGGTGATGACGCGCACGCCGATGTCCCGCTTGGCCAGCCCGAGCAGCAGTTCCCTCGCGTCGCGCCGTGGTGTGTCGGTGATGCCGAGGAATCCGAGCAATCGCAGCCCTTCGCCACACAGCGGTTCCAGTCCCGACTTCTCCGCGATCGCGAGGTCATCCTCGGTCACCGTCCGTTCGGCGACCGCGATAACCCGCAGGCCGCGGGTGGCCATCTCATGGACGTGTATCAATAGCGCCTCACGGATCGCTTGCCCATTGAGGCCGTGACCCTCGAACACGCACGCCGACAGGACGATCTCGGGGCCGCCCTTGACCGCGAGCGTGTGGCCGTCCAGCCCGGCCGCATAGGCCCGCCCAGCCCGAAATGGCAGCTCGCGGTCGCGCTTCGGCTGGCTTCCGGCGCGATTGACGACGGCGGCGTCTGTTGCCTGCAGCGGAGCGTGCTCGCTGAGCGCCACCGGAGTTGCCAGCGCTGCGCGCTCGAGAATCAGGCTTTCGTCGAAACCTGGCTGCACCGAGATGTCTGTCAGCACAAGACGGTTCTCGCTCAGCGTCCCCGTCTTGTCGAAACAGACCACCTCGACGCGGCCCAGCGTCTCGACCGACCGTGGCGCGCGGACCAACACGTTCCGCTCTGTCAGCCGCCGGGCCGCTTCGCGCTGGGCCAGGGTCGCCACCAACGGCAGGCCCTCCGGCACCGCCGCAACCGCACAGTAGACACCGCTGGTGACGGCCTCCTTAATCCCCGACCCGCGCAGCAACGCCGTGACGACGACCCCGGCACCACCGGTCAGGGTCCAGGGCAGCACCTTCGCGGTAACCCCGGCCAGCTGTGCGTGCAGGCCCACCTCGTCGCGTCGCCGAGGGGCCAGCGCCATGGCCCGGCCCCCGGCGGTCGCGTCGCCCACCGCAACGACCACCGCGCGGCACACACCGCTGAGCACAGTCGAGCCCTCGTAGAGCATGCAGGCCCGTTCCGCCAGGGGCCGGCCCGGTGTCGGAGCGGGGTGTTTGGTCACCGGCAGCGATTCACCCGTCAGGGACGACTCGTCGACCTCGACGGCTACCGCGCTCAACACGCGTGCGTCCGCGGGAACCACCTCACCTGCCCGGACCTCGATGATGGTTCCGGGCGTCACGTGCTCGATCTCGACCATCTCGAATTGGTTGGGCTCCAAGCAGATGCGCGCTTGTGGCGTCTGGGCGTTGAGCATCCTGTTCAACTGGCGATCCGAGCTGAGTCGTTGCGCGGCGGCGATCCCTGCGCTGCCCACTAATACGATCCCGACGAGAATTCCGTCAATCGGCGAACCGATGAGCGCGCTCGCGAGTGCCCCGGTGGCGAGGATCGGTGTGAGTGGATCCTGCATCTCATGCCACATCGCCTCGACGACATCTCTACTGCTGTCTGCAAAGCCGGCGACCGCTGCGTGTAACCGCGATTCCGGCTGCTGGGCCAATACGGC
>Ga0302326_10024796_pt1 | contig 12176 bp, 13 predicted proteins | sample Palsa_T0_3_FD_202264 | JGI IMG/M metagenome (GOLD analysis project Ga0302326, IMG submission 202264) | Peat permafrost microbial communities from Stordalen Mire near Abisko, Sweden - Palsa_T0_3 | ecosystem: Environmental > Terrestrial > Soil > Palsa > Peat permafrost | place: Sweden: Abisko...
GCGAAGAGCAGGCACGGGAGACGCGCGCGCCGCAACGAAATTCTTTCCCAAATTTGGAAATACAATAAATTTTACGCCTTCCCGGTAGGATCGGGGCTATGGCCCGATGTGAGCAATCCGGTCGGCAGGAGGCGGGCCCATGACATCGGCCAGTCGCCCGGGCTCGAAAAGACCGGTCGGAAGCGATGGGTCGAAGGCAACGCCGGTCACGATAAATCGGGCTTTATCCCGGGTGGCATCATTGCGAACGTCCACTTCCCGAACGATCCACCGTCCTTGGACCTGCTTCATGTCGAGGAGCGACCACGTCTTGAGGACGCCGCCGCTCTTGCCCAGAACTTCGAATTGGACCGGCGCCTCGAATTCCGTATCGAGGTAGGCTCGGACTGCTGTCAGGCCGGAGTTCCCCACGTTAAAGTCCGCAGGCGGTCGAAAAACGAAGACGTACGAGGGGCGGCCACGGATCCGCGTTACGGCTGAGAGCCGTACATCCTGCCAATAGAAGAAAGGCATCTGAAGATCGAAGGGGGTCATCTCCAATCCAGGAAGTACGGGCGAAAACAGCGCTTCGGCCTGCTGCGGAATCGCCGCGTTCCCATCAAACGTCCAGAGAGCGGACCGGGTACCGCTTTGAACCAGGAGCCGATGCTCGCCGCCATCCTGCCCAGAAAAACTCAGCCGCGCGATTGGCCCGTCCTCCCCACGCCCCCGCCACAGCCGTCCGTGGAATTGGCGCTCATCACCGCGTCTGGGAAGTTCCTGGAGGTCGAACTCCAGGTAACAGGGCTCGGAATTGAAGGCCTGCCGGAAACGCGCGAGGAATTGGAGGGCTTCCGCGGGAGCCGGGAGCCCCGATTGAGACAGCTGCGGCTGTGGGACGTAACCCTGGCAGAAACCTTCGCGGGTTCCTAGGACGGCCAACAGGGCCACTCCTGCAAACCGGGATCTAAACAGCACCCGGAGGCGCACGGCTTAGGGCTTCTTCGCGGGCGCAGCGGGTGCCGTCGTCGTGGTGGCGGGGGCCGCTGAAGCCGCAGGTGCTGGCGCCGGTGCTGCCAGCGGGAGAGGGAGGGTCCTGAGCGGAGCCGCGGTCGGCGGAAGAGCCGGGGCCATGATCGTCGGCAAGGCGCCGCCGGTGCTGGAGGCGTGCTGGCGCTGGTAGATGCGGCCGAGGTAGAGGGCAAAACTCAGGACAAAAAATACGATCGCGGCGTTGATGGTCGCCTTACTGAGAACATTGCCAGTGTCAGCGCCGAAGGTGGCCTCAGCCATTCCGCCGCCCATAGCGGCGCCCATTCCGCCATCCGACTTCGCCTTCTGGGCGAGAACGACCAGAATCAGAAACAAGGAGGTGAGGATGAGGATGAAGGTGAAAATCCCTAGGAGAATGCTCATGGCAAGGGGTCAATTGATCAGAGGAGGGGGGGGGTGTCAATGGCTGCTCGGGCCATCGTCGCGCGCCCGGCGGCGGTCGGGTCCGAGGAGGGATCCCACCGTCCCACAGGCTCCTCGATGGGGACGGATTTGGCCCTCTCGGAGACTCCCGGCGAACCGCCCCCGCCCCCGTCTGCCCCGGCACCGCCGGTTCCCGAGGTGCCAGAGGGCTGTTTGCCCATGATGGAAGAAGCCATCCTTGCAGAAGCGACCGTATCCCGGATCGCCTTGGGCGCGGAGGCCCCGAAGCTCACGGTCGCCACCATGCGGCTGCCTGTCCTGGAAAGGGCATCCGCCATAAAGGCTCCACCGGCGGAGAGAGCCCGGTGGAGCAGAGCCGGACCGGCAATCGCCACAACGAACACCCAAACCGCAAAACCCAAGCCGCCCACCGGGAGAGCCAACAGGGCCGCGGTGTCGCCCATAAACCAGTTGCCGAGGGCCGCTTCGAGGGAATGCAGCTGCGTCTCGGTCAGGCCGGAGGCGCCCGTGACGGCGTTCCATTGAAGCACATCAACCATCGCGGTCACGCGGCTGGTCCCGGATATCAGCGAGATGAGGGCGTTATAGAATGCAATCGTGCCGGTGTGACCAATCGTCCACGCAACCGGCCAGAGGGTCAGCGACAGCATATTCATCACATAGGCATGCCCGGTTTGCCGGCTGGGATGGCCCGCAGGCAGCGAAAACATGCCGACAAAGAGCGGCAGCATCATGGTCCCTGTCACGGCCAGGAAATAGCGCATTTGAACCATAAACCACTGGATCGCGGCGCTCGCCAGAAAGAGAAAGAGCAACGGAACGTAGCTGATGAAGATCAGGGCGCACTTGAACGTGGAGGCGCCCAATGCGTTAAAAAGCGTGAGGGTGCGCACAAGGTCGGTCCACGATTCCTTGGCCGTCGCAGTGTAGGAGAGCGCGGTGTCCCAGACCGAATACCCGAATGCCTCAAGGTACCCGAGGATGGAGCCGTCGAGGGCGTTGCCTATGAGCGCCTGTCTCTGCGCGCCGGCCGTGCCGGATGACGTTCCATCGAGCGCATTCTGACGGAGGGAATCGACCAGGGCTCCCATTTCGGGGAGGGCGGACGCCGCCTTGACGCATGCGGTGATCAAGCTCCAGGGACCGCCGATCGTGGTCGAATAGATGCCGTCGGCCGCCTGCATCGCCGCTCGGACAAAGAGAGGTCCGCCCAGCATGGCGGCGATCACAACCCAGGTGCGAACGATCTCACCGAGCCGATCGTCGCCGCCCCCATGCCGGGTCCGGAGGACGAATCCCCACAAGACCATCAGCGCGCCGCCGGCGGTGAAGATCCACCCAATCTTCGCCAGGATCGGCGGCTGGGCCCCCGAAGCCGTCGTCAATCCGGCGAAGAGGACGCCCCCATCGTAACTGTTGAAGACATCGAGCAGGTCCGTAACCTGGCCGGTCATGGCGAAGAAGCGGAGGCGTCGGCCGTCGTCCACAGTTTGAGACCGGAATAGTCCGCCGGCGCAGCCGCCTGCTGCCCCTTGGCGAGAGTTGCCAGTCGCTGAGCCTCGGCCGCCTGAACCCGGGCCGCGACGGTCCCGGCGAGCGCAGCCGATTCTGCGAGAGCCGCCTCGTCGGCGGCACGGGTCCGTGTTTCCGAGACGGTCGCCCGCTCCCGGTCCGCGAGATCCAAATCATCGAGAAGGGCGCGGCGGCGGGCATCCAGGGCCTGGCCCTGGGCCTCCAGGTGAGAAATCTTGGTGAGGATGGCCTGTTTGCGCGACTCGGTCGGCGCGTCCTGAAAGTCGCTCCAAGACTGGTCGAGCGCCACGATCGGGCGCCCTGCTCCTGGGCAATCTGGCCGCGCGCCGCGTTGGCGGCATAGGCTTGGCCGGCGAGTCCGTCGTAGGCGCTCACATCGCGGGGTTCGCTCGAACCGAACACGTTCATGGTTCCGCCGATACCCGCACCGGCCCGCCCGAGAAGGACGAGCGCCGCCTGAGTCTGCTGTCCGGTTCCGCCTGCGCGCCAGGCGGCCTCCAGATCCGCCGCGGTGCGTGGACCTGAGCCCAACGCGGCTAGGGTCGCCAGACTCGTCCCGAGGTCGCCGAGATCTTGAAGCGCGAGCCGTGGGTCTCCGGCATACGCACGCAAGGCGTCGGCGTCATCGAGCGTCTTGCGCAGCGCCGCCACCTGATCGGCAAGATGGCTCAGTTCGGCGGTCCAATGCGCGGCATCAGCCGGGTTGGCGATGACCGTTACAAAGGAGGTATCCCCCACTCCAAGGAAGCCCAGGAGGCTTGAGCGCGCAGCCGTCAGGCTGGCCACGATACACAAAAGCCTGGCGGCCGATGGGGCCCGGTTCATGGCTTTGCCGAAGCTCCTCTCAGGGTCTTGCCTGGCCAGCGGCTGAAGCCTCCGCCTCCGGTTCCGGGACAAACACAGGAACGGCGACCGTTCGAGGAGCGAGCAGGCGGCCGTCATCGGTTTTTCCCGCCGGCTCCTCCCAAGTGTAGTACGCGATCCGCCCTTGGTTGGCCCCGGCGGGCGGGCGCTCGAGGGCCTGTTTGGCCCAATAAAGACGCTTCACCGCATCGGAGGCCCCGAGCACGTATCCCTGGTCGAAGGCCTCTTGCCGCCGGTCGGCCGCCGAATGGGACGCGCAGCCGTCCAGGGCCGCGCATAGAAGGAGGATTGCAGCGCCGCCGAAACACAGGCCGCAGCCCGCATTGGAGCCTGAGCCCGCGCCAAAGCCCGAGCTGACGCTGGGGCCGGGGCTACGGCGGAAGGCCGACGCGAGGATTCGCGCGTACGGCTTCATGTCTTCGAAGCCGCGCTTGCCTCGGCAAGCACGCCTGCGTAGGGGGTGGGGTAGCGCCGAAGCGCGGCAGCGCGCCCGTCAAAGATTTCCCCTGAGGACTCCGCGACGTAGAGCATCGCCGGATCCACCTCCACGCGCACCGTGCCACACAGCGGCGCGCCCGTCTCCCGCGAAAAATAGGTGAAGTAGGAAGCGCGCGGGCGTGAAACTTGGTGCTCAATCAACGGATGCTGCAGCACGGCGCGCTGGGCCACCTCGGGAAGGCCGATCACACGGGCGATCCGGCCCACTTGTCCGGCGTTGTTCTGCCGCATGAGAAAGTACTGCTTGCACTGTCCGAGCAGGAGCTCCGTCAGCAGCGGGTCCAGGTCGTCAATTTGCGACGGCTCCTGGAAGGCGCCGATGAACACGCACCGGTACTTGCGCATCTGGGCCAGGAGTTCCTTCACAAATTCGCCTGCCGAGGGGATCATGAGGATCCGCCTCAATTCATCGAGCAGCATCACTTTCGCCTGCGCCCGAGGGAGGCTGAGGACGTGCTGGCGCACCCGCTCGAAAACAGTGAACGAAGCGACCGATTTGAGCAGGCCGTCCTGGAGGCGGCTGGTGTCAAAGTGAAGTCCGGCCCCGCGCAGGTCGATGGTCGTCACCCCGTCGAGAAAGGGCCCCACGAGCCCTCCGACCTGACGGCCTTTTGCCAATTCAGACGAGAGGTAGTCGAGCTCCTCGGCCACACCCGCGGAGCGGTGATGGGAACGGCGGCCATGGCGCAGGAGCGCCACCAAGCCGCTGAACTGCGGGTATTCTTCGGCCCGCAATTCCGTGAACACCATGGCCTCCACGCTTGAGCGGCCCGGCGGATGCGCCGCAAATGCGGCGACGTCGGCCTCGAGAGCTGCCGCAATCCGCTCTTGGGCGGCCGCCGGCTCTGTTCGCTCCAAGTCCCGCAGCGCGAGATATCCGTCCAGAAAATCCTCCCCCGGGGCGCGCAGCCGTTCTGCCGCCAGAGCGCGACGCGCCAGTCGGTGCCAGCGCTCCTCATCAGCCAGCTTCCAGTCCTCCGCACAGTCGGCGCAATGAGCGTGGACGTAATCGCCGATCAGACCCTCTCGCCTTCGGTTTCGGTCCTCGTCGCGCGAACGTCCCACCAGTTGCATGCAGATCCGGACGACTGCGGCGATCGTCGCCGAAGAGAGGGGCAGGCCGAGTGTGTCAAAAGGGTTGATCGTTGGACCGCCCGATTCGCGCAGGACGAGGCTGGCCATCCCGCAGAGCTGGGCCTGCGTTGCGAAAGCAAGCCCCTCCTCTTGAAAGAAGCGGTAGGACCACGAGCAGTCGGACTGGCTCATCAGGTCCATAAGGAAGGCGGATTTTCCCGATCCATTGACGCCCACCACGATCGAGTGCTGCGGGGTCCCATTGGCCGCGATGAGCCGGATTCCGACCACGCTGCCCGAAGGGCTGTCGTAGACCGCCTGCGCCTGCTCCAAATGCCCGGAAAATGTCGATGAAATGGGAAGCAGGTCCGCGAGGTTTCGGTTCTCCGCATAGATGTCCCAGTCCCTGTATTCCGTTCCGAAATACCCCGGCAGCGTTTCGTAGAAGAGCTGGCGCGCGGCCACCCGGGAATCCACCCGGACAAAAACCGCCCCGTCGAGCCGGTGAAGGGCTGTCCTCAAAGCCAGCGCGCGCACCGACAACTCCTCGGGCGTCGCGCCCCAGACGCGGGCAATGAAGAGCATCCGAAACGGAATGGTCACTGCGGAGAGGAGGGAATCGATGCGGCTGCGCCTGAGCTGCAGGTCGTTCTCGATTCCCACGGCCCGGCGGTCGTTCACAAAGGCCGACAGTTCCTCAATCTCGCGCCGGAGCCGATCGATCTCACGGTCGACGGAGAGCGGACGCACAGCCACCGTCAGGGCGGCCCCGCGGGGCACCGCATCGATCACCGGCAAGAGCATGCCCGGGCGGGTGCCGCGCGGAAGCTCGCGCATGACAAAGAGGGCATGGAAGCAACCGTCAAAAAAGAGCAGGCCACCTCCTTCCCCACCCCGGCGTTCGGTGAATGCCTCGATTCCCGCGCGGAGGCAATTGGCGCGGACCGAACGTTCCGGAGTGAACCCGTCGAGGGCTTCGCGCCTGTCGCCGGCGAGCAGTGAAGCGAGGCTCGGGTTGAGAAATTTGCGCAAGACCAGGGCGTGGCCGCCGTCGTCGAGCAGGTCGAATCGCGCGAAGGGCAGCGCCATCGCGAGAGACTTCAGGTGGGTTTCCAAGGCCGCGGAAGCCTGCGCAAGGTACGTTTCGCACGCGGCGACCGTGCGGATGTCCGCTCCGCGCAATGCCTCGCACCGTCGCCCGAGAAAGATTCGAACGCGGTCCCGCCGCAGGGACCCCTCCTTGAGACGCCGCCCATAATAAGCCCGCCTCACCGCGCACGTGCGCCGGCACCATGGGCTTCCTTCCGATTTGGAAGCCGCGTACCGATCGAGCGCGGGCCCAAAATCGTCCTCCGCCGTCCATTGGATTTGGAGCGCCGCGTCCTCACCGAGCGAGGCGAGCAGGTGGAGGTGATGCGCGCGCATTTCAATCAGAGTTCGAAGGTCGGCGCTGCGCAAGTCGGGCACATCCACCTCGGCTCCACGAGCGCATGTAGTCCAAGGACCGAGACCACGTCCCCACCACAGCGCATCGCGCGCAAACCACCCTTCAGGAAAGCACCGGTTCACGGTTCCTGGGTTATCTGCGCCCGCGCCGGGCCGGATGTCCCGCTTCGGCGGCAACGGCTGCCTCTTCCGCATCCCCGAGTTCCGGTCCGATTCTGGGGACCCACGGACATGCTGCGAACGGCGGATCCGAGAAGTCGATGCGTACCCGAAGTGCGGCGTGCGCCAAGTCCCGGCGAAAATGCGGCGGTCTGCCCACGACAAGGAAACGCAGATACCCAAAACCGAGCGCGACGGGCGCGGCGGCGCACAGGGTCTTGAGAAACCATCCACCACGCGGCCAGCCGCCGCCGACAAAAAAATCGAGGCCCAGGGCTATGCTTGCGACCAGACCTCCAAAAACCGGCCAGAGCGCGGCAAAGTCGACCCCGTCCAGGCCCAGATACCCGACTCGCGACCGCCGCCCGGTGTGGCTGGGCGTGTAGGGAAGCACAGGTTCCTCATCCATGGAAATACGCGGGCTGGAAACTTACCACGCAGGCAGGCTGCCCAGAGTCCACACAGCCGAGATGATCCCGATCTTGATCGAGAACCAATAAACGCCGGCTGAAATGGCGGGAATTCCGATGGCCCAGGCCGCCTCCTCCAGCTTGTCCTGCTTGTCGTGGGCGCGGTAGGCCTTCTGGGCGTGTTTGATCCCCTGCCAGACCGCCCCCGCCAAACCGAGCGTGAAGAGCCAGCCGAGAATGTCGGTCGCCTGAAACGCGGCGGCCTGGGCGATGAAGGAGCGCGAGAGCATGCGGGAATCGTTATTAGACATGTCCTAATTACAAGGTTAATTTTCAATTAACATCGCCCTCGACTGACCGTGGGCACGCCCCCACGATGACTATTCCACCTGCATTGATGCCGACGCCCACTGCCGACATTTTCGTCACCGAATCGACGCAGTCACGCCGCGTCACCGGCCCGATGAAGACCTGTTTCATCGTCAATCCGAAGTCGGGGCCGCGGCGGAGGGCAGAACGATTCCTTCCCCACCTGCGGCGCTTTGCAGCCGACCGAGGCCTGGACGCGCGAATCGACATCACCGAGGCGCCCGGCCATGCGACCGCGCTGGCCCGAGCGGCCGCGAGCTCCGGCTTCGAATGCGTCGCCGCAGTCGGAGGTGACGGGACCGTGAATGAAGTCGCTCAGGCGCTGGTGGGCGGTCCGGCGGCGCTCGCCATCGTGCCCTGCGGCTCCGGCGATGGCCTGGGTCGTCACCTCCGCTTGCCTCGCTCTCCGATGGCGGCGCTGGGGCTGATCGCCTCACCATTGCCCAGGCTGGCCCTCATCGACACAGGCTCGTCGAACGGGTGCCCGTTCTTTAACGTGATGGGATTCGGATTCGACGCCGAGATCAGCCAACGATTCAACGGGCTCAAGGGCCGGGGCCTTCCGGGATATGTGCGGACGGGTGTCGCCACCTTTCGCGAGCGCAGCAGCGAAGTCTGCCGCATCCAGATGAACGGATCCGACGATATGGTTTCAGCCATGCTGGTCGCCGTGGCCAATTCGGATCGCTATGGCCATCAAGCCCGAGTCGCGCCTCGAGCGCGGGTGGATGACGGCCTCCTCGATTTGGTTTCGGTCGAGCGCGTTTCCTGGGCGGGAGCGTGCTTGCTGGCGGCGAGGCTATTCCTGGGAACCTTTGATCGAAGCCCCCGGGTCCGGCGCTGGCGTGGACCGGCCTTCACGATCACACGGGCCGCCGCCGGGATCATCCACACGGATGGGGAGGTGCACGCCTCGGCGGCCGAGCTCCGTGTCCAGGTGCATGCGGCGAGTTTGCGCATATTGGTCGGCGGCTAGCCTCCGGCGCTGGAGGGAGGACTTGGTGTTGACGCCACAGCGCACGTTTGCACGCTCTTTCCTCTGTTCCTTTCCCCGACCTGCGGGCGTAGTATAACGGCTATCACGTGAGCTTCCCAAGCTTGAAATCGGGGTTCGATTCCCCGCGCCCGCACCAGTTGTTCTGCTCAGCGCTTCCGGATAATCGGAATGACACAGGCGCCATTGACGAGCTTCTCTTGCTATCCTACCCTTCAGAGCATGACAGCGACTCAGATCATCCAGGAAATTTCCGTTTTGCCGCCCGACGAGCAGGCAAAGGTGGTCCGATTTGCCTACAGTTTGGATGCTGAGCGGCAACTCACAGGCCAAGAGCTTTCGGCGCTGGCGGAACGCATGGTAACGTCCTCTGACCCCGTTCAGACGGCCATGCTCAGGGAGGAGATTACGCGCGGTTTCTACGGTGGGAAACCGCATGCCTAAGGTTCGACGTCAAAATCTTCCCCCTGCCCTGTTTCAACATCTGCTCGACCGGGTACAGCAGCGCGAAATCTCGGCCGACCAACTAGGGTTCCTGGCCACTTGGTTAGACAGGCATCCGGATGTCCCCAACGGACGGCGGTTCAAGCGCTTCTCCGGAATGATCGTCTGCGGCGAAGGCGAACTCGTTAAGACATTCTTGGTTCCAGGGCAGGCCCCAGAAGGCCAGGAACTGGAGTAGGCCTCCTCACAATTTACGGAGATAAAAGATAATCATCAGCAAAATGTTTACCCAACGATTCAATTGGCTCCTTTTGCTGGCTTCCATGGCGGCCTATCCGCTCGCTGCCGCCCCCGCTCCCGACCTTGACGTTGCCCACCGCGAAGTGGTCGAGACGCTCAAGGACTACCTTCGTATCCAAACCTTCAGCCCGCCGGGCGGCGAGACAACCGGCGCCAACTTCCTCAAAGGAATCCTCGAGCACGAAGGGATCGCCTCGGAAATCTTCGAAAAAGCACCTGGGCGCGGCAATTTGGTGGCGCGCCTCAAGGGTCATGGGAGCAAGCGTCCTTTGATCCTCATGGCTCATATCGACACCGTGGGCGTAGAACCGACGAAATGGACGGTCGATCCGTTCGAGCCATCGGAGAAGGACGGCTACCTCTACGGCCGCGGAACCACCGACGACAAGACTTCGGGGGCGGTTTTTCTTGAGGTCTTCCGGATGTTGCACCGCCTCAAGGTGCCCCTCGATCGTGATGTCATTTTTGTCGCCGAAGCCGGCGAGGAAGGGTCCGCAGACCTCGGCATCGAATTCCTGGTCGCGAAGCATTGGGACAAGATAGATGCCGAGTTCGCCCTCAACGAAGGCGGCATCACCCTCGAGGAGGACGGCCGGGTAAAATACGTCGCCGTAAGCGCCGCGGAGAAGGTCCCGCGCCGCCTCTTCCTCTCCGCCAGCGGAGTGAGCGGGCACGGCTCCCGCCCGCGCCCTGACAATGCGATCGTCCATCTTTCCGCCGCGGTGGCCAAGCTGGGCGCCTGGCAGCCGCCCCTCCGTTTCAATGAGATCACCCGCCTCTATTTCCAGAGTCTGGCCAAGGTCAGTTCTCCGGGAGAGGCCTGGCTTTACACCCACCTCGACGATCCGGTGGTCGGGTTCGATGCCCAGGAGATCATCCGAAAGACCAATTTCCTCCAGAACTCCATGCTGCGCACCTCGATCTCGCCCACGGTGATTCGAGGCGGCTTTCAGGCGAACGTGATACCCGCCGACGCGCTCGCGACCTTGGATATTCGGGCGCTGCCCGACGAGGACATGACGGCGTTCACGGCAGCCATGCGCAAGGTCATCAACGATCCGTCCGTGCAGATCGTGGTCCCTGCCGGGACGCAGAGGCCCGCCACCCCTCCTTCGCCGATCACTTCGGAGCTCTACCGCGCGATCGAACGCGCGCAGAAAAAAGTGTTTCCCTCCGCGACCACGCTGCCGCAAATGGACGCGTTCGCGACCGACTCGGCGCAACTGCGCGCCAAAGGCGTGCAGGCTTACGGACTAAGCCCGGTGACAACCTCCGAGGACAACGCCCGCATGCATGGCAATGACGAACGCATCGAGATCGCGGGGCTCAAGCCGTTTTTTGAGATGGTGTGGACCGCCGTGGTCGACGTGGCCGGGACGAAGCCCTGAGCCCGCCATTCATGGCACGGGGTTGCGCGCTTTGGCTTGGTTATTCCCCGACAAATCGGCCCGGTTGCCTGGTCCGCCGCCGTGACCGCGATGCCGCGAATCACAAAGCGCTCATATTCTGGCGCTTCACATATTCGCAACCAATATGCGTTTATGAGAATCCCTTTGATCTGCGCCTCGCGGAGCCGATTAACAGTACGCGCATGTCCACCTTCAAGATCGATCCGACCCTCTATGTGGGAAAGCGGAAGAAGGATTTCACGATCACCCTTCAGAAGCCGGCTTTCGAACTCTTCAATCCGGCCGTGCTGGGGCTTGGTGACATCACGCAGGAGTCCCGCACGGTGGCGGCCATCGCCGCGTTCTTCGACCTCCAGGGATTCACCAACTTCAGCAAGCAGATCGATTCGCACCTATCGATCCCTCTTTTTCTGAATGAATTTCTCGAATGGATCTTCTCAGCGATCCGCAGCGAAAGCCAAAGGCAGATCGAGGAGGATGTCGTTCGGCTATGGCACGATCTCCCCTTCCTCGCCAAATTCATGGGCGATGGGGTGCTCTTTCTTTGGAACACCGAATTCATGGGTTCGATCGCTCAGCACAATCTCATCCGCTCGCTGTACAATATCTGCACCCAATACGAGACCGCGTTCTATCCGAGCATGCGGCGCAAGGTGGTCGATCCCCCGCTGCGCCTCCGATGCGGGGTGGCCAAGGGGTCGGTTTTCTCGGTCGGAAACGGCGAGGACTACGTGGGCCCGTGCATCAATATGGCCGCACGCCTGCAGAAACTTTTCGGACTGTCGTTTGCGTTCGCAAGGCGTGGCTTCGACCCCGAATCCGGATGGAAGCCGGAGCAGCTCAAGAAGTGGGTGCTCAAGGTCGCCTCCATCCGCGGCATCGGCGAGGCCGAACTGATCTACACACCTGCGGAGGTGTTTGAAGCGCTGGAAGCGGCGGAGCGGGAGAATTTTCGGGATCCCTGAGCTGGGCGCTTCGGCTCGCCGGATTAGAAGGGAAACAATACTTGGCCTTGGTTTCGAGCATTTGCTCGACCTTGCCAATGATGATAAGCTCGACCGCGGCTAGAGAGAGAAACCCGCGCTCGCGCTTGACCCCGTGGGACGAAACATCCCTATTAGATTCTATGTCCCACATCCCTGCCAAGAGCTCCCGCCCGCTCGGTAGCGGTAAGTCGCCGGGGATTCCCGCTGAGCCCTACGAGCGCTTGCAGCGGACCATCGATGCGGTCACGTACGGCATCCCCTCCGAACTGCGCGT
>Ga0302326_10024797_pt1 | contig 12176 bp, 7 predicted proteins | sample Palsa_T0_3_FD_202264 | JGI IMG/M metagenome (GOLD analysis project Ga0302326, IMG submission 202264) | Peat permafrost microbial communities from Stordalen Mire near Abisko, Sweden - Palsa_T0_3 | ecosystem: Environmental > Terrestrial > Soil > Palsa > Peat permafrost | place: Sweden: Abisko...
CGCTGCCTGCGCCTCCTGAATGAACCGGCGGCGGCGCTCGGGGTCGCCCGAATCGCCGGCGGCCATCGCTTTGATGGCGACGAAGCGATTGAGGCGGGTGTCTTGGGCCTTGTAGATGTCGCCCATGCCGCCCGCCCCCAACTTCTGTAGGATTTGGTACTGCAAAATGGTCTGGCCAAGCATAGTGAAGTCAGACTCCAGTGTAGCGCCAGCGGTCTTGCCGCCGGTTCTTTTGCGCCTTCACCGGAAGAAACCGGCGGAGACCGCCGGTCCTATAAGGCCTTCAGCCAATCCCTGCTTGCGCGACGATGCGCCCGTCGCCATGGGCAAGAGAAACTTCCGCCTCATCGACTGCGGCAAGGCTGCCGTTACCGCGCCCTCACACCGTGAATCGCGCGCACATCTTGAGTCCACGCCCGGCCGCGGTATATTGGAGTTATCCCCATGCGAGGTATGCGCTGGCTCTTGCTGGTGGCAATTGTCGCGATTATTTGCGGCGTGAGCTTCACCTACCGGGCACAAAAACTGGCGATCAAGGCCGCTGCACTCACCAAGCCTCAGGCGCTGCCCGAGGATTTCAACTTCGTGGGCGATGGCATGACCTGGAGCGAGAAAGCTTCCGACCGGGCCTGTGAGAAGTATTTCATCCACGCCGATAGCAGCCGTCAATCGAAAGACTCGTCGCGCGTGGATATGCGGGGCGTGACGCTCAAGCTCTTTAATAAAGCTTGTACCAGCTATAACCTGGTCAAGACCGCCGAAGCTTCGTTTTTCAACAACGAGAAACGCTTCAACTCGCAAGGCGACGTGCAAATCACGCTGAGCGTCCCCATGGATAACAAACCACCTGAGCACGAACTGGTTTCGATCAAGACATCGGGCGTGACGCTCAACACCGAGACCGGCCGGGCGGAAACCGATCAGTGGGCGGCCTTCACTTTCGAAAACGGCGACGGCACGGCAACTGGCGCCTATTACGATCCCGATACCCACGAGTTGCAGCTGAAGAAAGACGTGGTGGTGCATCGGCATCCGCCGGACGTGAAGCCGATGACGATCGAAGCCGGCAATCTGATTTATCACGAGTTGACCGGGGAAGTGCTGTTGAGTCCTTGGGGCAAGTTGACGCGCGAGAACACCGTGGTGGAAGGCGAGAACCCGGTAATCAAGTTACGGGACCGCGAATACATTCAGCAGGTTCATGCCACCAAGGCGCACGGCGTGGACGCGTATCCGAACCGGAACCTGCAATACGCGGCCGACGATCTGCTGATGGATTTCGACGACAAAGGCGAAGTACGGAAAATGACCGGCGACGGCAATGCACGGTTGGTGGAGACGTCGGACTCGTCGGAAACCACGGTAACGGGCGGGCATGTCGAGATGATCTTCGATGTGCAGAGCAACGGCGCGAAGAAGGAGAGCCTGCTCAAGCGCGTGGTGGCCAGCGGCCAGGCGGTAGCCGCCGCCAAGCCGATTCCCGCGCCGGGGCGGGATCTGAGCGAAACGCATATCTTGAAGAGCGACACCATCGAGATGAACATGCGGCCGGGCGGAAAAGATATCGAGACGGTGGTTGCGCACAACCCCGGTACGCTGGAATTTCTGCCCAACACGCCGGCGCAGAATCATCGGATTCTTTCCGGCAGGGATATGCTGATCGCGTATGGCGCGCAGAACCGCATCGATACCTTCCATGCCGTCGATGTGAAGACGCAGACCGACCCGAATGCGGAAGAGCGCAAGAAAGAACGCGCTGTTTCCATCACTTCGAGTCACGAGCTTGCGGCGCGCTTCGAACCGGGGACCAGCAAATTATCGTTCATGGAACAACAGGGCGGGTTCGTCTATGACGAAGGCGAGCGGCACGCGCGTGCAGCTCATGCCACGCTCGATCAAAAACAGAACGTGATCGTGCTCGAGACCGGGGCGCGGATGTGGGATGCGTCGGGAACCACGTCCGCCGACAAAATCCGCATGAACCAGAATAGCGGCGATTTTATAGCCGACGGCGACGTCAAGTCCAACCGCATGCCCGAAAAGGATCCGAAGAAGAATTCGCAGATGCTGAATAGCGACGATCCTTTGCAGGCGCAGGCGCAGCACATGGAATCCACTAATAAGAATCAAACCATTCACTACCAGGGCAACGCGCAGATGTGGCAGGGCGCCGACAGGATTCAAGCCGACAAAATAGACCTTGACCGGGAGAAGGAATACCCGGAAAAGCATGCCCTGATCGCCGATGGCAACGTGATCTCCACTCTTTGGCAGCAGCCGAAGGAGGATGAGAAGAAGAAGGGCGCTGTTCCGATACAGACCATCGTACGCGCGCCGCACATGGTTTATACGGATCAAAACCGTCTGGCGATCTACAGCGGCGGCGTGCAGATGACGCGCCCCAACATGAAAGTGAAGTGCCGCGACCTGAAGGCGTATCTGGCCGATTCGAGCGCCGATTCGCGCCTGGAAAAAGCGTATGCCGATGGCGCGGTGGAGATCGTTCAGGTGGCGCCGGACCGCACGCGCACCGGAACGGCCGACCACGCCGAGTACTTCACCGGCGATCAAAAGGTGATTCTGCGCGGCGGGGATCCCACCATGAAGGACAGCCTGGGCGGCAGCATCAAAGGGCAGGAATTGATCTACACGGCGAGCGATGGTAGTCTTCAGGGAAACGGAGCCGCGGGCGATCCGGTGCTGAGCCGCATCATCCGCCGCCACAAGAAATAGCCTCGCATGAGCGAACTCAGGACCCGGGAAATCTCCAAATCGTACCGCGGCAGGCGGGTGGTGAACGATGTTTCCATCGCCGTGAAGCAGGGCGAAGTAGTGGGATTGTTGGGGCCGAACGGGGCGGGGAAGACGACCTCCTTTTATATGATTGTGGGCCTCATCAGCCCCGATTCCGGTACCGTGCTGGTGGACGACGAAGACATCACGCATCTGCCGATGTACAAGCGCGCGGGGCGGGGCATCAGCTACCTGCCGCAAGAGGCGTCCGTCTTCCGTAAGCTCACCGTGGAAGAAAATCTGCTGGCGATTCTCGAAACGCTACCCTTGCGCAACCGCGACCGCCGCGAAAAGATGGAGCGGCTGATCGATCAATTGGGCCTCGATAAGGTACGCCGCAGCCGGGGTTATATGCTGTCGGGGGGAGAGCGGCGGCGGGTGGAGATTGCCCGTTCCCTGGTAATCGACCCCAGCTTTTTACTCCTCGACGAGCCATTTTCGGGCATCGATCCGATTCAGGTGCTGGAATTGCAACGCATCATTTTCGATTTGAAGCGCAGCGGCATCGGCATTCTAATCACCGATCACAATGTGCGCGAGACCCTGGTGGTCACCGACACCGCCTATATCATCAACGAAGGCCGCATTTTCCGCGGCGGCACGCCGGAAGCTCTGGAGCGCGACCCGGAAGTGAAACGAGTGTACCTGGGCGAATCGTTTACGCTGCGGGTGTGATATCCCAGAAACGCAATCCTACGATAGCGGCCAGTCTTTCTTACCCTTCTCGCGAAGCTTTTTATTGATCAGCTCAAGAATGGCGCCGCGGACGTCGCCCTTTCGTGACTGATAGAGCACCCACAGGACTACCTTCCCCGTGCCTTTGAGCTTGACGGTGGTCTTGCCCTGGATTACCAGATCCTGCGGGTTTTGCTCCAATTGCTGAACAGCCTTGAACGCGGCATCGGTACCTTCCCGCCTTCCGCGCCGGTCCTCCTGCGCGGAAGCCGGGAGGGCCGAATCCGGAACGTTCCACTCGAATTTCGGCGTCGGCTTAGTAATTGCCGGCCAATTCTCCGGGTGGTTGGGATCGAGCTTCGGATCCGAGTAGGCGCTGGCCATATCCTGCCATCCATCGATGAAACCCCGCACCCAGCCGTTGAAGTGGGCCAGTTCGTCGGCCGATTTCCACGCCCAGATGACGCCAACAACCGTCATGACCGCGTCGACGACTGCCATGATCGGGGTGGCGACCGCAAGCCATCCGGCTGCGGAGATCAGCTCGGCGATAGCGAGCCCGGTGCTCACGCCCCCTTCAATTACGGAGGCAGGATTCATGTAATCCCCGACGGTGACGTCCGGCAGCGCGTCTAGATTGACGGCGCTCGAGCCGCTCGGTAAAACGGGTTGGGGCGGGTCGCTCTGCAGCCACGCGGAGATCACGACCGCCCGGAAACGGGGATTGTCCGACCCTGGCTTATCGCCGGCTTTCACCGCAGCCGCGGAACCTTGCGAGACGCCGAGTTTGGCGTTGGCGGCCTTTCCGACATCGCCGACATTATTGGCTAATACGGAAAGGACATTGGCGGCGCGCTGCTTGGACAACCTAATGTTGTTTGCTTCATTCCCTATGCGGCTCGACATACCGATCGCGGTCGCGCTGCCGCCGGCGTTGAGGAGCGGGACGATCTGCTGGACTAGAGCGCTTCGATGCTCGAATTTGACGACGGCGCTTCCCGTATCGAAGTTGTACAGCAGCAGGGAGAGCGGCGTTTTTGAGATGGTCTCGATTTGACCCGGGCCTGAACTGGCTCCCATGGAATCACCCCTTTCGACGCGGCGCAATCCGAAGCTGCGGAGTCTGAAATTGCCGTGTTGACGCCATCCGTCTAAGCCGGAGTATACACCCCGTCAATCGTTCTTTCCGTCCACAAACTTACACCTTTCAAGAACCGGTACTAGTCCTTGGCTGCGCCTCTATCCGGGACGCGGGTTCCGTACAATGGTAACGGAGACTATGAGACCCGTCATCGTGAGATCCCTGTTGCTAATGCTGTTGGGGGCGGGCGCGGGCGCCTGCCAGCCTTTTTCTTTTGGCGCGAAGTTTGGCGTCCCCTTGACGGACTTCTTTAATAGCGTCGAGAACTCGAATTTCACTTTCAACACAACCACCGACCGTTATATTTTTGGGCCTACGGCCGAGCTGCACCTTCCTCTCGGACTGGGGATAGAAGTGGATGCGCTTTACCGGCACATGAGCTACACCGGGACCGGGTTGGTCGGCAGTATTACGGGCAGCAGCGTGAACAGCGGCGATTGGGAGTTCCCGGTACTGCTGAAGTATCGTTTCCCGATGAAGATTGTGCGGCCTTATGTAGACGGCGGCGTAGCCTGGGACAAGCTTTTCGGGCTGACGGAGAGCGTCAAGGATTCCATTGCCAACCAGAGCCCGACCGTGGTGAATCAGAACACCACGACCGGCATTGTCTTGGGCGCCGGAGTGGACATTCACGTGAAGATCCACATTATGCCGGAGCTCCGCTACACGCGCTGGGGATCGGCGCAATTTGTGGATCCGACCGGGTTGTTGAGCAGCACGAAGAACCAGGCGGAGTTCCTGCTGGGGATTACGTTCTAGTGGTAGAAGCCGGACTGTGCGCCGAATGCAGCCACGCGCGGATTGTCCGCTCCGACCGCAATTCGGTATTTTACCGGTGCCAGCGCGCGCTTTCGGACCCGGAATTCCCGAAGTATCCGAGACTGCCGGTGCTGCAATGCCGCGGATTTGAATCGTTCAAACAGGCTCCGCCCGAATTGGAGCCTGAGCCGCGGTAAAGGGCTACTGTTGACCTTCCAAGCGTTCCATGCGCTGCTCACGGATCTCCGCCACGTGTAACAGGCGGGCGATGCCTTCCATGATCTGATCGAGCGTTTTGCCCCAGCGCCGATCCCGGTCCCGATTCTCCGCCGCCATTAGTTCGACGGTTTGGGCGAGTGCCTCATGACGTTCGGCCAATCTATCCAGCCGTTCTTCGAAAGTCATATCCCCTCTCCGATTGTTCCCGCCGCCTAAAGACGAGCATATCTCTACTTCAAACCGATTGCCGGGAAGTACTCGCCGCGTTCTTCGCGCGTCCACCACCCGGGCTCGCCGAACTTGGTGAAGCGATACAAATACTCGCGCGCGCGAATGTACTTAGGCGGAGCCTTGGGAAACGGGTTGTACTGCAGCAGTCGCGTCACGCTCGGCTCGCCTTGCAACAGCCGCAGCATGAGGCCGACGAACCAACGGTTGCTCTGGTAATTGCCCTGCGCGGCGAACCACATCTGCCAATCGAGCCGAGGCTGGTACGGCGCTACGATCGGCGGCGCACGCCGCAAGTTGCCGGGCTTGTAAGGGAATTCGTACGCCTGCCAGGTGGCCCCGTCGTTCGAGCCTTCCACAACGATCTCCGGCCGCTCGGTGGTCATCACCGCGAACAGGCCATAGGAATTCACGATGCGGAGCGGCTCGACGGTGCGCAGCAGGGCGCTCTCACCCGGTATATCCACGGAAAACATTTGCAGCGTGACGCATCCGCTGACGATCCCGATGAACGCGATCAACGCTATGCTCACCGCGAGATGCCTGCGCCCCGTCGGCGCGGGCGCTGGATCGATGAATAGGAACAGCGTCAAGGTTATCGTCAGCAGATTGAAGAAAGTGTAATTGCCTGTGAGCAGAATAAAGACTTGCAGCACGATTACGATCACAGCGGCTACGCTGCGGATGGATTTGGGTGCAAAGAAGAGGAATGGCACAATCAGTTCGGCGAATAAGGTAAACGCCGTACAGATCTGCTGGAACCAAACGGGCAGCTGTTCCATATACCAGGCCAGGGGCGTGGGCAACGGCTGCGTCCAATAGTGGTAATGCAGCGCGGTGAGATTGCGCCAGTTGGGATCGTGGCTGAGGAGCTTTACGACGCCGCTATAAAACATCAGGCGGAAAATCAGCCAGCGGAAGAGCCAGATGCGAACCGGCGAATCGTCGGCGAAAATGGCCAGGAAGCCGGCTTCGAGCAGCAGCACATCCCATTGAAACGAAAGGAAATCCTGACCCACTGCGCAGAGGGATAGCCACAGGATCAGGCAGCCCGCAAACGCCCCCCGAACCACGCCGTTCCAAGGCGCAAGCATGGCCGTCAAGGCGCACAGCGCGCCCAGAATCCAACCCGCGCGAAGGGCGCCATCACTCGAATTCAGCCAGAAGACGGTGGGGCAATTCCAGTAGGCGGCGCGGCCCAACTGACCGTGTACGGCCGCCAGGAAATCGCCGGCGGGCAGAATTCCGTGCGACCCGATCAGGCCCTGAGCCTGTATGCCCCACGAGACAAAGGCGATCAGATAGACCGCGGCGATCGCCTGCAACAAGATGTGGACGTTCAACCGCCGGAGCATAAATTTCCCCCGCTGGCATTGTACGACGAACGCAAATTGTCCCGATTGTTACACTTCCGCTCACCCCCCCCTACACGCCGTTCCGTTGGCATAGACGCCGTTTAATGAATACGTATTCCTTTCAATCGGTTAAAGCGCCAAGATGACCACCATCGAGGGATTTCTACGCCTATGAGCACTCAGACCGTTGAACCGAAGCCCGCATCCGCCGCGAACCTCGTCCAAATCGGCTCGCCGATCGAGGACGTCATCAAGCAGCGCCTCCTTGAGGAGCGCGCGCGGCTCGAAAGCGAAGCCGGCATCGCCAAGCGTGAGGTCCATCATTTCAAGCGGCCGGAGGAAAAGTACTTCACCAAAGGACAGCGCGGCGAAACCACGCTGCTGTTCGGCGGACTGACCTGGAAACACGAAAAGCTGGTGCACGGCGCCCTGGAAGGGCTGGGATACCGAGCGGAAGCCGTTCCCACCCCCAACGTCAAGGCGTTCCAGACGGGTAAGGAATACGGCAACAACGGCCAGTGCAATCCCACCTACTTCACCGTGGGTAATCTGGTTCAATACCTGCAAAACCTCGAAGAGCAAGGGCTTTCGAAGCAGGAAATCATCGACCGGTACGTGTTTTTCACGGCGGGCGCCTGCGGCCCGTGCCGCTTCGGCATGTACGAAGCCGAGTACCGGCTGGCGCTGCGCAATGCGGGGTTCGACGGTTTCCGCGTGCTGCTATTCCAGCAATCGGGCGGCCTGAGCCAGTCCGATGCCGAAGCCGGGCTCGAAATGAACCTCGACTTCTTTCTGGGCATCCTGAACGCGCTCAACTGCGGCGACGTGATGAACGAAGTGGGCTACGCCATCCGCCCCTACGAAGTGGTTGCCGGCGAGACCGACCGCGTGCTGGATGAAGGCATGGATTACATGCATGAGGTCTTCCGCAAAAAGCGCCCGTGGAAGCTCGACGAGCACATGTCCAAGTATTTGGGCGGATTCTCGGATACGGCCGAATATGTCGGCAAGTTCGTGAAGCAGCTCAAGGGCGACGAATACATTCCGGCGCTGAAAGAGTGCCGCGACCGGTTCAATGGCGTGGAACTCGACCGCCTGCGCGTGAAGCCGATCGTGAAGATCACCGGCGAATTCTGGGCGCAGACCACCGAGGGCGACGGCAACTTCAACATGTTCAACTTCCTGCAGAAGGAAGGGGCGCAGGTTCTGGTGGAGCCGATCGGAACCTGGATCATGTACATGATTCACCAGGTGATCCAGAAGTATAAGGACTTCAAGGGCCTGGAAGAAGGGGCCGTGCTGCCCCCGATCTGGAAGCTGGGAACGCGCGCCAAGATCGAATTCGGATACCGCCAGAAGGTGGCGAAACTGAAGCTCGCGGAAGCGATTTTCAAGGGCGAATATCACAAAATTGTCGACACCATGGGCGGCTTGGCGCATCATCTGGCCGATCAATACGAGCTGCAGCGCATCGGGCATCCTTTCTACAACTCGCGCACGGGCGGCGGCGAAGGTCACCTCGAAGTCGCCAAGAACATTTACTACTCGAACAAAGATCTGGCGCACATGGTGCTGTCGCTGAAGCCGTTCGGCTGCATGCCATCCACGCAATCGGATGGCGCGCAATCGGCCGTGGTTTCGAACTACAAGGACATGATCTATCTGCCGGTGGAAACCTCGGGCGAGGGCGAGATCAACGCTCACAGCCGCGTGCAGATGGCTCTCGGCGAGGCCAAGAACAAGGCCAAAAAGGAATTCGCCGAAGTTCTGGAGAAGACCAACCTGACGCTCGATCAGTGCCGCGCCTGGGTAGAGGCGCATCCCGAGACCAAGCGGCCCATGTACGAAGTGCCGCACAGCAAGGGCGTAGTGGGCCTCGCGGCGAATTTCGTGATGCACATTGCGGACCGGATGAAAACAGAAAAGGCATTGGCCAACTAACATGGATTCCAAGATGGATCGCAACTTCCTGATCGGAATGGATGTGGGTTCCACCACGGTGAAGGCCGTGGTGATCGATGCTGCGACGGACCAGATTTTGTGGTCCGACTACCATCGTCACGACACCAAGCAGCCGGAGAAGGTGCTCGAATTCCTTAAGCGGTTCGAGACCGAGATCGAGGGCGGCTTCGACGCCAGGAAATCGCGCATGTTCATCACCGGCTCCGGTGGCAATGGCATGGCGAAATTCCTGGGCGCGAAGTTCGTGCAGGAAGTGAACGCGGTCTCGCTGGCCGTGGAGAAGATGTATCCGGAATGCGGTTCGGTGATCGAGTTGGGCGGACAGGACGCCAAAATCATCATCTTCAAGACGGATCCGGAAACGGGCCGCAAGAAGAAGATCCCCTCGATGAACGATAAGTGTGCCGGCGGAACCGGCGCCGTGATCGACAAGATCAACGCCAAGCTGCGCATTCCCACCGAAGAGCTCTGTAATATGGGCTATAAGGGCATCAAATTGCATCCGGTGGCTGGCAAGTGCGGCGTATTTGCCGAAACCGATATCAACGGCCTACAGAAAATGGGCGTTCCGCCCGATCAATTGATGGCGTCGCTATTTGAAGCCATCGTGATGCAAAATCTCTCAGTGTTGACGCGCGGTAATACGCTGCTGCCGGTGGTGCTGCTGCTGGGCGGACCCAATTGCTACATCAAGGGCATGCGCGATTGCTGGAAGGCTAATATTCCTAAGATCTGGGAAGAGCGCAATACGCCGCTGCCGGAAGGCGTGCCGCCGGAAGACCTCATCAAGACGCCGGATAACGCGCAGTATTTCGCCGCGATTGGCGCGGTGGAGTTCGGCAAGAGTGAAGAAGATACCATCGGCCAATACATCGGCTTCGAAAAGCTGGAGTGGTATGTCACCGTGGGCCGCGAGCAAGAGAAGCAGAAGCGCGGCGGTGGCGTGGGGCTGGCCAAGGACGATGCCGAGCTGGCGACATTCAAGGATAAGTACCGCACCAAGAAATTCAACGCAACCACATTCCAGCCGGGCGAACTGGTGGAAGGGTTCGTGGGCATCGATGGCGGGTCCACTTCAACCAAAGCCGTGCTGCTCTCCAAGGATGGAAAACGCACCATTCTGGCCAAGACGTATCAGCTTTCGAAGGGCAACCCCATCGAAGACACCATCGAGGTGCTGCAGAAACTGGATGCGCAGATCCGCGATCAGGGCGCGCAGTTAAACATTCTGGGCGTCGGGACCACGGGATATGCCAAGGACATTTTGAAGGATGTGGTGGGCGCGGATGCGGCGCTGGTGGAAACCGTGGCGCACACCGAAGCCGGCCTGCATTTCTACGAAGACGTGGACGTGATCTGCGATGTGGGCGGACAGGACATCAAAATCATTATCCTGAAGAACGGCCGCGTGAAGGATTTCAAGCTCAACACGCAGTGTTCGGCGGGCAACGGCTACTTCCTGCAATCGACCGCGCAGGGCTTTAACGTGCCCGTGGAGAAGTACGCGGATACGGCTTTCGGCGCTACCGGGTTCCCCTCGTTCGGCTACGGCTGCGCGGTATTCATGCAGTCCGACATCGTCGATTTCCAGCGCCAGGGATGGAAGCCGGAAGAGATCATGGCCGGGCTGTGCAACGTGCTGCCGAAGAACATCTGGCTCTACGTGTCGCAGATTCCCAACCTCTCGGCGATCGGCTCGCGCTTCCTGCTGCAAGGCGGCACGCAGTACAATCTGGCCGCGGTGAAGGCGCAGGTGGATTTCATCGAGTCGCGCTTCAAGGGTAAGGAAGTCAAGGCTGACGTGATCGTGCACGAGCACTGCGGCGAAGCGGGCGCGATCGGCGCCGCGCTCGAAGCGGGACGCCTCTGGGATAACGGCCGCAAGACCACGTTCATCGGTCTGGACGCTTGCGCCAATATCAAATACAAGACCACGCGCGAAGAAGCCACGCGCTGCTATTTCTGCAAGAACAAGTGCCTGCGCACGTTCATCGATGTGAAGACCAATATCGTCAACATCGATTACAAGCCGCCCGTCAAGACTAAAGTGCCGCTGGAGGCGGGCGCGCAACGCCTGATCCTGGCCACGTGCGAAAAGGGCACGGTGGAAAGCATCGACGATATGCGCCAGATCAAGGGCAATCTGGACAAGGTCAAGAAAGAAAATCCGAATTTCGTCGAACTGGCCGCCAAGGGAGTGTTCCGCGTCGGGGACGTTCCGCTGGTGGCCGATGCGCCGCCCAAGTTCCAGATCACGGCCGCGCAGAAGAAGCGCGCCGAATTGATGAAAAAGCGCGAGACCTTGCGCATCGGCATGCCGCGCGTGCTCAACATGTACTCGCAGACGCCGATGTTCACGGGCTACTTCGCCGCGCTGGGCGTGAAGGCCGAGAACATGGTGTTCTCCGACTTCACCAGTGAAGAATTGTATAAAGAAGGCGCGAAACGCGGGGCCATCGATCCGTGCTTCCCCTCGAAGCTCGGCATTCCGCATGTACACAACCTGCTGTATAAGATCCACGCCAAGAAGCCGCTCGACATCATTTTCTTCCCGATGATCGATTGCCTGACCAGCGACCTGCAGCACATTCAGGCGCAGCGATCGTGCCCGACCGTGGCTGCGACGCCGGAAGCCGTGAAGGCGGCGTTCACCAAGGAAGGCGATCTTTTCAAAGAGAAAGGCCTGATTTTCCTCGACACCTTTGTCAACCTTTCGAAGCAGGATGTATTTGAGCGGCAAATGTACGAAGAGTTCAAGGACATTCTGGGACTCTCGCCGGAAGAGAACCATCGCGCGATTGAGGAAGCCTATCGCTCACTCGATTTGTTCAATAACGTGACCATGCGCGGCGCGGCGCGCGAAGTTCTCGAGAAACTGGAGCGCGAAGATAAGCTGGGCGTGGTGTTGTTGGGCCGTCCCTATCACAACGACCCTGGCGTGAACCACGAAATTCTGGAAGAGTTCCAGAAGCTGGGCTACCCGGTGTTCACGGAAGACTGCCTGCCGATTGACGACGATATTGTCTGGCGGCTATTCGGGCAGG
>Ga0302326_10024798_pt1 | contig 12175 bp, 12 predicted proteins | sample Palsa_T0_3_FD_202264 | JGI IMG/M metagenome (GOLD analysis project Ga0302326, IMG submission 202264) | Peat permafrost microbial communities from Stordalen Mire near Abisko, Sweden - Palsa_T0_3 | ecosystem: Environmental > Terrestrial > Soil > Palsa > Peat permafrost | place: Sweden: Abisko...
GTATGAGCGCGGTATGAGCGCGGTCGCGGCACCCCACCGGACCCGCGCCGAGTCCCGGCGGAGCTTCGCGCGTGCGAAGCTCGACGCGCCGCTGGCGAGGCCGGGCGTCAGGGTGCTGACGTTCTCGGCGCTCGGGCTCTACGGCTCGCTGCGCTGGGCGACCCTGGTCGCTCCCGCGGCGACCGGACGGATGCTGATTTTGCTGGCGTTCGCGGCCACGGCCGGCGCAGTGCTCGGCAAGCGGGCTCAGCAGGGCGGCCGGGCTCGGATGCTCGCGGCGGCCGGCGTCCTCGTGCCCCTGGTGGCCGCGTTCCCGGTCTGCGGCGTGCCCCTGTCGCTCGTCTTCCACCTTCGCGTGCACGCGATCGCGGACGGGATCGGCCTCGGGCTGACCGCGCTGCCGCGGGTGGTGGTGCCGTACTCCGGCGTCAACGACTGGGCCCGAACGGTGATCCTCCTCGGCGGCGGCCTGCTGCTGCTCGACGCCGGGGTACTGCTCGCGTTCGTGCCGCAATCGCTCGGAGATGCGCGTCGGGCGGCCGCGTCCCTGCCGCTGATCGCCCTGGCCGTGGTGCCCTCGGCGCTCGAGGCCCCGCACGCGGCGTACCTGCAGGGACTGCTGCTGTTCATCCTCGTGGCCGCCTTCGTGTGGGGCGAGCGGCTCGGTCGCCGCGAGCTGCTCCCGGCGCTCGCGGTCACCGGCCTGGCAGGTGTGGCCGGCGTGATCGCCGCTCCCCAGCTCGACATCCACCATCCACTGCTCAACTACCAGTCGATCGCCAACTCGCTCAGCCCTTCGGGGGTCGAGACGTTCCAGTGGTATCAGAGCTACGGTCCGTACGACTGGCCGACCGACGGGCAGCAGGTCCTGAGCGTGAAAGCGGCCCACCAGGAGTTCTGGAAGACCGAGAACCTCGACGACTTCGACGGTCGCGGCTGGGTGGAGGCGCAGACCGCGAACGCCGTCGGCTCCGGCCCGCCCGCAACGCCGGGGCCGTCGCTCGCCGCCGCGGCCGCCTGGACCCAGACGCTGCGGGTGACGATCGGGACCATGTACACGAACGACATCGTCGCCAGCGGGACGGCGCAGGCACCGCAGGACGTCCCGGGGGGAGTGACCGCGGGCCCGAGCCAGGGGACCTGGGTTGCCAACCAGCAGCTCGGCCCCGGCGACGCGTACGTGGTCAAGGTCTACGCGCCGGATCCGAGCGCCGCCCAGCTCGAGGCCGCCGGGACGTCGTATCCCTCTTCGCTCGCCTATTACCGCGAGGTCTTCCTGCCGGTCTCGGGGGCGCACTCGGTGGCCGGAACCGTAGCCTTCCCGGCCTTCAGCTCGCTGGCCTCGGCGGGAAGCGGCAACGCCTACGTCGCCGCCACCGTGGGCCTGTCGCCATACGCGGCGGCGTACCGGCTCGCCGAGCGGCTGAAGACAGGCACGACGACGCCGTACGCGTTCGTCGCCCGCGTTGTGCAGTACCTCCAACACAATTACACCTACAACACCGACGCTCCCCCCGCCGGCGCCTATCCGATCGAGACGTTCCTGTTCAAGAAGAAGTACGGCTACTGCCAGCAGTTCGCGGGCGCGATGGCCCTCCTGCTGCGGATGGGGGGGATTCCGGCGCGCGTCGCGGTCGGCTTCACACCGGGAACCTACAGCTCATCGACCGGCCAGTTCGTGGTCCGCGACACCGACGCCCATTCCTGGGTAGAGGCCTGGTTCCCGGGCTACGGCTGGGTTTCGTTCAACCCGACGCCGTCGGCGCCGACGACGCTGCCGAAGGGGCTCGCCGGCGCATCCACGTTGCGGGGCTCCCGGGCGCTCGAGGGCAAGGAACACGCGGGCCAGACGGCAGCGGCGCCGGGCCGGCTCCACCACGGCGGCTCGTCGCTACCAATCGTTGTGCTCGTGGGGATCGTGCTGGTGATCGGGCTCGGCGGCGGCGCCGTCGCCTTGCGGCTGCGAACCGGGGGCAAGGAGCCTCCCTCGAGCGACGAGCTCCTCGCCGAGCTCGAGCGGGCCCTGCGACGCAGCAGCTTCGAGCTCACGCCGGCGACCACGCTGGCGGAGCTCGAGCGAAGATTCCGCCGCTCGCCCGGCGCCGCCGAGTACGTGCGGGCCGTCGGCCGGGCGCGGTATGCCGCCGTCGCCGATCCGCCGACGCCCGGGCAGCGGCGCGCGCTGCGGGGGCAGCTCGCCGAGGGGCGGGGGCGCCTCGGACGGCTACGGGCGATCTGGGCGCTGCCCCCGCGGCTATAGCGATTAAAATAAGCGGTGATGGACGATGTCTACGAACTGTTCCGCCGCGGCACCTCGCTACTGGAGCAGGGCCATCACCACCAGGCCACGGTGCCCCTCGCGCGCGCGCGCGACCTTGCCCCTGACAAGACGTCGATCCGTGAGGCGCTCGGGCGAGCGCTGTTCCACGCCCAGCGCTACGAGGAGGCCGCCGCCGAGTTCGCGGCCGTGATCGAGCGCGCGCCGGTCAACGACTTCGCCCTCTTCTGCCTCGGGCGGTCCTTGCAAAAGCTCGGCCGCCACGCCGAGGCGCGAAAGCCGCTCGCGCTGGCCGCCTGCCTGCAGCCCGACCGCCGCGACTACAGCCTCTACCGCGACCGGGCCCGCGCGGCGGCGGCCCGATCCTAGCTCCGGCTGATCTGGTGCATCCGCTGAAATGCGGTGCTACATTTGGCCAACAGCTTTCGCGCCGGAGATCAATCCGGCGGACGTACCGAAAGTGGGCGTTCGCCCGCTTTTTTTTATGACGGAGGTGAGGAAGTAAGTGAAGGCGATCCAGACCGAGATAGAGGCACGGCTCCAGCAGTCCGAGCCCGATGTCGAGGTGCTGCTCGCAGAGGTCGTCTCGGGCGCCACTCTGCGTCTGTTCATCGACCATCCGGAAGGCGTCACGCTCGCCGTATGCGAGCGCGTTTCGCTGTGTCTGAGCGACTATCGCGACCGTTACTCGCTCGAGGTCTCCTCGCCGGGGGAGGACCGTCCACTGACGCGGCCCGCTCACTTTCGGCAGTTTCTCGGTCGTCGTGCTCGGGTCCGTCTGCGCGATGACTCCGAGGGTCATCGCAGCGTGACCGGCGAGCTCGTCGGCGCGTCGGACCGGGATGTGGCGATCGCCGCCGAAGGGGGCGTCGTGACGGTGCCCTACGAGCACATCTATCGCTCCAACCTAATCCCGGGAGAGTAAGCCCATGTCCAAGGAGATCCTGGAAGCCGTACGTGGCCTTGCCGCCGAGAAGAACATCTCAAGTGAGAAGCTGATGGAGGCGCTCGAAGACGCCCTCCTGTCCGCTTATAAGAAGACTCCGGGCTCAGCGCCCTACGCGAAGGTCGAGATGGACCGCGATACGGGCGACTTCATCGTCTGGGAGCTGAAGATCCCGCCGGAGCTCGAGGAGCAGCTGCTGGTCGAGTCGGCGACCGATGGCGAGCCGACCGTCGATCCCGAGACGGGGGAGATGCGCGATCCTCCGGAGCCGGAGATCGACCTCGAGAAGCTCAAGGAGTACGAGGACCAGATCGAAACCGAGGACGTCACCCCGCACGACTTCGGCCGGATCGCGGCGCAGACCGCCAAGCAGGTGATCCTGCAGCGGATCCGCGAAGCCGAGCGCGACATGATGTTCGAGGAGTACCGCGATCGCGTCGGCGAGCTGATCACCGGCATCGTGCAGCAGTCCGATTCCCGCTACACGCTCGTGCAGCTTCGCGAGCGGGTGGAGGCATTGCTGCCGAAGTCCGAGCAGGTGGACGGCGAGCGCTACGACCACTCGCAGCGGATCAAGGCTGTGATCAAGGACGTCTCGGCCTCGACCAAGGGCCCGAGCATCATCGTCTCCCGTCGCGACCCGGAGCTGATCAAGTCCCTGTTCGAGCTCGAGGTGCCCGAGGTGGCCGACGGCCTGGTCGAGATCACCGGCGTCGCCAGGGAGCCCGGCTACCGCTCGAAGATCGCGGTCGTCTCGCACGTCGACGGCGTCGACCCGGTCGGGGCGTGCGTGGGGCCGCGTGGCTCGCGGGTGAGGATGGTTGTGTCCGAGCTTCGGGGCGAGAAGATCGACATCATCCCCTACAACGAGGAGCCCGCCCGGTTCGTCGCCAAGGCGCTATCGCCGGCCCGCGTACGCGAGGTGCTCGTGGATGACAAGGGCAAGCAGGCCACGGTGATCGTGCCCGACGACCAGTTGTCGCTGGCCATCGGCCGCGAGGGACAGAACGCACGGCTGGCCGCCCGACTGACCGGCTGGCGGATCGACATCCGCTCCGAGACCGAGTTCGCCGCCGAGGAGGCCGAGCACGGCTACGAGCACGAGGAGGCGCAGGGCCGCTGCGCCGCGATCCTCTCCAATGGCCGCCGTTGCCCCAACGCGGCCTTGCCGGCGTCACGCTACTGCGGGATCGATGCCCACCAGGCGCTCGCGGGCAAGGACACCGATCAGGTCGAGGGCACCGCGCCGCAGGCGGCGGATGGCGGCGCCGAGGCGACGATCGGCTCTGCGCCACCGCCGGGACCCGACGGCAGCGCTGGTTCCGAGCAAGCGGTTCCGGTCGCCGAAGCCGCGCCCAGCGAGGGCGTGTAGCCGGCTGACGGCCGCGCACAAGCGGCGTCTATGCCGCTGACATTTGGAGTTCTGCGGCCCGGAACTTCCGGCGTGCGGCTGACCCTCAGCCGACGGCCTAAACTGAGATTGGATATATGAGTAAGAAACGCGTTCACGAAATCGCCAAGGAACAGGGCATGTCGCCCAAGGTTGCCCTTGCCCGCATGCAGGCCGCCGGGATGAAGGTCGGCGCGGCGTCATCGAGCGTGGACGTGGATACCGCGTTGCGGGCGCTCAGCGGCCAGTCAATTACCGCCAACGGCGGCGGGCAGGCGGGCGACGGCGCCCCGTCCGCGCCGGCCGCGCAGGCCACCCGAGAGGGTGCCGAGCGGACCAGCGCCACTCCGGCCCCGGCCGCCCCAATCCGCCGCTCAACGCGGGGCGAGGGTGCCGCCGCACCGCGGGCCGCTCGCCCGAACGTTCCCAGCGGCTCGGCCGCCGATGGCGGCTCGCGCGCGCGGGCCGACTCGGCCGCACCCCCGGGGGACGTCACGGGCACAGCGACCGCGGCGAACGTCGCCGGCACCGCGACCGACGGCGAGGCCGCGAACCGGACCGCCGGCGAGGCCGCGAACCGGGCCACCGGCACCGGGGCAGAGGCCGGTACCAGGGGAGAGGCCGGCACCCGGGCCGAGGCCGATCAGGGATCGAAGCGTCCCACCCGCGACTCGCTGCAGGGCGAGCGGGCGCCGGGGGCCGCGGGCGGTCGCCGCCGCGTGGTAATCGACTCGCAGGCCTCGCGACGCGCCCCCGGCGGCGGCCCGGGCCAGCAGAGCCAGCCGCCACGGCGCCAGCGACGGGGCCGGCGCCGGCGCGGCGTCTACGACGACGAGGCGGAATCGCGTCCCTCGCAGAGCGCCCTGGTGGGCGAGCCCGACACGGTCCAAATCAACTCCGGCTCCACGGTCAAGGACGTCGCCGAGTATCTCGGCGTCCCCGTGCCCGAGGTGATGAAGAAGCTGATGGCGCTCGGAGAGATGAAGACGATCACCCACACGCTTTCCGACGACTCGATCGTGCTGCTGGCGACCGAGCTCGGCAAGGAGGTCGAGATCGTCCATACCAAGGATGAGGCGGTCGCCGAGCCGGTGTTCGAGGACGCCGACGACGATCTCGTCGAGCGGCCGCCGGTGGTCACGATCATGGGCCACGTCGATCACGGCAAGACCTCGCTGCTGGACGCGATCCGGGAGACCGAGGTCGCCAAGGGCGAGGCCGGCGGGATTACCCAGCACATCGGCGCCTACCAGGTGCACCACGACGACAAGGTCGTGACCTTCCTCGACACGCCCGGCCACGAGGCATTCACCGCCATGCGCGCCCGCGGCGCGAAGGTCACCGACATCGCAGTGATCGTGGTCGCGGCCGACGACGGGGTGAAGCCCCAGACCCAGGAGGCGGTCGACCACGCCAAAGAAGCCGCCGTGCCGATCCTCGTCGCCGTCAACAAGATCGACAAGGAGGGCGCGCAGCCCGACCGCGTCCGCACCGAGATGACCGCGCTCGGCCTGCAGCCCGTCGAGTGGGGCGGCGAGACCGAGTTCGTCGACGTATCGGCCAAGACCAGGGAGGGTCTCGACAACCTGCTCGGGACGATTCTCGTGATGGCCGAGTTCGAGGAGCTGCGCGCGAACTCGAACGTCGAGGCGTCAGGAACGGTGATCGAGTCGCGGCTGGACCCCGGCCGCGGGCCGGTGGTGACGATCCTGATCCAGCGCGGCACCCTGAACGTCTACGACGCGTTCGTCGCGGGCGCCGATTGGGGTCGCGTCCGGGCGATGCACGACTACCTCGGCAACCGCGTCGAGCACGCGACTCCGGGCGAGCCGGTCGAGGTGCTCGGCTTCAACGGCGTCCCCGAGGCCGGTGAGATCGTGCGCGTGGTCGACAACGAGCGGCGTGCGAGGTCGCTCGCCGGAGATCGGGCGACCCGCCTGAAGACCGAGGCGTTGGCGCGCCGCGCAGGCAAGAAAATCTCGCTCGAGGACATTTTCAAGCGTGGCCTGCAAGAGCTGAACCTGGTGATCAAGGCCGATGTAGCCGGATCGCTCGAGGCGATCGAGGATGAGATCGCCAAGCTCCCTCAAGACGAGGTTTCGGTCAACGTAATCCGCCGCGCTGTCGGTGCCGTGACCGAATCCGACGTGATGCTCGCGGCCGCTTCCGACGCCGTGATTCTCGCCTTCAACGTGCGGCCCGTCGGGGACGCGCGAGCGGTCGCCGATCGCGAGGGCGTCGAGATCCGTCACTACGCCGTGATCTACCGGGCGATCGACGAGCTGCGCTTCGCGATGCAGGGCATGCTCGAGCCCGAGCAGGTCGAGGATTCGGTCGGCTCCGCCGAGGTTCGCCAGACCTTCAAGGCGTCCCGCGTCGGCACGATCGCCGGCTCCCACGTGCTCGAGGGCAGGATCACCCGCGGCGCGAAGGTCCGCCTGGTGCGCGACGGCACCGTCGTCTACGACGGGGAGATCGCCAGCCTACGCCGCTTCAACGAGGATGTCCGCGAGGTCGCGGCCGGATTCGATTGCGGGATCGTGCTGCGGGACTTCGCCGACATCAAGGACGGTGACGTGCTCGAGGTCTACGCGACGCGTCAGGTGGAACGCGAGCTGGGTTAGTGCCGTGGCAGGGAGCGGCTTCGTGGCCGTGCTCGTGATCGAGTTGCACTTCCCCGAGGCCGGAAGCCTGAAGAGCAAGCGCAAGGACCTCTCCTCGGTCAAGGCACAGCTGAACACGCGCTTTGGCGTCGCCGTATCCGAGACCGATCACCACGACCTGTGGCAGCGGGCGACGCTTACCGCCGCGCTGACCAGCGGCTCGCTGTCCCAGCTCTCGGCGGCGGTCGACAACGTCGAGCGGTGGCTGCTGGCGCGCTGTCCGGACGGCGTTTCCGTCGAACGGATCGTGGCCTCGCTGGAGGATCTGCGCCAGTGAAGCGAGCCAGGGACTTGCTTGAACGAAATTGTTCCGTCAAGCATCGATCACGGCGGATAGGATGAGCAGCGCCCGGATGCGGCGCGTCGATGGGACCGTGCGGGCGGTCCTCAGCGAAGCGATCGCGACACAGATCAAGGATCCGCGCGTCGGGTTCGTAACCGTGACCGCCGTCAAGACCAGCCCCGATCTCCGCCAAGCGAGCGTGTACGTGAGCGTGCTCGGAGACTCGGCGGCGCGCGCCGCGAGCCTCGACGGCCTGCGCTCCGCCCAGGGTTTCCTCCAGCGCCACCTGGCCGCCGAGCTCACCCTCAAGCACACGCCGACGCTGACCTTCGCCTACGACGAGTCGATCGACCGGGGCATGCGCATCAATGAGCTTCTCGCCGAGGACGGCCCGGATGCCTGACAACGGCGGAGGACGGCGCTGATGCCGGAGAACGGCGACCGTTCGAGTCGCGACCAGGTGCTCGGCGAGATCCGCGCGTGTGACCGGTTCATCCTCGTCACCCACGAGAACCCCGATGGCGATGCCCTCGGCTCGCTGATCGCGATGCAGGAGATACTGGCCGCGCTGGGCAAGGATGCCGTGATGTTCATCGACGCGGCCGACTTCCCGCTCCCGCACGAGTATCGCTTCTTCCCGCTCCCGGGACTCGTGACGACCGTCCCCGAGGACGTCGGCGAGCGCACCAGCCTGTTCCTGGACTGCGGCAACCTCGACCGCGCCCCGGCGGAAGCGGTCGGACACCCGGGCGCGAAGATCGTGAACATCGACCACCACCACGACAACACCCTGTTCGCCGATGTCAACCACGTGGTTCCCGAGGCTTCGTGCACCGCCGAGATCGTGTGGGACCTGATGCACGCTGTCGGCGTCAAGCCGACGATCACCATCGCCGAGGCCCTCTACGTCGGGCTCGTCACGGACACCGGACGCTTCATGTACGAGAACACCGGCACGCAGGCACACCTGATGGCGGCCGAGCTGATCGAGGCGGGCGTCGACGTCCACGAGATCTACCGCCGGGTGTACGAGGGGGTGCCGTACGGGAAGCTCGCGCTGCTGGCCCGGGGACTGGCGAGCGTGGAGCGCTACGACGAGGGGCGTCTCACGCTGACGCGGCTGACCGCGCGCGACTTCACCGAATCGGGCGCCGAGGAGAGCTACTCCGAGGGCGTGATCGACCACCTGCGAGCGGTCGAGGGGACCGCAGTGGCCGCGCTCGTACGCGACCGCATCGGCGCGCCGAACGATGACCGGCCGCGCAAGGTGTCGCTGCGTTCGAGCGATGAACGCGTCGACGTCTCGGCGATCGCCCGGGCGCAGGGGGGAGGCGGCCACCGCGGTGCCGCCGGGTTCTCGACGGCGCTGTCGTGGGAGGAGCTCGTGAGCTTCCTGCGCGGGGAGATCGCCGCGCAGCTGTGATCTAGTGGACGGCATCATCCTCTGCGACAAGCCCGCGGGAATTACCTCCCACGACGTGGTCGCCGGCGTGCGACGGCGGCTCGGGCGCGGCGTGAAGGTCGGCCACGCCGGGACGCTCGACCCGTTCGCGACTGGACTGCTGATCGTGCTCGTCGGCCGGGGCACGCGCACGCAGCGGTTCCTGATGGCGCTTCCCAAGCGCTACGAGGTGGTCGCGCGATTCGGTGCCGTCTCGACCACGGGTGACCCGGAGGGCGAGATCACCGATACCGGAGCCGTCCCGGTGGGGGATCTGGCGCTCCCCACCGGCCGGGTCAGGCAGCGGCCCCCTTCTTACTCCGCGGTCAAGGTCGGGGGCCGGCGCGCCTATGCGCTGGCCCGCGCCGGGGAGGCGGTGGACCTGCCAGAACGCGAGGTCGAGGTCTCCCGCTTCGAGGAGACCTGGCGCTCGGGCGACCGTCGCCGGTTCGTGATCGAGTGCTCCTCGGGGACATACGTCCGAAGCCTGATCGCCGACCTCGGCGATGCGTACTGCGAGGCGCTGAGGCGCACGCGAATCGGGCAGTTCGATGTCGGCGACGCCGACCCAGAGCGGCTCATCGGGCTGAACGAGGCGCTGGCGTTCCTCCCCGAGCGCCCGCTCGGGGAGGAGGACGCTCGTCGCGCCGGTCACGGCGTCGCTGTCCAGGGAGAGGCCGCCGGCGCCGTGCGGCTGACCGACGCCGAGGGCCTGATCGCGCTCGCTGAGCCGGCCTCCGAACCGGGGACGCTGAAGCCGATCGTCGGGCTGCGGCCCGCGTCCTGAATACTGTTCCCCTCTGGTGCGGACGATCACGCTCGATGAGACAGAGCCGAGGCCGCGTCGGGTCGCCGTCGGCGAGTTCGACGGTGTCCATCTCGGACACCGCGAGGTGATCCGGGGTAGCGACACGGTGCTCACCTTCGAGCCGCACCCACTGTGGGTGATCCGGCCCGAGGCAGCACCGAAGCTGTTGACGAGCCTGGAGGTAAAGGCCGAGCTGGTCGCCGAGCTGGGCGTCGAAGAGCTGGTGGTGGTCCCGTTCGACGAGCGCTTCGCCGAGCAGACGCCGGCCGAGTTCATCGACCGCGTCCTCGTCGAGCGCCTCGGCGCGACGCGCGTCGCGGTGGGGGAGAACTTCCGCTTCGGTCATCTCGCCGCCGGCGATCCGGCGCTGCTCGCGGCCGACCCGCGGTTCGAGACCCGGATCGTCCCGCTCGTCGAGGTAGCCGGCGAGGTCGTGTCCTCGAGTCACATCCGAGGTCTCGTGCTGGCGGGCGAGGTCGAGCTCGCGGCGAAGTTCCTGGGGGCTCCGTTCCAGCTGCGGGGGGAGGTTGTGTCCGGAGATCGGCGCGGCCGGGAGCTCGGCTTCCCCACCGCCAACATCGTTCCCGACCAGGCGCTCGTATGCCCGGGGAACGGCGTCTACGCCGCCCGGGCCGACGGGGTGTGCGCCGCGGTCAACGTTGGCGTTCGCCCCACGTTCGGGACCGGACGGGCGGTGCTGATCGAGGCCTTCCTGATCGACCGCGACGTCGACCTCTACGGACAAACCCTCCACATCGAGTTCCTCCAGCGCCTACGCGGCGAGCGCCGCTTCGATTCCGCCGAAGCGCTGATCGAGCAGATGCACAGAGACGTCGGGAACACGCGCCGCGTGTGCGCTTCCGTCCCGCCACCAGGCTTGCGTGGGTGACGGGCTCGTGCGGCGAGCTGGGTTCTTCAGCAATGGTGGGCGGGGGTGTCCGCCGCCGGACGCTCGGTGGGTGGGGGTGTCCGCCGCCGGCCAATTGCTTCCAGACCCGGCACGCCGCCCGAGCCTGTCAAGACCCGGAAGCCCTGGCCGCCGGTGGACACCCCGCCCACCTGGCCACCTGCTAGCCTCAGCGGCCGCATGCCCCTAACCGCAGAACGCAAGCGCGAGCTGGTCGAGAAGTTCGGTCACGGACCGGCCGATACCGGCGCGACCGAGGTGCAGATCGCGATGCTCACCGAGCGGATCAACGAGCTCACCGATCATCTGCGCACTCACAGCAAGGATCACCATTCGCGCCGCGGGCTGCTGATGCTTGTCGGCCGCCGCCGGCGCTTCCTCAATTACCTGCAGCGCTCGAACCTCGAACGCTACCGCGAGCTCGTCCGCGAGCTCGGCCTGCGCAAGTAGTGATCGAGCCAGGGACGCCGGCGCCGGAGTTCACGCTCGCCCGTGGCGACGGCGAGAAGTTCACCCGTGCGGACCTCGAGGGGGAGACCACGGTCCTGGTCTTCTACCCGTTCGCGTTCAGCCCGGTGTGCACCGATCAGCTCAACCTCTACGACGAGGTGCTTGGAGACCTCGCCGAGCGTGGCGCGACCCTGTACGGGGTCTCCTGCGACGCGACCTGGTCGCAGACCGCGTTTCGCGAGCAGCTCGGCGTATCGATCGAGCAACTGTCCGACTTCGAGCCCAAGGGCGAGACCTGTCGGGCCTTCGGTGTCTATCACCCCGGTGGGTTTCCCCAGCGCGCACTCGTGATTGTCGGTCCCGATGGGGTGGTCAAATGGAGCTACGAGGCGGCCTCGCCCGGAGACCTGCCGGGCGCAAACCTGATCTTCGACGGCCTCGCGGCTTAGCTCTCGGGCCGGGCTCCTCCCGCCGCCCGGGCGAACGACGATGACCGAGCTCGGGTCGGCTCCGGTCCCGCCGCTTGCCCCCGACGACCACGTGCGGGGACCGGCGGACGCAGAGCTCGTGGTCGAGTACGCCGACTTCGAGTGCCCATACTGCGCGGTGCTCAGTGCCCAGCTGGCGGACAGGTCGCTGCGCCGCGCGTTCCGCCACTTCCCCGTCCGCTCGAGCCACCCGCGGGCATGGCCTGCCGCGTGCGCCGCCGAAGCCGCCGGGCTGCAGGGCAGGTTCTGGGAGATGCACGACCTGCTGTTCGCCGACCAGGCAAGGCTCGAGGACCCGCACCTCTGGCAGCGTGCCCGCGAGCTCTACCTCGACCTTCCGAAGTTCGACTCCGACCGCCGCAGCGAGGCCGTCCTCGCCCGCGTCCGCCGCGACTTCGAGTCGGGGATACGCGCCGGCGTAGTGACCACACCGACGGTGTGGGCCGGAGGAGTCCTCTATCCCGGTAGGGTCGACCAGGCCACCTTGGACGGACTAACGGGCGAGCGTTGAGCCCGCCCCC
>Ga0302326_10024802_pt1 | contig 12174 bp, 13 predicted proteins | sample Palsa_T0_3_FD_202264 | JGI IMG/M metagenome (GOLD analysis project Ga0302326, IMG submission 202264) | Peat permafrost microbial communities from Stordalen Mire near Abisko, Sweden - Palsa_T0_3 | ecosystem: Environmental > Terrestrial > Soil > Palsa > Peat permafrost | place: Sweden: Abisko...
AAGGCTGATGATGCCTACCCACGCCGAAAGCCGGTGATGCGGTGGGCGCTGCGCGCGACAGGCACAGCAGCACCGCGTTGCTCGGTGGTCGGTCGATGATCACGAGCACGTGAGGAGCAAGTCGCGTATGCCCTGGACCAGTCTGCTTGTCATAGCCATCGGAGCCATCCTCGGAGCGTGGGCGCGCTGGGGGCTGGGGCTTCTCTTCAATCCCACGTTCCCCACTTTGCCGCTCGGGACATTGGCTGCGAATCTGATTGGTGCGTTCATCATCGGCATGATGATGGCGCTGACCGGCCCTCTCAATATTTCTCCAGCGGTGCGCCTGCTGGTGACGACGGGCTTTCTGGGTGCTCTGACGACGTTCTCGACGTTTTCCGCCGAGACCATGACTCTGCTCCTGCGAGCCCAATACGCCTGGGCCGCCGGAGCGGCCGCGCTGCATCTGGGCGGCTCGTTGCTCATGACCGGTGCGGGGATATTGCTCGCGCGGGCCATATTCGGGAGGTGATCCTCTATGAACGGCACTTACCTGCGCTTCTACGTCCACGAAAACGTCAAGCACCATCACCGCCTGCTCTTTGAGTGGCTGCTGGAGCATGCGAAGACAATCGGGGTGCACGGCGGCTCGGCATTCCGCGCGATCGCCGGTTTCGGGCGGCACGGCGTGTTGCATGAGCAGCACTTCTTTGAGCTTGCCGGCGATCTGACCATCAATGTCGAATTCATCCTGACGGACGAAATGGCGGACCGGTTCCTGGAGAGCATCCGCCACGAGAAGGTGAGCGTCGTCTACGCGCGCTTTCCCGCGCAATTTGATGTCATCGGCGAGCGCAAAATTTCAGAGCCGCGCTCGCCCTGAAGGGTGCCCTTGTGACACAGATCTATGGCCTGGCAACGCTGTGGATAGGGCTCGCGCTGATCGCGACCCTGCTGTCGATCTGGCTGCGCGTCGCGACCGCGATGTCCGAGATCATCGTGGGGACGGTCGCGCAGCTCATCATCGGCGCGGCACTGGGCGCAACCGCCCTCGGCACCGATCAATCCTGGATCAGATTCCTCGCGGGCACCGGTGCCGTGGTGCTGACATTCCTCGCCGGCGCCGAGCTCGACCCGCAGGTCATGCGCCGCGAGTGGAAGCAGGCGGTCATCGTGGGCCTCGTCGCCTTCATCGCGCCGTTTCTCGGCTGCGCAGCCGTCGCCCGCTACGCCTTGGGCTGGAGCAGCGATTCGAGCTGGCTTGCCGGTATCGCTTTGTCCACGACCTCGGTCGCGGTCGTCTACGCGGTCATGCTCGAATGTGGACTGAACCGCACCGACTACGGCAAGGTCGTCCTCGCCGCCTGCTTCGTCAACGACCTCGCGACCGTTCTCGCGCTCGGCTTCAAGTTCTCGCCATTCACCTTCAAGACGTTGGTGTTCGCCGGGGGCAGCGCCGCGACGTTCGTGATTCTTCCCTGGATGGTGCCACTCTTCTTCAAGCGCTTTGGAGGCCGCCCGTCCGAACTCGAAACGAAGCTTTTGCTCCTGGCCATGTTCGGCTTGGGTGCGCTGGCACTGTGGGCCGACAGCGAGCCCGTCTTGCCGGCCTACATCCTCGGGATGATCCTCGCAGGTAGCGTGGGCAAGGATCACGCTTTGGTGCGGCGCCTGCGCACCCTCACCTTCGGCCTCCTCACCCCCTTCTATTTCATCCGCGCCGGCTCATTCGTCTCCGTGCCGGCTCTGGTGTCCGGTTTCTTGATATTGCTCACTCTCCTGGGAGCCAAGATGGTGACGAAGTTCGTCGGCGTGTACCCGATCACCAAGTTCTTCAAGGCGCCGCCCAAGGAGGCCATGTATACGACGCTGCTCATGTCGACGGGACTCACCTTCGGTAGCATTTCCGCGCTTTTCGGCCTGACACATCACATCATCACCCAGCAGCAGTACTCGTATCTCATCGCCGCCGTCATTGGCAGCGCCATCGTTCCCACGCTCATTGCCAATGCATTCTTTCTGCCGCGACATCTGCTGCAAAATGCCGAAGCTGCAGCGCCGAGCGTCCCGCTCGCGGGGGCCACGCAGGCGCAGGAAGCGAACTAGCGCCTCATCGAGGCAATGCGTGCGTCAGTGTGCCGGCTCGAGCCGTTCGACGCCGCCCATATAGCTCTTGAGCACCTGCGGAACATCGACCGAGCCGTCCGCATTCTGAAAGTTCTCAAGGACGGCGACGAGGGCGCGACCGACCGCAACACCGGAGCCGTTCAAAGTGTGCACGGGTTCAGGCTTGCCGGTTTCTGGGTTGCGCCAGCGTGCCTGCATGCGCCGCGCCTGAAAGGCCTCGCAATTGCTGCACGAGGAGATCTCGCGGTAATGGCCCTGGCTCGGCAACCAGACCTCAAGATCGTATGTCTTCGAGCTGCCGAAGCCGACATCGCCCGCACACAGTGCGACGACGCGATAGGGCAGCGCCAGACGCTGCAGCACTTCCTCGGCATGGCCCGTGAGGCTCTCCAAGGCCGCATACGAATCAGCCGGCCGCACGATCTGTACGAGCTCGACCTTGTCGAACTGATGCTGGCGGATCATGCCGCGTGTGTCCTTGCCGTGCGATCCGGCCTCGGAGCGAAATGACGGCGTGTGCGCCACGAGCTTCAGCGGCAAGCGCTCGGCCGGGAGAATCTGCTCGCGCACGAGATTGGTCAGGGAGACTTCCGCGGTCGGGATCAAATACAGGCTCGGGTCACCTTTTAGCGCGAAGAGATCCTCCTCGAATTTGGGCAGCTGGCTCGTGCCGATGAGCGCCGCCCGTGCCACGAGATAAGGCACGTAGGCTTCGGTGTAGCCATGCGAGCGCGTGTGCAGATCGAGCATGAACTGCGCAAGCGCGCGATGCAGATGCGCAAGCTCGCCACGCATGACGACAAAGCGCGCGCCGGAGATGCGGGCGGCAGATTCAAAATCAAGCCCGAGCCGTTCGCCCACCTGCACATGATCCTGCGGCTTGAAATCAAATGCCGGCAGCTTCCCCCAGCGACGCACCTCAACATTGGCGCTTGCATCGCGCCCCTCGGGCACGGACTCATGCAGCAGATTGGGTAGCTCGAGTTGCCATGCATCAAGCTCGCGCTGCGCGGCGCTGAGCTCCTGGTCAGCCTGCGCAACGGCGCCCGTGAGCGCATCACCCGCGGCGATGAGCTCGGCGGCATCCTGGCCGCCTGCCTTGGCCATTCCCACTTTTTTCGCAGCGGCATTGCGCGCCGCGCGCAGCCGGTCGGTTTCAATCTGCCAGTGCTTGCGGCGCTCCTCGAGCGCCGTGAGCGCCGCGACATCCAGCACCGCCCCGCGGCGTGCAAGATTTTGGGCCACTGCAGCCGGATCGGAGCGCAACAATTTCGGATCTATCATGCTCGCCCTCAGGCTGGCCCGCGCGCGCTCTTCGAGCGCAGCCGTGCCAGAGCTTCTGCAATTTTAATCTCGAGCCCGCGCGGCACCGGTCGATAGTAGCGCCGATCGGGTAGCTCGTCCGGCACATAGCGCTCGCCCGCTGCGAACGCCTCCGGCTCGTCATGCGCGTAGCGGTAGTCGCGGCCGTAACCGAGACCCTTCATGAATCCGGTCGGCGCGTTGCGCAGCCGCAGCGGCACTTCGAGCGTTCCAAATTTCTCGACGTCCTGCATCGCCTCGCCCATGGCGACGTACACGGCGTTGCTCTTGGGCGCGCAGGCGAGATAAACGACGAGTGTTGCGATGGCGAGTTCTCCTTCCGGAGAGCCGAGGCGATCGTAGGCATCCCAGGCATCGAGCGCCATGGCAAAAGCGCGCGGATCGGCGAGCCCGATATCCTCAACCGCCATGCGCACGGCGCGCCGCGCGATGTAAAGAGGGTCGCAGCCGCCATCGAGCATGCGGCACAGCCAGTAGAGGGCCCCGTCCGGATCTGTTCCGCGCACCGCCTTGTGCAGCGCCGAGATCTGATCGTAGAACTGCTCCCCGCCCTTGTCGAAGCGGCGCCGGCCGCCGCCGCTCACGATTTCCTGCGCCACCGCGGCATCCAAGGTATGCGCGCCCGCCGCGGCTTCAATGAGTCCGGCCGCAAGCTCGAGCATGTTGAGCGCGCGGCGCGCATCGCCGTCGGCGCTTTGAGCGATGAGCTCGAGCGCTTCAGTCGTGGCAGTCAGCTTTTCGTGGCCCAATCCATGTTCGCGGTCAACGAGCGCCTTGCGCATGAGCGCCACGATGTCTGCAACCGACAAGGGGCGCAGCACGTATACCCGCGCCCGCGACAGAAGCGCGTTCACAAGCTCAAATGACGGATTCTCGGTCGTGGCGCCGATGAAGGTGAGCGTGCCATCTTCGACGAACGGCAGAAATGTGTCCTGCTGCGCCTTGTTGAAGCGGTGCACTTCATCGAGAAACAGCACCGTGCGGGTGTTCGTCGCGGCGCGCGCGGTACGCGCCGACTCCACCGCGGCGCGGATGTCCTTCACGCCGGCCATGACCGCCGAGAGCGCGATGAACTGCGCACCGGAGCGTTGCGCGATGAGCCGCGCGAGGGTTGTCTTGCCAGTTCCGGGCGGCCCCCAGAGGATCATCGAGTGAAGCTGTCCGGCCTCGATGGCTTCGCGCAGCGGCTTGCCCTTGGCGAGTAAGTGTTCCTGCCCGACAAACTCAGCGAGCGTCTGCGGCCGCATCCGATCGGCCAGGGGCCGCAGGGGATCAGGCGTGCGGCTTGATTCCGCGCTCATCGCGCTAGGGACTGGGCGTACCAATGACATCCACTCCCGCGGGCGGCGTGAAGCTCACCTCATCAGGAGCGACGGGGCCGTTGCGCACCGCATGGTCAAAGATGATCGTGGCCGTCTGTCCGAGCTTGTCTTCGAGGATCATGCGCGCAAGATCCCCCTTGACGAACCCGAGGCGCGCCCGCCGGAAGTCCGAATCAGTGCTGCGCGGCGCAACGTCCACCCAGCTCAAGCCCTCGTGTTCGCCGCCATCGGCGAGCACGAAGTTGCGCCGCACGTCGACGGCGCCCGACAACAGCATCGCAGGAGTGCCCGACAGTCCGGCATCAATCGGCTTGACGCTCACCTGCGCAAGGTCCGCGTCGTAGAACCAGACGTTTTTGCCATCAGCCACCATGAGCTCACCGGCACTGTCGTGCGTGCCCTGCGGGCGCAGCTGCCAGCGCAGCTTGCCGGGACGCTGCACTACGAGCGTGCCGGCACCATGGTCGATTTCCCGGCCGTGAGAATCGGTGAGCGTCTGGGAAAAATTGGCACGCAGAGTCTGCAGGCCGTCGAGATAGCGATCGAGCAGCGTGACGCCGCTTGGCGCATCAGCCTGTGCCGCCCCCATCGCGAGCGCAGCGAGTAGCGCGAGCGCTGCAATGCGCTGCAAGCTCACTCCTCGCGCGGCGCGGGCACGAGCACCTCGCGCGCGCCGTTCGTCTGCAGCGATCCCACGAGCCCCGCCGCCTCCATCGCCTCGAGCATGCGCGCTGCGCGGTTGTATCCGATTTTCAGCCGGCGCTGCACATAGGAAATCGAAGGCTTGCGCTCGGTCGTGACGATCTTGACGGCCTCATCGTAGAGCGGATCCTGCTCGGCATCATCACTGCCCGCGGCGACGAAATCCTCAGGCTCTTCGGGGAAACCGGCGAGCGGCGTGCGCGGTCCGGTCAGCACCTCCTCCACATAGTTGGGCGGTGCGCCCTTCAAGGCCGACACGACGCGGTGCACTTCCTGGTCCGACACGAAGGCGCCGTGCACACGCGTCGGCAAAGACGTGCCGGCGGGCAGGTACAACATGTCGCCGTGCCCGAGCAGCGTCTCGGCGCCCATCTGATCGAGTATCGTGCGTGAGTCGACCCGCGCGGATACCTGAAAGGCGATACGGCAGGGAATGTTCGCCTTGATGAGGCCGGTAATGACGTCGACCGAAGGCCGCTGCGTTGCCAGCACCAGGTGGATTCCCGAGGCGCGCGCCTTCTGCGCAAGACGCGCGATCAGCTCCTCGACCTTCTTGCCGACCACCATCATGAGGTCGGCAAGCTCATCGATGATCACGACCACATAGGGCAGCGGCACAAGGTCCGGAATCTGCGACTGATCAATCGTGGGGTCATTCGCGGCGCGCTGCGTGAGCACCGGATCCGCGATCGGCTTGCCCTCCTTGATGGCATCGCTCACGCGGCGGTTGAAGCCGGCAATATTGCGCACGCCGAGCGCCGCCATCAGCTGGTAGCGGCGCTCCATCTCCGCGACGCTCCAGCGCAGTGCGTTCGCCGCCTGCTTCATGTCGGTCACGACCGGCGCGAGAAGATGCGGAATTCCCTCGTATACAGAAAGCTCGAGCATCTTCGGATCGATCATGACGAGCCGCACATGCTCGGCGGTGGATTTGTAGAGCAGCGAGAGCACCATCGCGTTGATGGCGACGGACTTACCCGAGCCCGTCGTGCCGGCGATCAGGAGGTGCGGCATGCGCGCCAGATCCGCAACCACTGGGTGACCGCCGATATCCTTGCCGAGCGCCAGCGCCAAAGGCGAATGCATGTCGTCGTAGGCCTTGGAGCGCACGATCTCGCCCAGGGTGACGACTTCACGCTTCTCATTGGCGATCTCGAGCCCCATGACATTCTTGCCTGGAATCACCTCCACGACGCGCACACTCAAGACGGCGAGCGCGCGCGCAAGATCCTTTGCAAGTCCCGTGATCTGGCTCGCCTTCACCCCGGGCGCGGGTCGCAGCTCAAAGCGCGTCACCACAGGCCCCGGCTGCACGGCGACGACCTCGGCGTCGATTCCAAAATCCTTGAGCTTCATCTCCACGAGTCTAGAGAGGGCCTCGAGCGCTTCGGCGGAGTACGAAGCCTCCACTGCCGGCGGATCATCGAGCAGCTTCAATGCCGGCAGCTCATTCGCGGCCGGAGGCTCGAACAGAAACGCCTGGCGTTCCTTCTCCACGCGCTCGCTCTTGGGAACGGTCGGCAACGGCGTATCGATGCGCGGCGGCACCCGCGCGGCCGACTTCCTTTGCTCGCTGATCGCGGCGTCCTTGCGCGCCTGCTTGCGCTCGCGCCCCAGCGCGACGTCCCGGGCAAGCCAGCGGCGCGCGCGCGCCCAGCCGATGCCGCGCCAGGTCCACGCGCCCAGCTGATCCATGATGGTGAGCCAGGAGACGCCGAAGGCGAGCGACAGGCCGCCCATCCAGGCTGCGAGCAGGAGCAGTGTCGCGCCGAGAAAGTTCAAACCGCCCGCGAGGCTGTGCCCGACGAGGTCTCCCACCACTCCGCCCGCACTCTGGCGCAGCTGGCCGGCGTCCCAATGCAAGGTTGCAAGGCCGCAGCTTGCGGCGAGCACAAGCAGCACACCACCGACGCGCACCGCCGTATTGGCGCGCGAGGCCGCCTCATCGCGACCGCGGTTGCGCATCAAGGCCCAGCACCACAGCGCGAGCATGAAGGGGAAGAGGTACGCGGGCCAGCCGAAGAGGAAGAAGAGCACATCCGCAAGCCACGCACCGATGGGGCCGACGCGGTTGTGGATCACCGACGAATCGCCGGTCGAGGAATAGCCGCGATCATCGCGGTTGTACGACACGAGCGCTGCGAACAGCACGATGGCGATGACGCCGAGTGCGAGGAACGCGCTCTCGCGCAGTCCGCGGTGCACGGCTGTGGTAAAGCGGATGGGGGCGCGCGAGCGCGCGGAGGAGTCCGACAATTCTTCCGCCTTGTGCGATGAAAATGACGTAGAACCTTGATTCTACGGGTCAGAACCCCAAGCCAACAAGGCCGAGGGGCGCCAAGGAGAGTTGCTATTATGAACCCGGCAAGAGCTTGGCACCCATGAAAAATCATCGGCACAACCGCCTTATCATTCTAGGCTCCGGCCCCGCGGGCTACAGCGCTGCCGTTTATTCAGCGCGCGCCAATCGCTCGCCGCTCCTGATTACCGGCGTCGAGGAAGGCGGGCAGCTCATGACGACGACCGATGTCGACAACTGGCCGGGCGACGTCGAGGGTCTGCAGGGCCCGGCGCTCATGCAGCGCATGCGCCGTCATGCGGAGCGTTTCGCAACTGAGATCGTGAACGATCACATCGACGCCGTGCAGCTTTCTAAACGGCCGATCGAACTGCACGGCCACGGCACGGTCTACAGCTGCGATGCCCTCATCATCGCCACCGGCGCCACCGCGATGTACCTCGGGATTCCGTCGGAGGAGAAATATCGCGGCAAGGGCGTCTCCGCCTGCGCCACCTGCGATGGATTTTTCTTTCGCGGGCAGCGTGTCGCCATCGTCGGCGGCGGCAACACCGCGGTGGAGGAAGCTTTGTACCTCTCGCACATCGCCGCACACGTGACCCTCGTGCACCGCCGCGATCGGCTGCGTGCCGAGAAGATTCTGCAGAAACGACTCTTTGAAGAGGTCGAGGCGGGCAAGATTTCCGTGGTGTGGAATCACACTGTCGATGAAGTCCTGGGCGATCAAACCGGCGTGAACGGCGTGCGCATCAGGCAAGCGGGCAATGGCAGCACGCGCGAGCTCGCCGTCACGGGACTGTTCGTCGCGATCGGCCACACACCCAACACCGCACTTTTTACCGAGCAGCTCGAGACTCGCGGCGGCTACATCGTCGTAAAGAGCGGCCTCTCCGGAGATGCCACGGCGACGAGCGTGCCCGGAGTCTTTGCGGCAGGCGACGTGGCTGACCACGTCTATCGCCAGGCGGTGACTTCGGCAGGCGCCGGCTGCATGGCGGCACTCGACGCCGACCGCTATCTTGAGGGGCTCGACGCGGGCGGGACCTAAGGGGATGCGCAGCGGCATTCACTCCCACATCGACGCACTCGAGCGGCGCCAGTGGAACGCGCTCGCGGGCACGCACATCCCTTTCCTGCGCCACGAGTTTTTGAGCGCACTCGAGCACACCGGCTGCGTCGGTGAGCACACCGGATGGGAACCGCGCTATTTCACGCTGCACGATGCACGCGGACTCGCCGCCGCCGTGCCCGCCTTCGTGAAAATGCACTCCTATGGCGAGTTCGTATTCGATTTCGCGTGGGCGCAGGCCTACGCGCGCGTCGGCGGCCACTACTATCCCAAACTCACGATCGCCGTGCCCTTCACACCGGCCACGAGCCCGCGCCTGCTCATCCGCCCGGACGCGGACCCCACTTGCGCGCGTCGCCTGCTTGAGCATGTGCAGGCCTACGCGAATGAGGAATCGCTGTCCTCAGTGCACGCGCTCTTTCTGGACGAGCCGGCGCGCCGCGCCTGCGCCGCGCAGGAGTGGCTCATGCGCCGCGACTGCCAGTTTCATTGGACCAATCGCGGCTACGCGAGCTTTGAGGATTACCTCGCAAGCTTCACCGCTGAGAAGCGCAAGAAGGCGCGCCGCGAGCGCCGCCGCGTGGCCGAAAGCGGCATCCGCTTCGAGACCTGCTTCGGGGCGGATCTAGATCGGCGGCTCCTCGACCGCGTGTACGCGCTGCATCGGGACACGTTTCGGCGCCACGGGCACGAGCCCTATCTGACACGCGCCTTCTTCGGCGAAATTGCGCAGACTCTCGGCGAGGAGTTCATGGTGAAAGTCGCCCTGCACGGCAGCGAGACGGTGGCAGCGGCGGTCTTCTTCTGGTGTCCGGAGGCGCTCTTCGGGCGCTACTGGGGAGCGGCCGCCGACTATCACAGCCTGCATTTTGAGACCTGCTATCACCAGGGCATCGAATTTTGCATCGAGCGCGGCATCGCGCGCTTCGAGCCGGGCACGCAGGGAGAGCACAAGGTAAGCCGCGGCTTCGAGCCCGCGCTCACCTGGTCGGCGCATTTCATCCGCGATGCGCGCCTGCGCCAGGCGATCGGTGCGTATCTCGAACGCGAGGGCGAGTCGGTTGATGAATATGCGCAAGAGGTGCAGACGCACGTGCCGTTTCGCGCAGCGCGCGAAGAGGATGCTTAGCTGAAAACCCTGACCTGGCTTTCACCGCGGGACGCTCCGGAAAACTTCCCGCCTCTGGAGCAGGCGCTCGATGAGCCCGCAGGCCTCCTCGCCGCCGGCGGCGATCTGTCCTCGGCACGGCTACTCGCCGCGTACCGCCGCAGTATTTTTCCGTGGTACTCCCCCGGCCAGCCGGTTCTGTGGTGGTCGCCCGATCCGCGCGAGGTGCTGTTCCCCAGGGAATTTCGCGCCTCGCGCAGCCTGCAGAAAGCGCTTCGCAACCGCGGCTACCGCACCACGATCGACCAGGACTTCCGCGCCGTAATCGAGGGCTGCGCCGCGCCGCGTGCCGCGAGCGCCGGCACGTGGATCACCTCCGACATGCAAACGGCCTACGCTGATCTGCATGCGCGCGGCTACGCGCACAGCGTCGAGACCTATTTGGGTGCAGAGCTCATCGGCGGGCTCTACGGTGTGCGCATGGGAGGCGTGTTCTTCGGCGAATCGATGTTCAGCCGTGAGCGTGATGCCTCGAAGATTGCCCTCGCGCGCCTCGTAGAGGCGTGCGTGGCGAATGACATTGTGGTCATCGACTGCCAGCTGCCCTCGCGGCACCTGCGAAGTCTGGGCAGTCGGGCGATCTCGCGCGCGCAATTTCGCTCCCTCGTGAGCGCAAACGTCGCGGCCGAGGCCCTGCCGATTCGGAAAAAACCTTAAGTAAATTGCAATGCCGCGAGGGTTTATGCAGAATCCGCGCCCCCATGGCAAAAGAAGACGCGATTCAGTTGGAGGGCGAGGTCGTCGAGACCCTCCCCAATACCACGTTTCGCGTGAAGCTCAAGAACGGCCACATCGTGACGGCACACATCTCCGGCAAGATGCGCAAGAATTACATCCGCATCCTCACCGGCGATCAGGTGACGGTCGAAATGACACCCTACGACCTGACGAAGGGCCGCATCATCTACCGCGGCCGCTGATCAGGCGGTAACTTCGGGCAGCTGCGCCGGAGTGCATTCGAATTCGAGCTTCGAGCCATCCGCCGATACGGTGACCTGCACCTGCCCGCCGCCGGCCAGGCGGCCGAAGAGCAGCTCCTCGGCGAGGGGGCGCTTGATGTGCTCCTGGATGACGCGTGCCATGGGACGCGCGCCCATCTTCGGATCGTAGCCTTTCTCCGCAATCCAGCTGCGCGCGGCGTCTTCCACGCTGAGCTGCACGCCCTTCTGCTCAAGCTGCGTTTCAACCTCGACGATGAGCTTGTCGACGACCCGCTCGATGGTCGCCCGGTCGAGCGGCGCAAATTGGATGACAGCATCCAGCCGGTTGCGAAACTCCGGCGTAAATAGGCGGCGGATCGCCTCCATACCATCGCTTGCGTTGTCCGCGTGCATGAAGCCGATCGACGGTCGGCTCATCTCCTGAGCTCCCGCGTTGGTGGTCATGACGATGATGACGTGGCGGAAGTCGGCCTTCCTGCCGTTGTTGTCGGTGAGCGTGCCGTGATCCATCACCTGCAGGAGGAGGTTGAATACATCCGGATGCGCCTTCTCAATCTCATCGAGGAGCAGCACACAGTGCGGGTGCTTCGTGATCGCCTCCGTCATGAGTCCGCCCTGATCGAAGCCGACGTAGCCCGGCGGCGCGCCGATCAGGCGGGAGACGGTATGCCGCTCCATGTACTCGGACATGTCAAAGCGCAGGAACTCGACGCCCATGGCGATCGCGAGCTGCCGTGTGACTTCGGTCTTGCCGACGCCGGTGGGCCCTGCGAGGAGGAAATTGCCGAGCGGCTTTCTCTGATCGCCCAGTCCCGAGCGCGCCATCTTGATCGCTGCGGCGAGCGACTCGACCGCCCGATCCTGTCCGAAGATCACGAGCTTGAGATTGCGTTCCAGGTTCTTCAGCACCTCGCGGTCCGAGGTGGAGACGCTCCTCGATGTGGCGCACCTCGACCGTGTGCTCGCGCTCGGCGAGCGGCTTCAGGCGCAGCCGTGCGCCCGCCTCATCGACCACGTCGATCGCCTTGTCGGGCAGGTGGCGCTCGCTGATATGCCGTGCGGAGAGCTCGGCCGCGGCGCGCATCGCATCCACGGCGTACACAATGCTGTGATGCTCCTCGAAGCGGCTCTTCAGGCCCAATAAAATTTCGATCGTCTCCTCGATGGACGGCTCCACCACGTCGATCTTCTGGAAGCGCCGTGCGAGGGCGTGGTCCTTCTCGAAGATGCCGCGATATTCCTGA
>Ga0302326_10024803_pt1 | contig 12174 bp, 10 predicted proteins | sample Palsa_T0_3_FD_202264 | JGI IMG/M metagenome (GOLD analysis project Ga0302326, IMG submission 202264) | Peat permafrost microbial communities from Stordalen Mire near Abisko, Sweden - Palsa_T0_3 | ecosystem: Environmental > Terrestrial > Soil > Palsa > Peat permafrost | place: Sweden: Abisko...
CCAAGGCGCCGGCAAGGGAGAGGCCGTGGCCCGTGAGCGCCTTCGTGCTGCTTATCGCCGGGCGGACCCCCATCTCGCCAAAGACCGACCGGAGCGCGCGCGCCTCGGAGATGTCCCCGATCAGGGTCGAGGTCGCGTGCGCGTTCACATAGTCCACCTCAGCAGGTGCTATGCCGCTTGACGCGAAGGCGTTCTCCATGGCGGCCTGCGAGCCGGCCCCGTCGGGGTGCGAGATCGCCACGTTGTAGCCGTCCGAGGCCTGTCCCCAGCCCGCCAGTTCGCAGTAGGGCCTGACCCCGCGGCGGGCCACCTCGTCCTCGCCCTCAAGGACGAGGACCGCGCCGCCCCCGGTGCCGACGAACCCGTCCCTGGCGACGTCGAAGGGGCGTGAGGCGAGCGCGGGGTCGGTCTGGAGGGAGAGCGTCCTCATGCCCGCGAAGGGGAGGATCGCGTCCCGGTTGCCGTCCTCTCCGCCCGCGACAAACATGCGCTTCTGGCGGCCGAGCCTTATCTCCTCAAAGGCGAAGGCGAGGGCGTGCGCCGACGAGGCGCATGCCGACGAGAACCCGCAGGAGGCTCCCTGTATCTTGAAGGCCGCGACCAGGTTGAAGTTGAGCGTGCCCACGATCGAGGCGACTATCCCGAGCGGCGAGCAGCGCGCGGGCCCGAGCTTGAGCATCCGTTCGTGGTGGTAGTACGTGAGCATGGGCGAGCCGCCCGACGCCGCGAAGAGCCCGGTGCCCCGGTTTGAAATGTCCGCCTCGCCCAGCCTGGCGTCCGCGATGGCCTGCAGGAACGCGCAATGCGCGAAGAGGCCGTGGGGCGCCATCGAGCGAATGGTCTCGCGCTTGATGTCGTAGCCCGCCGGCCAGGTCCAGTCCTCGGGGTCGGTCGAGTCCGTGTTGAACCCCTTGATCGTCCCGATCACCTTGCACGCGATCTCCGGCTTCTGGAACGGCGGGTAGGTCTCGAAGCCGTGGCGCATCTCCCTGAGGCTGGCCGCGACGGCGGAGGCATCGTTGCCGATGCTGGTGACAAAACCGAGGCCGGTGATGAAGACTCTGGGCATGCTCGATGGCGGGCTGCCCGGCCCATCGTGGCGAACGCCACGACCCGGTCAATCTCAGGCGTTCATCGCGACCCTGAGAGGAGGGTTCGCGGGATTCTCGCCGCCTGGAGCGGGCTGCCCGGTGCCGTTGATGGCTGCGGGCGCGACCGCTGTTTCGATGTAGGCAAATGTGAGGGTGATGTCCTCGGCGATCACGGCCTTCTCCTGCCCCACCCGGATCGCGCCCTCGAAGGTCGCGAGCGGCATCTTCATGCGCTTGGGCTTGATCGAAAGCGTGAGGATGTCTCCCGGCTTGCACATGCGGTGCGCCCGGACGCCCTCGCAACCCGTGAAGAATATCGTGTTCGGGCCGATGGCCCTGCCGGGCTCCGTCGGCGCACCCTCCAGTAGGAAGAGGACCGCGAGCTGGCCCAGGGCCTCCAGCATGATCGAGGCCGGCATGACGGGATTGTCCTTGAAGTGCCCCTGCAGGAAGAACTCCTGGCCCGTGATCCTGTACTTTCCGTTCGCCCCCGTTGAGCTCACCGACGCCTCGTTCAGGAACAGGAACGGCGGCTGGACCGGCATCACGGCACCGATGTGCTCGATCGGCAGGAACTTCGTCGGGCGCGGCAGCGGCAGCCCGCGAATCTTGCAGTCGATGAACGTCTTCACGTCCCCGACCGTCCTCAGGTTGCGCAGCTCGTCGTTGTTGATCGAGAGCTGGAGCACGTCCTCGACGAGAATCACGATCTCCATCATCGTGAGGGAGTCGATGCCGAGGTCCTCGATCAGGCGGAGGTCGTCGTCGGCGTCCTTGAGCTTGGAGCGCAGGTCCGGCTCGACAAAGCGCTCGATCACGCCGATCACCACGGCCGGCATATGGTCGGCGTTTCCGGTCTTCCGGAATTGGACGGCCGCCTCGAAGGTCGAGGGCGAGCAGCGCTTTAGGGCCTCCCTGAGGGCCGCCTCGTCATCCGGCGCAAAGGGCTTTGTCCCAAGCGTTAATGACTTATTTGCACCTGAATTGGTTTGAACTGATTCTGACATCGGGCGCTCTTTGTATGTTACGGGGCCCAATAAAGTAAACCCATTTCTTGGCACCGGGAATGCTGGCTGGTGTCGGTAGCTCCCGCCAAGCCTTTGTGCGGAACGATTTGCGCGAGAGGTTCGCCGCAACCGTGCTTGAACTGGGGGCGTCCTGCATAATATCCTTTCTCACCGAACCCGCTCAATGAGCGCATCTTCAATCGCCGCCAAGCCTCCCTCCCCCCTTTTCCTCATCACGCATGAGTTTTACCCGGTCAGCGGCGGGATAGCCACGTTTGCCGAGGAGATTGCGAAGGCCTCGGCGGGGCTTGGCTACGACGTGGAGGTCTGGGCCCAGTCGGCGCCCCCCAACGTGGAGAAGAAGTGGCCCTTCCGGATCCGCAGGCTCCCCCTCAAGGGGACCCACGACCTCATATGCCAGTTCCGGCTCGCCTGCCAGCTCGTGTCGTCGCGGCGCCAGCTGCGAAACGCAACGGTGTACCTGCCGGAGCCTGGCCCGATGCTGACCATGATGCTGCTGCAGTTCTTCAAGGCCTTCCGGCCGAAGCGGCTCGTCCTGACCTTCCACGGGTCGGAGATCCTGGCATTCGCCCGGAGCCCGGTCCGTCGCTGGCTCGCGGGGAGGCTGATCCGGCACGCGACGCGCGTGAGCACGCTGACGACCTACACCCAGGAGCTCCTCCTCGAGCGCTTCCCCCACGCCGCCGCCAAGATCTTCCTGACGCCCGGCGCGCTGCGCACGGACTTCGCCGTCGTTCCCCCCCGCGCGGCGCGCACCAAGGACAAGATCGTGATCCTCACCGTCGCGAGGCTGCACCCCCGCAAGGGCCAGCTGCTCACGCTCCAGGCCCTGCAGATGCTGCCCGCCGACGTGCGCGCCAGGATCGAGTACTGGATCGTAGGGGGCCGCAACAAGGGCAACTACGAGGACCGCCTCCGGGCCCTCGCGGCCGGCGACCCGGCCCTGACCGTCCGCTTCTTCGGAAACATACCCGACGCCGAGCTGGCCCAGGTGTACGACCGCTCCGACATTTTCGCCCTGACGAGCATCAACCACGGGCAGAGCGTCGAGGGCTTCGGGTTGGTCTACCTCGAGGCGGCCGCGCACTCGCTGCCGATCGTGGCCCACAAGGTCGGTGGCGTCTCGGAGGCCGTGCGCGACGGCGTGACGGGCCTCCTCGTGACGCCGGAGCGGCCCGCCGAGCTCGCGGCCGCATTTGAGAAGCTGATCCACGACGTCCCCCTGCGCAGGACGCTCGGCGACGCTGGCCGCGTGTGGGCCGCGCGCAACTGCTGGCGGGAGAACGCGTCCACGCTGTTCGCCAGGGGCGAGCTCGTCGAATGATCCAATCCAGGGTGCAGGTGACGGTCCGGTACGCCGAGACCGACATGATGGGCATTGTCTACCACGCCAACTACCTTCCCTGGTTTGAGGTCGGCCGGACGACGCTCCTGAAGGAGATCGGCGTCCCCTACCGCAAGCTCGAGGAGGAGGGCTTCCGCCTGCCGGTGCTGGAGATCTCGGCGAAGTTTTTCCGGCCCGCCGTGTACGACGACACGCTGGACATTATCACGACGCTGACGGACCGCCCGCTCCTGCGGATCCGCCTGGACTACGAGGTCCACCGGGCGGGCGAGCTCCTCGCCACGGGCACCTCCGTGAACGCCTTCGTCGACCGCGAGGGCCGCCCCGTGCGCCCACCGGCGTGGGCCTTCGAGGTGATAGCCAAGGCGTTCGCCTAGCCGAAGGAGGCATCGAGCTCCAGGCCGAAGTACTCCCGGGCGTTGGCGAAGCAGATGCGCCGGACCACGGCGCCCACGAGCCTGGTGTCGGCGGGGAGCTCGCCCCTCTCGATCTGGCCGCCGAGCAGGTTGCACAGCACGCGCCGGAAATACTCGTGGCGGGTGTAGCACAGGAAATTGCGGGAGTCCGAGAGCATCCCGACGAAGCGCCCCAGGAGCCCGATGTTGGCGAGCGCGCCCAGCTGCCACTCCATCGCCTCCTTCTGGTCGAGGAACCACCACCCGCTGCCGAACTGGACCTTCCCGGCGATCGAGCCGTCCTGGAAGTTTCCGGCCATCGTCGCGAACGCGTAGTTGTCCGCCGGGTTCAGGTTGTAGATCACCGTCCGCGGCAGCTCTCCCGTAGCGTCCAGGGCGTCAAGGTAGCGCCCGAGCGGCCCCGCCTGCGGGAAGTCGCCGACCGAGTCGAAGCCCGTGTTGGGCCCGAGCCTGCGCAGGAGCCTCGTGTTCGCGTTGCGAAGGGCGCCCAGGTGCAGCTGCTTCGTCCAGCCCCTGTGGGCGTCCCAGCGCCCGAATTCGAGCATGAGGAAGGAGCCGAACTTGGCCGCCTCCCCGGGCGTCGCCGCGCGGCCGCCGTGCGCCGCCCTGAACACCGCCGCTGCCTCGGCGTGCGTGCACGGCTCGGCGAGGGCCATCTCAAGCCCGTGGTCGGAGAGCCGGCCGCCGAAGGCGTGGAAGTCGTCGTGGCGCCTCTTGAGCGCCCCGAGGAGGTCGTCAAGCGAGCGCACCGGCATGCGCGCCTCGCCGGAGAGCCGCTCCAGCCATGCGTTATAGGTTGCCGGGTTCGCGACGCCGAGGGCCTGGTCGGGCCTGAAGGTCGGGTACACCCGGGTCTTCAGGCCGGACTTGCGGATCCTCTCGTGGGCCTCCAGCGAGTCCGCCGGGTCGTCGGTCGTGCAGATGAGGGCAACCCGGTTCGCCCCGAGGATGTCGTGCACCCGCAGGGACGGCAGCCTCGCGTTCGCCTTCGACCATATCGCGTCGGCCGTGGCCGGGGAGATCAGCTCGCTGATCCCGAAGTACCTCGCAAGCTCGAGGTGGGACCAGTGGTAGAGGGGGTTTCCGATGGCGTTCGGCAGCGTCGCCACCCAGGCGTCGAACTTCTCCCTCGGCGGCGCGTCGCCGGTGCAGAAGCGCTCGTCCACGCCGTTGGCCCGCATGGCCCTCCACTTGTAGTGGTCGCCGCCGATCCAGATCTCCGCCAGGTCCCCGAACTGGTGGTTGGCCTCGATCTGGGCCTGGGGGACGTGGCAGTGGTAATCATAGATGGGCTCCCCCTTCGCATGGGCGTGGTAGAGCTCGCGGGCGGCGTCGCACTGGAGGAGGAAGTCGTCGTGAATGAATGTTTTCATCGGGATATTTCGTTGAGGAATTCGTCATGGGACGCGATGCGCCCGAGCAGCCTTTGGGCCGCGGCGCAGCGCTCCGAGGGGACCAGCCCCGTGTGCTCGGCGAGGAACACGATGTAGCCGGCGACCCCCTTTTCATAGAGGAGGCGCGCCTCGGGGCTGATGGCATAGAAGCGCGCGCGCTGGGCGTAGCCGGCGGGCGAGTGGTCCCCGAGGGAGGCCTTCTCGGCCCTGCCACCCGCGGCGAGCACGAAGAGGAAGTTGTACTCGAAGAAGAACATGTGCTCGGGGCTGGGCTCCAGCGCGTCCACGGCGGCGCGGCACGCCTCGGGCGACGCGAACACGTCGGCCGGGCGCCCGGCCCTGGCCAGCGGGTCCGCGATGAAGCTGCGGGCCATCCTGCTCTCCGTCGGGTCGGCGCTGAAGGCCCCGGCGACCGCGAGCGCGGCCGTGAACCGGTGCCAGTCGCGCCAGAGCGCGCGGTCGGAAGGGTTTCCGGAGCGGGAGAGGGCCACACCCATCTCGTAGGTGTAGCGCCCGCTCGTCTTGATCTCAAGGCGCCCGCCGGTCACGGCGCCCATCACCTGGTAGTTCCCGGCCGACTTGCCCGAGCCCGAGTGGAACCCGATGCTGACCCCGAACTCGCGCGCCACGGCCCACTGCCGCTCGACCAGGGTGCGCAGCGCGCCGTCGTCCGGATAGGGCGCGTTCTTCTGGAAGCCGAACGCGGGGGCGATGAAGTTGACCGGCATCCCCAGCGCCTCGCAGAGCGCAAGCATGACGGCCGTGGTCTCGGGCGCCGTGATGCCGGGAAGCTCGTCTATGGACAGCTCGCGAAGGTAGCCCCGTCCCTGCTCCGTCGTGAACGCACGCGCCCTCGCCGCGCGGTACTTCTCGTCTCGCAGCTTCATCTTCAGCATGGCCGGCCAGACGGCGCGGAGGAGGGTGTCGAGCTCGGCGCGCCCGATCCGCAGGCCCGCCGCAGAGACCCGCGCGCCCACCCTTCCAACTAGGCCCGGGTCGATGTCGCCACAAGCCGCCGGGAGCTTCCTCGCCAGCTCCGGCGAAAGGTCGAAGGTGATGTAGCTCGCCAGCAGGCACCCGCGCACAAGCGCGTCCTCGCGGGCGTCGAACGCCCCTCCCACGGGCTGGTGGTCCGCGTTGAAGCTCCACGGGATCCGGCGCCGGTGGAAGCCGCTCCTCAGCTTCGAGAGCACGCACCCGTGGCTCATGCCCTCGACGCTCTGGCCCTGGTGGCCCTCGGGCACGCTTGTCCCTATGAAGGGGAACGGGACCGCGTCGAGGCGGCCCTCGAGCATCGCGTCGACGTCGTAGACGAGCTCGCGCGGGATGCTGTTCTGGTTCGCCGTCACCCCGATCCCGAGGGCGCTCATCGCCCATTCGACGGCGGGCCAGTGGAGGGTCGTGAACCTCGCGCCGATCCCGAGCGTCCGGCTCCCGAGGTCCCCCGCGCACGACGGGAATATCGTGGACTCGGGGTCGTGCTCCTGAACGAGGTTCTTGAGCGCCAGGAGGTTCTCCCACGTCGCGGGGAAGTGAACGGCGTCCCCGCACGAGGCGCCTTGGGAAAGGGCCTGCCGCGCGCCGGGCCCGCCGGAGGGAAGCAGCAGCCAGGCGCAGTCGCCGCTGCCCGCGTCCTCCACCAGGCTCCACGAGCCGGCGCTCGTGGCGAACCCCGACTTCGCATGGTGGATCAGCTCCTCGCGCGCCCCGCCGGAGAGCTTCTCCCGCAGGCCCGACCAATCGAGGCAGAAATCCGGGCTCACGCACGGGTTGCCGGCGATCCGCAGGCCGTTCTCAAGCAGGAACCGGTTTATCGGCCTCATTACGGCCCTCTAGATGTTCATGGCGTTGAAGCCGCCGTCGACCGCGATTTCCGAGCCGGTGATGAAGGATCCCGCGTTCCCGCTTGCGAGCAGGAGGGCGGCGGCAACGAGCTCGCGGGCCTCGCCGAAGCGGCCCATCGGGGTGTGGCCCATGATGCTCGCGACCCGCGCGGGCGTCAGCACCTTGCGGTTCTGCTCAGCCGGGAAGAACCCTGGCACGAGCGTGTTCACGCGGACGCGGTGGGGCGCCCATTCGCGGGCAAGGTTCTTCGTCAGGTTGTGGACGGCCGCCTTCGTCGCCGAGTAGGTGAACACGCGCGAAAGCGGGACCAGGCCCGACATGGAGCCCAGGTTGATGATCGAGCCGCCCTCGCCCCGCTCGACGAGGTGTCTGCCGAACACCTGGCACGACAGGAACACCGACTTGAGGTTTACCCGGACAATCCTGTCAAATTCCTCCTCGGGAATCTCCAGGAAGGGCGTCGGCGAGTTGGTCCCGGCGCCGTTTATGACGATGTCGACGCGGCCGGACTTCCCGACGACGGCGCCGAGGAGGGCCTCGAGCTCCCCCTTGCTCGTGGCCTCGGCGGCGTGGAACCAGGCCTTTCCGCCGGCCTCGGCGATCCGCATCAGGCGGGCCCGGGCCTTCTCCTCGCTCCGGCCGACGAGGACGACCTCGGCCCCGGCCGAGGCCAGACCCTCGGCGATCGCCCCGCAGAGCTCGCCCGTGCCCCCTATGACGACGGCCACCCGGCCGGTGAGCCCGAAAAGGCCCTCTAGGAATGAGTCTGTTTTCATGGATTGTGCGTATGCTTCAGGTTCTCGTCGAGGGGCGTCATGGAGGGCATGAGGATCTGGATCACGCCGAGGAAGAAGAGGTAGGCCGAGCCCGCCAGGAGGAATGCGAACATGTAGCCCGCTGGCCCGCTCGTGGAGAGAACCTGGCCGAGGCTCCAGTCCGCCACGAGCCCGGCCACCGCCCCGAACATGCCGCCGAAGCCGATGACCGAGGCCGTGGCCGCCTTGGGGAAGACGTCGGAGACGAGCGTGTAGAGGTTGGCCGACCAGCCCTGGTGGCCTGCCGCGGCGAACGCGATAAGGACCACCGCGATCCAGTAGTACGCGTCGCTGCGGGCGCTTTTCACAAGGGCCGACTCATACCAGGCCGCGGCGGCGGGAGGGAGCACGGACGCAGCGGCCGCCGAGAACTCCTTTGCCGAGGCGAAGCTGCGCCCCCCGATCGCCCTCATGGCGGACTGGACCTGGGCGGGCACCGCCTCCAATTCCCCGCCGCCATGCTCGGCGGCCACGCGGACCTCCCCCATGCGGGTGAAGAACGCCTCATCGGTCTCGAAATGCGTCCTTATCCGCGTGACCAGGACCACGGGCATGACCAGGAGCGCACAGGCGAGGAGCGTTGTCTTGCGCGCCCTGTTGACGGTCCAGCCGCGCTTGATGAGCGAGGACGAGAGCCAGCCGCCCCCGATGCTTCCCGCGTCCGAGACGGCGTAGATGATGATGAGCGGCAGGGCCAGCCCCTTGATGTCCAGGCCGAACCGGTCGTAGAGGTATTTTCCGCCCCAGAAGAGGTAAAACCACCAGGCGGCGTCGGTGATCTTCGCGAGCGCGAAAGCCCAGGTCTCGCGAAGCGGCAGCACCTTGCGCCAGGGGATCCGCGCGCCGGTCGCCGGAGGCGAATCGCTGTGGATATACTCCAGCTCGGCTTGCGTCACCCCGGCGTGGGATCCCGGCGGCCGGTAGGTCCTCAGCCAGAAGACGATCCAGACCATGCTGAGGATCCCCGTCGTAAGGAAGGCGAACTGCCAGTGGGTGCCGTCGGGAAGCACGAAGAGGGGGATGACAAGCGGGGCCATGATGGCGCCGATGTTGGCCCCTGCGTTGAAGACCCCGGTCGCGAACGCCCTCTCCTGCCTCGGGAACCACTCGGCGGTGGTCTTGATGGCCGCCGGGAAATTCCCGGACTCGCCGAGCCCGAGGCCGAACCTGGCCACGCAGAAGCCCACAAGGCTGAACGCCGGGCGCACCAGGGCGTGCAGCATCCCGAAGAGGCTCCAGACGGCGATGGAGAGCGTGTAGCCCGCGCGGGTCCCGATCCTGTCGATCAGGGCGCCCATCGACACCAGCCCGATCGCGTACGCCGACTTGAACGCTATGTTGACGGCGGCGTAGTCCCTGTCCGACCAGTGGAAGACCCTGTACTGCAGGGTGGGCGCCAGTACGCCGAGCACGCTGCGGTCCATGTAGTTTATCGTCGTAGCGAAGAACAAGAGAGCCAGGATCCGGTAGCGGTAGCGGCCGATCGGTGGGGGGCGCACTGGGGTTTGCTCAACTTTCACTAATGAACTTGCAATTCATAGGTGAACAATATCCTCGGCAACTAGAAAATGAGCCAGCTCTCCCAAAGGCCCGGGCCGAACGCGCCGCTCGAGCGCTACGTGATCCCCAACCTGAGGAACGCCTGCCGCATCCTGAAGCTGCTGAGGGGCCACCCGGGCGGGCTCAAGGCCGCCGACCTCGCCCGCGGCCTCGGGATCCCCGTCACCACGACAATGCGGATCACGGCCACACTCCAGATCGAGGGGCTCGTGCAGAAGAACGACGGCCGGTACGGGCTCGGCCCGGTGCTCATCCACCTGGGCAACGCGGCGCTGGCCGGGACTGACATCCGCAGGCTCGCCCTTCCCCTCCTCCAGAAACTGACCCTTGAGACGGACGAGACCTCCCACCTCGCCGTCCCGTGCAACGAGCGCTCGCTCATCATCGCGGTGCAGGACAGCCTGCACCCGCTGCGGGCGGCTTCGCCGGCCGGATTCCTGACCGACCTCCACAGCTCGTCGACGGGCAAGATCTTCCTATCCCACATTCACAACGGGCAGCTCGCGGAATTCAAGGCCCTCAAGGCGCCCTACCGCCACACGGCGCGGACGCTCACCAAGCGCGCCGACCTCGAGCGGGAGATCGAGCTCACGAGGAGGAGGGGCTACAGCGTCGACGACGAGGAGTGCCACCTGGGCGTGCGCTGCGTCGCCGCCCCGATCTTCTCGTCGGACGGGACCGTGGTCGCGGCGATCGGCGTGACCGCGGCCACTGTCCGCCTGCCCGAGAGGAAGATTCCCGAGGTCGCGGCAAGGGTCCGCGCCGCCGCGGCCGAGGCCTCGCATCTCCTCGGGTATTCCGAGGCGAACTGAACACCATTTATGCCCAAAGCCGAAACGCTCAGCCGGATCAAGTCCGAGAAGGTCGTCGCCCTCATCAGGGCCGACGGCCCCGAAAGCCTCCTCGACTGCGCCCGGGCGCTCGCCGCGGGCGGGCTGAATGTGATCGAGCTCACGATGACGACGCCCGGGGCGATCGAGCTCGTGGCCGAGGTCTCTCGCTCGCTGCCCGGCGTGATGCTCGGCCTCGGCACCGTGCTCGACGCCGAGACGGCGCGAGCCGGCGTGGCCGCCGGCGCGCAGTTCATCGTCACCCCGGCGCTCCGGCCGGCCGTCATCAAGGCGTGCCACCAGCTGGGCGTGCCCGTGCTCTCCGGCGCCCTCACGCCCACCGAGATCGCCTCCGCCTCGGACCTCGGGGCCGACGTGATCAAGATCTTCCCCGCGGAGTTCTTCGGCCCCCCCTATATCAAGTCCCTGAGGGCCGTGTTCCCTCAGGCCAAATTCCTGCCGACCGGAGGCGTCACGGCAAAGACGCTCGGAGATTTCCTCAAGGCCGGCGCCTTCGCCACGGCCGCGGGCAGCTCGCTCGTCGACCCCGTGGCGCTGAAGGCCCGGGACTGGGCCGCGATCACGGCCCGCGCCAGGGAGTTCGTCCAGGCCGCGGCCGGCGCCTGATTCCTAAGATGCCCGAGAAATACTAAGTCATCCCCGAGTCCCAGCACAACGCGCTCACCGAGGCGGCCTACCGGCACCGCGGCTTCCTTCCCGACGAGGCAGCGGACGGGGCGCGCCTCTGCGCCGACGCCTCGCGGCACGGGATCCGCACCCACAATGCGATCAAGGCCCTCCACCTCGACCACCTCTTCGGGTCGGGCTCGAAGGGATGCGTGCCCGGGGCCCAGATTGAGGAGCTCCCGTCGCGCTTCGAGGCCGCCCGCACCTGGAACGCCAACAGGAAGCTCGGCCAGTCGACGGCCTACCGCGCAATGGACGCGGCCATCGCCCTGGCCGACCGCTACGGGATCGGCACGGTGGCGGTCGACAACGCGTTCCACTACCTGTGGGGCGGCGGATACGTGATGGACGCCGCGAAGCGGGGCTACCTGGCTTACACGAACTGCACGGCCGCCCTCGCGGAGGTGGTGCCCTTCGGCGGCAAGTTCCCCACCCTCGGGACCAATCCCCACTCCTGGGGATTCCCGACGACCGAGGCGATCGGGTTCCCCGTCGTTATCGACTGGGCAACGTCGGTCATCGCCATGGGGCGCGTCCAGCAGCTGAAGCGCGAGGGCCTGCCGCTTCCCCCGCTGGCCGCCGTGGACAAGAACGGGGAACCCACCGTCGACCCCCACCAGGTCTCCTCGCTGCTTCCCTTCGGAGGCCACAAGGGGTACGGGCTCTCCCTCATCGACGAGATCGTCGGGGCGTTCGTGGGCGGATCGCTGCCCACGCTCCGTAGCCGGTGGGACAGGGACCCGTCGGAAAAGCACGCGTGCACCTTCTTCTTCCAGGCCATCCACCCCGATGCCGTCAGCGGACGGGCCTTCGCCAAGGGCCGCAGCCAGGCCGCCAACGTGGCGGCCGTGATCGCGGACATACTGGGGCACGGAAACGAGAAGTGCATGCTCCCGGGCCAGCCCGAGGCCGCCTGGGCGAAACGGTGCGCCGAGGCCGGCGGCCTCCTATTCACGGAGGCCGAGGTGGTCGCCTTCAACGAGATCGCGCAGGAGGCCGGCAGCCCTCGCTGGGCCCTCCCGGCGCACAGGAGCGTCGTCATCTGACTAGCAATGCACCAGAACCCCAAGCCATGAGCCTCAAAATACGACCCGCCTCCGCCTGCATGTTCGACCAGCTGTCGCTCGGCGAAGTCATGCTGCGCCTCGACCCCGGCGAGGGCC
>Ga0302326_10024804_pt1 | contig 12174 bp, 12 predicted proteins | sample Palsa_T0_3_FD_202264 | JGI IMG/M metagenome (GOLD analysis project Ga0302326, IMG submission 202264) | Peat permafrost microbial communities from Stordalen Mire near Abisko, Sweden - Palsa_T0_3 | ecosystem: Environmental > Terrestrial > Soil > Palsa > Peat permafrost | place: Sweden: Abisko...
CGGCGACTCAACGGCTGGCCACCCTTCTCGGGCGGCTCCCCGGCCGCCTGAACGGACTCCTCGACGCCGGGGCGACGGCCGTGCGCCTGGTCGCCCTGCTGCCAAAGCGAAATAGCGCCGACAGAGACCTCCCAATGCGATCGGGCGCCGGCGTGGCTATCGATCCTCCGCTTATCGCGATCGGTTTCGTGATCGCCGTGATCGTGCTCCTGACCGGCCTCGTCGCCGCGCCAGGCGACCAGAAGCCATTCCAGACCAACCTCGGGCCGGCGGCGGCGTCAAGCTCCGCTCCGCCGGACGCCATGCGCGCCAAATCTCCGCTCGGATGAGCCCCGGGGCCGACCGACCGGGCGGGAGCGGTGGAGCATTGCGCCTGGTGGGACGCGATGGCGTTGCGCCGCAGGCTCGGGCGCGAACAGCCCCGCGATTGAGTAGATTCCGAGTCTGTCTCCAGGGATTCCATCTCCCTAGCATCGCCTCGATTGGCGGCTGGCGCCCGTGCCGCGAAGACCGCGTGGCCCCGGTCGCGGAGCGCGAGCAACGCAGCCTGCATTGCTTATCCGTCATGCCTTGGATTGGGAGATCACAATGCACGCCGATGCGGTCTTAAGGGCGGCTGTCCTGGCGGAGTTGGCTTGGGAGCCATCCGTCACCGCGGCGCACATCGGCGTCACCGCGCGCGACGGCGTTGTCACGCTTTCCGGCCATGTCCAGCGCTTCGCCGAGAAGCAGGCCGCCGACTCCGCCGCGCTGCGGGTGATGAGCGTGAAGGCTGTCGCCGAAGAGATCGAGGTCAGGCTGCCCTTCGACGTCAATCGAAGCGACGACGACATCGCCAGGGCGGCGATCGAGCGGCTGGCTTGGGATTCGACGCTGCCGAAGGACGCGGTAAAAGTCACGGTCCAAGACGGCTGGGTCACCCTGACAGGCGAAGTGGAGTGGCGTTTCGAGCATGACGTCGCCGCGCAGGAGGTCCGACGGTTATGGGGTGTTGTCGGCGTGAGCAATCAAATCACGCTTAAGTCGAGGGTCAACACCTTCAATCTCGGCAGCGACATCTCGAACGCCCTCCATCGCTCTTGGTTTGATCCCGCAGGCATCAAGGTTTCCGCCGATGGCGGCCGGGTGACGCTGTCCGGACAGGTGAAGTCCTGGAGCGAGCGTGACCTTGCGGGTTCCACGGCCTGGGCCGCGCCAGGCGCCACGGAGGTCGAGAACCACCTCGTCGTCGCCTGACGCCGAATAAGTTCCCGCGGGTTCCCGACAGGCCAAACCCGCGGCCCGGGAAGACTCGATTGACGCTTCGCCGCGCCGTCGTCAGGCCTTAAGGACGCGCGGTAGTGAGCGCGCCTTCAACACAGAACACGCCGACGGTCGCCCTGGCGCCGGACATCGACGCCTGGCTGCGCGCCGGGGCGGGCGGCGAGGCGCCCTGCGACGGCGTGATCGAGACCTCGATCTCCCGGGTGTTCCTGTTCAGGGACCGGGCGTTGAAGCTCAAGAAACCCGTCGACCTGGGCTTCGTCGATCTCTCGACGCCCGAGAAGCGGCGCTGGGCGGCGACTCGCGAACTCGAGTTCAACCGCGTCACCGCCCCGGACATCTACCGCAGGGTGCTGGCGATTACCCGCGACGCGGCCGGCCGGCCGGGCTTCGAGGGTGCGGGGGAGGCGGCGGACTGGGCGCTGGAGATGCGTCGGTTCGACGAAAACGCGACACTCGCCGACCGGCTGGCTGTCGTCGACGGCGCCTTCGCCGAGAGCCTGGGGCGCAAGATCGCCCGCTTCCACCACGAGGCGCCGAGGTCAGTCAGCGGCGGCGGCGCGGCCGGCCTCGCCTATGTGCTGCGATCCAACGCCCAACTGCTGCGCGGCGAGGCGGGAGATCTCGGGAACGAGGCCGTCGAGGCGCTGATCGGCGCCACGCAGACCGCGTTCGAGGCGGTCGCGCCCCTGCTCGATCGCCGGCTCGCCGAGGGCTTCGCGCGCTGCTGTCACGGCGACCTGCACCTGGGGAACATCCTGCTCGAGGACGGCAAGCCGATCCTGTTCGACTGCATCGAGTTCAGCGACGCGCTGCGCGAGATCGACGTGCTCTACGACATCGCCTTCCTGCTGATGGACCTGAGCTTCCGCGGCGCGCACGAGGCCGCCAATCGGGGGCTCAACGGCTGGCTGGACGAGGCGGCGCGGGGGTTCGGCCAGCCGCTTTGGGAGGGCTTGGCGGCCCTGCCGCTGTTCCAGTCGGTGCGCGCGGCGGTGCGGGCGCACGTCAACGCCATCCAGGGCGGCGCCGAACTGGCGCGGCGCTATCTGGCGACGGCGCGGGCCCTTCTGGCGCCGGCCGCGCCGACCCTGGTCGCGGTGGGCGGCCTGTCGGGGTCCGGGAAGTCGACGCTGGCCCGGGCGCTGGCGCCCACCCTCGGCCGGGCTCCTGGCGCCGTGATCCTGCGCAGCGACGAGATCCGCAAGCGGCAGTGGGGCCGCGACCCCACCGACCGCCTGCCGCCGGAGGCCTATACGCAAGAGGCCGGCGACGCGGTCTATCGAGAGATGTTCGCCGCCGCCGCGGCCTGCCTCGCGGCCGGTTCGGTGGTGATCCTTGATGCGGTGTTCCTGCGACCGGCGGAACGCGGCCGGGCATCGGCGCTGGCGTTCGAGCAGCGCGCGGCGTTCCACGGCCTCTGGCTGGAGGCGCCCGCGGACACCCTCAAAGCGCGGCTCGCCGGTCGCAAGGACGACGCCTCCGACGCCGACGCACGAGTGCTCGATGACCAACTGCGCGTCGACCCCGGCGCCATCGACTGGCTCAGGCCGGGCGACCTGGCCGCGCCGGGCCGGCTGGAACACCTTCGTCGCGAGCTGCAACCCCGAGGGCTCCCGTCGAATCCCGTCGAAGGCTGAGTCCGGCGTTGGACTCTAGAAGCCCAGGGCCGCATGATTTCCAACCATGAGCGCAACCTCACTCGGCTCAGGGACTTTCCTTAGGGACGCGACCTGTCTTGGCCCCGCACCCGGCGGGCCCTAGTCTGGAACCGTGGCGCGATCGGGTGGACGCATCGTCCGGTCCCCAGAACAGGCTCGGACACCATGACCTACGCATCGATCATCACCCACGTCCAATCCGAGGCCGAGGCCGCGCCACGCCTGGCGTGCGCCGCCGCTCTGGCGCGGCGGTTCGGCGCGCGCCTGATCGGCCTGGGCGCCGAGATGATTCCGCCGCTCGCTTTCGACAACGGCTTCTATTCGGTCGACGCCGAATGGGTCACGTCCATGCGCCAGACCATCGAGGAGCAGCTGGTCGCCGCCCATGAGGCGTTCAAGCGGGAAACGGCCGGCGTGGCCGACGCCGACAAGGCCTGGCTCTCGGGCATAGACTCGCCCACGCCGACCCTGGCCGCCGCCTCGCGCGCCGCCGACCTGATCGTGATCGGGGGCGGACCGCGCCGGCAGCAGGGGCCCTACCGCGATGTCAATCCGGCCGAGCTGACCATCCAGGCCGGCCGCCCGGTTCTCGTCGTGCCGGCCAACGCCAAGCCGCTGAGCGCCGGGAAGATCGTGCTGGCGTGGAAGGACACCCGCGAAGCGCGGCGGGCGCTGTCGGACGCCATGCCGTTCCTGGAGGCCTCCGAAGGGGTGCTGGTCGTCGAGGTCTGCGAGAGTGAAAACGCCGAGGACGCTCAGATCCGCACCGGCGACGTCGTCGAGGCCCTGAGCCGACGTGGGGCGAAGGCCGAGGCGAAGGTCATCGCGCCCGGCCATGAGCCGCCGGGCGTGCGGCTTCTCGACGCGGCGACGGCGTTCGGCGCCGACCTCATCGTCCTGGGCTGCTATGGACACTCACGCCTCGGCGAATGGGTGTTCGGCGGCGTCACCCGCGACGTTCTGGCCCAGGACGATATCTATCTGCTGCTGAGCCATTAGCGCAAACACCGCTCGAGTGGAATCGCTTGAGCGGGTCTGGGCTCTAACGCTCGAGGACGGTGTACAGGTGCACGCCCGCGAGCGCGACGATGAAGGCGGCGAAACCGGTCAGGACGATGCCGCCAAAGATGAGATCCGAAGTTGTCATGCTCCATCGGGCTCCTGTTTGATGTTGATGCTGATGTTCAGGCGCAGAACTCGGCGAGCGCGCGCGGTTTGCGGAGGTTTATCGAGCGGCATCCCGCCAGCTTGATCAGGCCGGAGACCTGCAGCTGGGTGAGGGTGCGCGACACGGTCTCGATGGTCAGGCCCAGGTAGTCGGCGATGTCCTGACGCGTCATCGGCAGCTCCAGGCTGTCTCCGCCGCCCAGGCGTTCGACCATCTCGACGAGGAAATTCGCGACGCGCTCCAACGCCGACCGGCGGCCGAGGGTGAGGGCGTGGTCGTGGCTGCGCTGAAGCTCGCTCATCGCCAGCCTCCACAGCCGCCGCGCGGCGACGGGATCGTCCTCGTCTCCGAGCGCGGCCCGGCGGGCCACGACCAGCACGGTGTCGGTCAGCGCCTCGGTAGTCACCCGGTGTTCGCCGCCAGCCTCCAGGCCGAACAGATCGCCGGGCAGGTAGAAGTCGCAGATCTGCCGTCGCCCATCCGAGAGAACCCGAAAGGCGCGGACCGCGCCACGCACCACCTTGAAGACCTGTTCGGCCGGTTCGCCCTCGCCGAACACCTCCTGGTCGCGCGAGACGTGCATGGTGATGCCGATCAGGCGGATCGCGTTGTCTTGGGACGGCCAGTGCAACGGCGCCGGGGGCGCGTCACGCAGTCGCCGGGGGACCATGATCGAGGACGTCTGCATCAGAATGACTCCGTTCGAGAGGGAACGAGGCCACCCTAGGCGCCGGCGGAAGCGCGCGAAATTCGTGTCCAGTCTCTAGGGAGGGCCCCGCTAAGGGACTTTACGGAGCCCATGGATCGGCGGGCCCATTGACAGGGATCAAGGCGACACGGTTTCGACAGCGCTTGTTGAACTCGAAGGAGCCCTCCGGCCAGTGGATCAGTCGATGCCTCAGCCCCGAAGATCAACCATCGTGGTTGTCGAGGATGACGTGTCGTTGCTCGGCGCCCTGGTGTTCGCCCTCGAAGCGGATGGTTTCAGCGTGGCGCCCTATGGCCGGGCGGGGCCGCTGCTGTCGGCGCCGGTGCAGGCCGACTGCATGGTGGTGGACATGCGCTTGCCGGACATGGATGGCCTCACGGTGATCGCTCGTCTGCGCGAACGCGGGATCCGGGCGCCGACCATCCTGACGATCACCAACCCCGATAGCCGTACGCGCCTGTCCGCCATCGCCATGGGCGTGTGGATCGTCGAGAAGCCCCTGATCACCGGTGAGCTGCTCGGGCGAATCAACGAACTGATCGCCGCCAGCGGACGCTGACCGGACATTCAACTCAGCGGGAAGCCGTCAGCCGGGGTCGGCGCGCATCGCCATGCGGACCAGCTCCGATAGGCTGTTGGCGCGCATCTTGGTCATCAGATTGGCGCGATAGATCTCCACCGTCCGGGGGCTGATATCGAGGTCATGGGCGATGACCTTGTTGGCCTTGCCCGCCAGCAGCCCCAGCAGCACCTCGTGCTCGCGGCCGGACAGGGTTGCGATGCGGGCGGCGATCTCCGCCCTTTCGATCTCCCGCGCCTCGCCCTCGCCGCTCCGCGCCATGGCCCGGCGCACCGCCACGAGGATCTGTTCGTCGTCGAAGGGCTTTTCGAAGAAGTCGATGACGCCAGCCTTCATCGCCTCGACGGCCAGAGGGACGTCGCCGTGGCCGGTCATGACGATCACCGGCAGGGTGACGCCGATCTCCTTGAGACGCTTGACCAGCTGCAGGCCGTCCATCTGGGGCATGCGCACGTCGGTGATCACGCAACCCCGTGCGTCCCTGGCGACGCCCAGAAAGGACGAGGCGCTGGCGTAGCTCTCGAAAGGGACATCGGCGGTCGACAACAGAAAGCCCAGGGCGTCGCGCGCGGCCTCGTCGTCGTCGATGATGTGCGCTTTCAACTCAGACACCGACCGCCCCCTCGCTGACGCTCGGCAGCGTGAACGTGAAGGTTGCGCCGCCTGTCAAATTGTTTTGCGCCCAGATCGCGCCGCCGTGCGCCTCGATGATCGTCCGGCAGATCGACAGGCCCACGCCCATGCCTTCCTTCTTGGTCGTCATGAAGGGTTCGAACAGCCTTGCGAGCGCCTCCTCGCCAAGGCCCGAACCGGTATCCGAAATCGTGACGGCGATGAAGCCGTCGGCGGCGGGCGATACATCTATGCGTAGGTCGCGCCTGGGGGCCTCGCGCATGGCGTCGACCGCGTTGCGCACCAGATTGACGATCACCTGCTGGACCTGAACCCGGTCGACCAGCGCCGTCTCACAGCCCGGGTCGAATGTCCTGGACACCCGGATCCCCAGTTCCCGCGCGCCGACCAGGGCCAGGGTGCTGGCTTCCTCGATCAGTTCGGGAAGGCTCTCCAGCCGCTTCTCGGTCTCGCCGCGACCGACGAACTGGCGCAGCCGCTGGATGACCTCGCCGGCGCGGACCGCCTGGTCGGCCGCCTTGCCCAGCGCCTCCGACAGCCGGGGACGGTCGGCCGGATCGCCCTTGTCGAGCAGCCGGCGCGACCCGCGCAGGTAGTTGGCGATAGCCGACAGCGGCTGGTTGAGTTCATGGGCCAGGGCCGAGGCCATCTCGCCCATCGCCGTCAGCCGCGACAGATGGGCGAGTTCCGACTGCAGCTCCTGCAGCCGGGCCTGGGTCTGCTCGCGCTCGGTCAGGTCGCGAACGAAACCGGTGAAAAACCGCCGATCGCCCACCCGCATCTCGCCCACCGACAGGTGCATCGGAAAGGTCGAGCCGTCGTGGCGCAGCCCCGCCACCACGCGGCCGATGCCGATGATCCGCCGCTCGCCGGTCTGCAAGTAGTGGCCCATGTAGCCGTCATGCGCCGACCTGTCGGGCTGCGGCATCAACATGCGGACATTCTGGCCGATCACATCCGGCTGGGACCAGCCGAACAGCCGCTCCGCCGTCGAGCTGAACGACCGCAAGACGCCCTTGTCGTCGACTACCAGCATCGCGTCCGGCACCGTGTCGAGGATCGACTGAAGGTGCGCCTCGCGTTCTCGCAGCCGCCCGGCGTCCTCGCTCGCGCGGGTTCGCTTCATCCGCATTCGTTCGCCAAGGGCGCACAGGCCGGCGGCCAGCAGGATAAACAGGGCGGCGTCAAGGCCCTCGACACGGCGACCGGCGCGCGGGTCGGCCCAAAGGACGGCGGCAAGGCTGAGCAGGGCGGCGCCGAAGCCTGGCGCCGCGCCGCCGAGCGCCGCGGCGAGCAGCACGACCGGCGCGAACAACAGGAAGACGGCGTCCCCGCCGGCATGAGCAATGAGCCACGGCCGGATCGCCAGTCCCGCCCCGGTCCCCGCGAGGGCGACCACATAGGCGGCCACGATCCGCGCCTGCGGCGGCTTGCGAAGGTTTGGCGATGGGGTGTCCACGTCCCTCGGTAGAGGGGGCATTCGCCGAACGTCAATCCCGGGCCAATGCGCGCGGCGGCTTGACGACGATCAAGCCTTGGCGCGGTGTTCCATGCGAAGTCGCGCTCGCCCGACGGTGGCTCGGGCGGCGATCGGGATCTGGCGATGGATGGCGATCACTCCGACGACATGATCGAGAACCGCCCGTTCGATGAGGTGACTGTCGGCGAGAGCGCCAGCCTGTCGCGAACCGTCACCCAGGGCGATATCGATCTGTTCGCCGTCGCTTCGGGCGAAGTGAATCTCGCCCACTATGCGCCGACCGATGGCGGGCCCGCCGCCTTTCCAAGGGTGATCGCCGACGGGATGCTCGGGGCCGGCCTGATCTCCAGCCTCGTCGCCGCCAAGCTGCCGGGCCCCGGCGCGGCCTTCCTGGCCCACGACCTGTCGTTCCTGAAGTCGGTGTCCATCGGCGACCGAATTACCGCGACCGTGACGGTGCGGGAGAAACGCGCGGAAACGACCGAACTCGTGCTCGACTGCCGTTGTGTGAACCAGGCGGGCGACCTGGTGATCAGCGGTTCGGCGCGGGTGCGGGCGCCGACGCGCAAGATCCGCCTGCCCAGGCTGGAACTGCCGGAGATCCGGCTCAGCCGCCACGAGCGCTTCCGGGCCCTGCTGACCGAGGCGGCCGGCCAGCCGCCCCTGGCCACCGCCATCGCCCACCCCTGCGACGCCGACGCCCTGGGCGCGGCGGTGGAGGCGGCGCGCGCCGGCCTGATCACCCCGATCCTGGTGGGCCCGCGTGGCCGGATCCTCAAGGCGGCCGAGGCGGCCGACCTGGACATCTCGACGTTCCGGCTCGTCGACGCCCCGCACAGCGAGGCGGCGGCGGTCGAGGCCGTGGCGCTGGTCGGGCGCGGGGAGGCGGCGCTGCTGATGAAGGGCTCGCTCCACACCGATGAACTGCTGCACGCCGTGCTGGCCGAAGGGAGCGGCCTGCGGACCGGCCGGGGCCTCAGCCACGTCTATCTGATGGACGTGCCGGCCTACCCAAGGCCCGTGCTGCTGACCGACGCGGCGGTCAACATCGCCCCCGATCTCGACCGCAAGCGCGACATCGTTCAGAACGCCATCGATCTGGCGCTTGTGATGGGGATCGCCATGCCCCGGGTCGCCATCCTCTCGGCGGTGGAGACGGTCAACCCCAAGCTGCGCTCGACCCTGGACGCGGCGGCGCTCTGCAAGATGGCCGACCGCGGTCAGATCACCGGCGCGCTGGTGGACGGGCCCCTGGCTTTCGACAATGCGATCAGCCCGGCCGCCGCGGCGACCAAGAACATCGTCTCCGAGGTGGCGGGCCGGGCCGACATCCTGGTGGTCCCCGACCTGGAGTCCGGCAACATGCTCGCCAAGCAACTCACTTTCATGGCTGGCGCCGACGCCGCCGGCGTGGTGCTGGGCGCTCGTGTGCCGATCATCCTGACCAGCCGCGCCGACGCCGAGCGCACGCGGATGGCCTCCTGCGCGGTGGCGGTGCGGATCGCCCGCCAGCGACTGACCGACGCGCAGGCCGCGGCTGGGGTCTGATCGATTGACCGACGCCCTGCTGACCCTCAACGCCGGTTCCTCCAGCCTCAAGGCGTCGGTGTTCGAAGTAGCCGATGGCGCCCCGAGTCTGGCTTTGCGCGGCGAGGTCGAAGGCTTCGGCCTGGCGCCCCAATTTACGGCGCGGGATCCGGGCGGCGTGGTGGTCGAACAGCGAACCTGGCCTGACGGGGACGGCGCGTTCGAGACGATCCTCGACTATGTGGTCCGTTGGGCGGAGGCCCACCTGGGCGGCGCGGTGCTGCTGGCCGTGGGTCACCGGGTGGTGCATGGCGGCCGCGATCACGTCGGCCCCGAGCGCGTCACCCCGCGGTTGCTGGAGGCGCTCGAACGTCTGATCCCGCTGGCCCCGCTGCATCAGCCCCACAATCTCGCCCCGATTCGCGCCATCGCGGCGGCGCGGCCAGACCTGCCGCAGGTGGCCTGTTTCGACACCGCCTTCCACGCCACGATGCCGCCGGTGGCCACCCGCTTCGCCCTGCCGCGGGAATACGAACTGGCCGGGGTGCGGCGCTATGGCTTTCATGGCCTGTCCTACGAACACATCGCCGATTGCCTGACCCATGTCGCGCCCCATCTGGCCGCCGGCAAGGCAGTCGCCGCCCACCTGGGGGCCGGCGCCAGCCTTTGCGCCATGGAAGGCGGCGTCAGCATGGACACCACCATGGGCTTTACGGCGCTCGACGGCCTGGTGATGGCCACCCGGTGCGGAACCCTAGATGCGGGCGTGATCCTCTATTTGCAGCGCGAGCAAGGCCTCGCCGTCGATGAGGTCGAATCGATTCTCTACAACCGCTCGGGACTGCTGGGCGTGTCCGGGTTCAGCGGCGATATGCGGGCGCTGCTGGCCAGCGACGATCCACGGGCCGCCGAGGCGGTCGAACTGTTCGTCTATCGAATCGCCCGGGAGATCGGCGCCCTGGCGAGCGTGCTCGGCGGCCTGAACGGCCTGGTCTTCACGGCCGGCGTCGGCGAGCACTCCCCGGTGATTCGCGCCCGCGTCTGCGAGCGGCTGGCATGGCTGGGGGTGGTGTTGGACGAGGCGGCCAATGCCATCGCGGCCGATCTCATCAGCGCGCCATCGAGCGCCATCGAGGTGCGGGTGATTCCCGCCGACGAGGAAGCAACCATCGCCCGCCACACTCTGCACGTGGTCAGCGGCAACCAGCGCCACTCACCTCCGCTCAAGTGAAATCGCTTGAGCGGAGGTGAGTGGCGCTGGAATTCAGCATATAAAACGCCCGCCGGTCGCCCTATTTCATCCAGGGCGGCGTATCGGCGCCGGTCTGCATGAAGCCTACCATCAAGAACGCCAGCAGCACCAAGCCCACGATCACGATACCGACCCCGAGATAGCCTTCCAGCTTTTCGGCGATATGCTTGGGCTTCTTGTGGTGCGTCACGTCCTTATGGTCGCCGTCGTGAAGCACGTCCTGTTTCATGACCATCCCTTCCATCGGCCTTGTCGGTTTCGATGTCTTCCTTCGAAAGCGGACCGCCGAGACGTCGACGCCAGCGCTCCGGCGAACACTTCGCCGAATACATCGATTGAACACTAAGGAAGGTAGGACTCCAGTCGCCCTTCGTCAATGGCCGCCCAGAGGGGGCAATCGGGTGAAGGCCTCCGGAGCGTGGCGCGGAACATTTGCGTCGCGTAGAGCGCTTCCTCTATCGCGGCGGTGGCGCGCCCGCCGTACAGGCTTGGATCGCCCTCCCGCCAGCAGGAGATGAGATTGACGCGGGCCGATGATATGCAAGGGCAAATCGCACCCATCGACGGTCGCCGTCAGCGCACGGTCGACAGCCGCGCGCGGATCATCGCGGCGATGCTCGACCTGACCGAGGAAGGCCACGTATCGGTCAGCGCCGAACTCGTCGCCGACCGGGCGCGCGTCGGACTGCGCACCGTGTTCCGACACTTCAAGGATATGGACAGCCTCTATCGGGAGATGTCGCTGAACGTCGGGGCGCGTCTGCGCGCGGAAGTCTCTTTCGAATTCACCGCCGACACCTGGCGCGGCCGCCTGGTCGAGTTGGTCGACCGGCGCGCGACGGTGTTCGAGAAGATCGCGCCGTGGAAACGGGCCGAGGCCGCGCATCGGCATCGCTCCAAGGCGCTCGAGGACGATACCAGAAGGCTCAATGACCACCTGCGCGAAGTCCTGCGCCTGGTGCTGCCCGGATCGGTGGCCAAGGACGTCGTGGTGTTCGAGGCCCTCGACCTCCTGCTCAGTTTCGAGACCTGGGAGCGGCTGCGCCGAGGACAGTCCCTGTCTCCGGCCGAGGCGCGCGGGGTTCTCGAGGCGGCGATCGGCGCGCTGCTGGCGAATCAGGTCACCGCGGCGCGCACCGCGTAACGAGGATCCCGGTATTCGCCGCTCTCCAGGACCCCAGCGAGGATGTCGACCGCGTCCCAGAGGTCGGCGAAGCGCAGATAGAGCGGCGTCAGGCCGAAGCGGAGAATGTCGGGCGCCCGAAAATCGCCGATCACCCCCCGCGCGATCAGCGCCTGGATGATCGCGTAGCCGTCGGGATGGCGGAACGAGATGTGTGACCCGCGGGCGGCGGGGTCCCTCGGGCTGGCCAGCGACAGGCCGGCGGAGGCGCACCGGCCTTCGATCAGGCCGATCAGCACATCTCCCAGGGCCAGACCCTTTGCCTCCACCGCCTTCATGTCGAGGCCGGCGAACAGGTCGACCCCCGATTCCAGCGCGGTCAACCCCAGCATGCCGGGCGTTCCGCAAAGCTGACGGCGGATGTCCGGGGCGGGACGGTAGTCGTCGCCGAATTCGAACGGCGCGGCGTGCCCCATCCAGCCCGACAGTGGCGAGGGCAGGGTCGGTTGCCAGCGGCCGGCGACGAACACGAAGCTCGGCGCGCCCGGGCCGCCGTTCAGATACTTGTAGCCACAGCCGAGCGCGAGATCGGCGCCGGCGGCGTTGAGGTCCACCGCCAGGGCGCCGGCGCTATGGCTGAGGTCCCAGACCGCCAGGGCGCCATGGCTATGCGCCAAGGCAGTGATCTCGGCCATCGGCCAGCGCTCGGCGGACTTGTAGTGGACGTGGGTGAGAACGACGGCGGCCGTATCGCTGTCGATGGCGCCGGGCAGGTCCG
>Ga0302326_10024805_pt1 | contig 12174 bp, 10 predicted proteins | sample Palsa_T0_3_FD_202264 | JGI IMG/M metagenome (GOLD analysis project Ga0302326, IMG submission 202264) | Peat permafrost microbial communities from Stordalen Mire near Abisko, Sweden - Palsa_T0_3 | ecosystem: Environmental > Terrestrial > Soil > Palsa > Peat permafrost | place: Sweden: Abisko...
TTGCTGCCGATCACCGCGCTCACGTGCGAAGGGCCGATAAAGCCGTCGACGCGCACCTGGCCCCATTCTCGAACCTCCGGCGAGTCGAGGATGCTTTGGATCGCTGCAGGAGTTACCACATGGTTGCAATAGACACTGAAGTTGCCGAGCCGACGTCGATCCGCTTCCTGGATGATATGAGCGGTGGCCGGTGTCGTCGTCTCAAAGCCAATGGCAAAAAACACCACCTCTTTGTCGGGATGAGCGGCAGCGATCTCGAGCGCCTCGAAAGCCGAGTAGGCCATGCGTACATCGGCGCCTTGGGCGCGCGCCTTGAGCAAACTACGGCGTCGCGACGCCGGCACCCTCAGCATGTCGCCGTAGCTGACCAAGATGAGGTCGCGTTGGCGGGCAAGATCTATCGCCGCATCGAGCCGCGGCACGGCGAGTACGCAGACCGGGCAGCCAGGGCCGTGCACCAGCCGCACATTGGCTGGAAGCAAGTCCTCAACGCCATAGCGGAAGATGGCATGCGTGTGGCCGCCGCAGAACTCCATCAAATGATACTCGCGCGCCGGGTCTACTTCGGCGGCAAGAAGGTTTGACAGCGCCGCGGCGGCGGCTCCTTCACGAAAGCCGCGGATGTAGCGCATCGATGGGCCTCTGCATTCGGGCTGCAATCTCGGCAAACAAGGCCAATGTCTTCTCGGCTTCCACGACGTCGAGGCGGGCTATGGCATAGCCTGCATGCACGATGACGTAGTCGCCCACGGCCACCTCATCGATGAGCGCGATCGAGGTGCGGCTGTGAATTCCGCCCACTTCGATATCGACCCAGTGATCACCGAGAAGTGCAGACACCCGGACTGGAACGGCAAGGCACACCCCTTAGGTCCCCGCCGCCGCAGCTGACTCAACCGCTGGAGCACGCGTCGCGGGACGACGCCGGTCGAGCTCATCTTCGAGCCAATCGAGCCAGGGGCCGATTTGAGGAGCGCGACGCGTGGCTGTTCGGATCATGGGCGTATCGCGGCCAAGCAGGCGCAGCGCATCGGCCGCACGCGCGGGGTCGAAATCGTCCACCACATCGAGCAGGTCCACCTTGCTCAAGACCACCAGATCACTGGCGCGAAAAATCACGGGATATTTGGCTGGTTTGTCATCGCCCTCGGTCACGCTGAGCAGCGTGACATTGCGGTGTTGTCCCAGATCGAAACTCGCGGGACAGACGAGATTGCCCACGTTTTCAATGAATAGCAGGTCAAGACCCGCGAGCGGCAAATCGTGCAGGGCGCCATGGACGAGCTGCGCGTCGAGGTGACACGCCGTTCCAGTCGTAATCTGTCTCGCCGGCACGCCGTGCGCGCGAATGCGCGCGGCGTCGTTATCGGTTTCGAGATCTCCTTCGATGACCGCAATTCTGTAGTGCTCGCGGAGCGCCACGATCGTTGCCTCGAGCAGCGCGGTCTTGCCGGCTCCCGGCGAGGACATGAGATTGATGGCAAGAACCCCGTGTGCATCGAAGTGCTCGCGATTGTGCGCGGCCACACGGTCATTGGCCGCGAGCAAATCCTGAACCAGCTCAAACACGGGTCCGGGACTTCGAATGTGTGAATGAGTGTTGGTTGGCGTCATTGCGCAACCGCATGTGGAGCACATCGTGAAATTACCTCTTCCCTTACGCGGCGTGAGCTGGTTGCGGAACTGAAGCTTCAAGCTCGACCCGCCGCAAGCGAAGTTCCTCTCCGCTGAGGACGTGAATGCGAAACGCACCGCACACGCCGCACACCAGCCGATTCGGCTGAGTTTGTGATTCTGCGCCGCAGCTTATGCATCTGATGGTTACCTCGGTCGATTCGATCACCAACTCGGCGCGCCTGGCGCAGCTACCCGCCCGCAAGCTTGAGAACGCGGCAGAAAGCAGCAGCGGATCTACTCCGGCGAGCGGCCCAACCTCGATGGTGATTCTCGCCACAACGGCAGAATCATGTTTCACCACGATATCGGCGACTTGCTTCAGCAGCGCCTGGCAGATGGACAGCTCGTGCACCCTGCGCATGCTAGATCTCTCGCGCGACCCGCGATGTGCGGTAGCGTACAGACCGACAAGAGGCCGCGTGCTCAGAATCTGGAACTTAACCGAGGATGCGGCAATGCTGGGTGTTGGGCACGAAGCGAGTGATTTCAACTCGGTCCGGCATGACGCCGGCATCCCTGCGCGCCTTGGCGCCGCGACAGCAATCCCCCTCGTCCTTGGATTCGGCAACATTCTCCTGGGAGATGATGGTGCGGGAGTGCACCTCGTAGCACAGCTTCGTGTCGAACTTGGCGACCACGCCGCCCAGTTCATCGACGGCGGCACCATGAGCTTCAGCCTATTGAACTACGTCGAGGCGGCGGATTCGATGCTCGTTGTCGATGCCGCCGATACGAATGGGCCGCCGGGATCGATCAGTGTGCTCGAGGGCGCGGCGATGGACGAATTCCTCAAGACCACCCGTCGGCGAACCGTTCATGAGGTGGGCTTGATCGACCTGCTGGACATGGCGCGCCTGCACGGCTGCCTGCCGGGCCGGCGTGCGCTGTTGTGCATTCAACCCCTGCGCATCGATTGGAGCGAGACGCTGTCCGCTCCGGTCTCGAAGGCGCTACCCGAGGCCGCCCTGCAGGCGCGGGCGACGCTGCTGCGCTGGAAGACATCTTGAGCCGACTCACGGACATTCCCATCCGCATCGAGGCGCCCGCCCGTCGCGAATTACCTCCTGAAATCACTGGGTTAGGCGGAGGTGTCGGCGCGATTCTCTCGGAACTCGTGAGGCTGCTCGAGGGCCTTGCCAACGGCGGCGCCCCGGCGAGCATCGACCTGCGCAGCCTGCCCATGAGCCCAGAGGATCGCGCGCAATTGCAGCAAGTGCTGGGTGAAGGCGAGGTGCAGGCGAGCGTGAATGCTCAAGGCCTCTCCAGGATTCGAGAAACTCAAGTAGCCGGAGTCTGGTGGGTCGAGCATTTTGATCGAGGCGAGGAACTCCTCGCCGAATCGATCGAAGTAGCCCCAGTGCCGGCAATTCTTGCCTGCGCTCTGGACGAGATCGCGGCAGCCGCGAGTCATCTGCGCGCGCGGATATGCGAAACGACGGCCGCCAATGGGCGCACCGAGAATCATGTCGCCCAATAACCGGGAACTTACCGTCGGGGAGATGCTGCGCAATGCGGGCGTCAGCCGCCGTGGCTTCATCAAGTACTGCACCGCCATGGCCTCTGTCATGGCGCTCCCTCCCTGGATGGGCGCCGCAATGGCCGAACAATTGCGCAATGCACCCAGGCCCTCGGTGATCTATCTATCCTTTCAGGAATGCACGGGCTGCTTCGAGTCCTTGACCCGCTCGTTCGCACCCACGATCGAAAGTCTGATCTTCAACGTCATTTCACTGGACTATGACGACACATTGATGGCGGCAGCGGGCGATGCCGCGCAAACGGCCCTCACTACGGCCATGAAGGACAATGCCGGCAAGTACGTCCTGGTCATCGACGGATCGGTACCCACGGGTGCCGGAGGCGCCTATTGCACGGCCGGCGGGCGCAGCGCCGTCGACACCCTACGCGACGCCGCCAAAGGTGCCGCCGCCATCGTCTGCGTGGGAACATGCTCGGCGTTTGGCGGCATTCCGTTCGCAGATCCGAATCCTACCGAGGCTTGGCCCGTTACCGCTATTGTTGGCGACAAGCCCATCATCAATGTATCGGGCTGCCCACCGATTCCGGAAGCGATTACCGGCACGCTTCTACAGTTTGTCACCACCGGAAAAGTTCCGGATCTCGATGAGCATCGCCGTCCCAAAGTGTTTTTCGGCAACACCATTCACGATCGATGCTATCGGCGGCCTTTCTACGATGAGGGCAAATTTGCCAAATCCTTCGACGATGAGGGCGCCCGCAACGGCTGGTGTTTGTACGAACTGGGCTGCAAAGGGCCGACCACCTATAACGCCTGCGCAACCCTCAAGTGGAATGGCGGCACCAGCTTTCCGATCGAGTCCGGGCACGGCTGTATCGGCTGCGCAGAACCAGGATTTTGGGACAAAGGCAGCTTCTACGCGGCGCAGTCTTCCGCAGAATGGGGCAAAGCAGGCGACTCCTCACCGCGAAAAGTGCTCGAACTCGGCGGCGCTTCGGCGGCCGTCGGGGCTGCGCTCGGAGCGGTGTCCGCCGGAGTTGGCCGCCTGCGACAGCACCGCAGCGAGCACAGTGCCGTAGACGCTGAACGTAAGGGAGCCTGATATGGATCTTTTGAGCTTTGCGCGCGGCCCGGCCCTAAAAGTAGCAATCACCATATTTTGTCTGGGGGCAGCATGGCGGGTCGTCGCCTTCGCGCTGCTGCGCATTCGCCGTGATCTGAATAAGCCGCGAGCTTCGGTCTTCAAGTACATGACGGGCGGTTTGGTCGCCGTGGCGTCACGTTCCTGGCCGCATCGAGAATTTATCGGACGCACGGGCGCGGGCGAGGCGCTTGGCTACAGCTATCACATCGGGCTGTTTGCGCTGGTGCTGCTATTTGCGCCGCACATTGCATTTCTCGGCAGCCTCGTCGGCGTTACCTGGCCGGGACTGCCCAGCAGCCTCATCACCATCATATCCGTCGTGACGCTGACCTTGTTTCTCGCCGTGTTGTTCCGGCGGGTTACCAACCGTGTGATGCGGATGCTGTCGAATTTCGACGATTATTTTAGCTGGTTCATTACCATGCTGGTCATCGTCACCGGTCTTGCTGCAACCGCCCACTTCGGCGCTCCCTACCAGACGCTTCTGGGTATCCACATCCTGAGTTTCGATGTGCTGCTGGTTTGGTTCCCGTTCGGGAAACTCATGCACGCCTTCTATATTTTCCCATCGCGGGCGATCAATGGCGCTTTACTTGCGCGCAAGGGAGCTACTTCATGAGTGAGGCTTCCGATCTAGCGCAACCCATTCAAGCCAATGTGGCGGGCGCAATGAAAGGCTTCGCGCAAGAAATCGGCGCGCTCAGTGCTTTTAGACTCGAGTCCTGCATCCACTGCGGAATTTGTGCCGACGCCTGTCATTTCTATATAGCCACCGACGATCCCAAGTACACCCCGATCTGGAAAGTTGAGCCATTCAAGCAGGCTTATAAGCGCGAGACAAGCGCGTTTGCGCCTCTCTTCCGGCTATTTGGCTTCAAGCGTGAAGTCACCGCCGATCAATTGGCGCAGTGGCAGCACCTGCTTTTCGATAGCTGCAATATGTGCGGGCGCTGCAGTCTCATTTGCCCGATGGGCATCGATGTGGCCGCCCTCATTGAACAATCGCGCCACGCGATGTTCGATGCCGGACTCGCGCCGAAGGAGCTATATCGAAAGGCCGCGCACCAGCAAGCCACAGGCCAACCGGAAGCGAGCGCTGAACCGTATCGCGAACAGCTGCTGGCGATCGGCATCAAATTCGACGTGCCGATTCCGCTCGATATTCGCGAGGCGGAGGTCATGCTGTGCGTGCCGAGAACCGATATCGAACACTACCCCAGCGCCGTGGCTGCGCTCGCGCGCGTGATGAACCATCTTAAAGTCTCCTGTACTTTTCGCAGCGACGGCTTGGTGGCGGAGAACTACGGCTATTACGCGGGTGGAAAGCAATGGCAGCGCGATATCAGCATGCGCTTGATCACGCAAGCGATTGCCTGCAAGGCCAAGATGCTGCTCATACCGGAATGCGGACATGCCTATACCGCCTTGCGCTGGGAGGCGGCTGACCTATACGGCCAGCCGTTGCCGTTCAAGGTCCTGAGCGTCACGGAGTTTCTCGCGGATCAGCTCGCGGCCGGGCTGCTGACGCTCAAGACCTCGACTTCGGGGAAAACAACTTTCCATGATCCGTGTCAGCTCGTGCGCAAGGGCGGCGTTAACGAAGCCCCGCGTCAGCTGATGAAGGCAATGGGGGTTGAATTGCACGAATTGGAGAATCACGGAGGCTTCGCCTTTTGTTGCGGCGGCGGCGGCGGCGTTCTCGACATCGAACAGGCGGCCCCGCTGCGCTATCGGACAATGGAAGTGAAACTTCGAGAGATCGACGCCACCGGTGCCGAGACGCTGCTGACGAGCTGCTCGGATTGTCGGCGCACGTTTGATGATGCGCAGGCGCATTTTACCTGGGATAAGAAACCCAATAGCCTTCTTGAGTTGGTGGCGGCAAATCTGCTCGAGACGGTAAACCGCCCGTGAGCACCCAAACGATCGTCGTCGATCCTGTTACGCGGATCGAAGGGCACTTGCGGATCGAGGCGGTGTTCGACGGCTCGGTGATCACCCAGGCCTCGAGCTCCGGCACGATGGTGCGCGGCATTGAGATCATCCTGCAGGGCCGCGATCCGCGCGACGCCTGGGCTTTTGCGCAGCGCATTTGCGGCGTATGTACGCTGGTCCATGGAATCGCCTCGGTGCGAGCCGTCGAAAATGCGCTCAGCTACGAAATTCCCGTCAATGCGCAGTTGATACGCAATCTCATGATCGTCACGCAGTTCGTGCACGACCACGTCATGCATTTCTATCACTTGCACGCACTGGATTGGGTGGACGTCGTATCAGCCCTCAAAGCCGACCCGAAGGCTACCTCGGCGCTTGCGCAAAACATTTCCAGCTACGCGCGTTCTTCGCCGGGCTATTTCGCGGATGTGCAGTCCCGAGTCAAAGGTCTGGTCGAATCAGGCCAGCTTGGCATATTCGCCAATGCCTATTGGGGTCATCCCGGATACGCGCTGCCGCCGGAAGCAAACCTGATGGCTCTGGCTCACTATCTCGATGCCCTCGCTTGGCAGCGGGAGATCGTCCAATTACAGACGATATTTGGCGGGAAAAATCCGCATCCGAATGTCCTCGTCGGCGGTGTGCCGTCCGCCATCAGCGTGCACTCAGGACCTGGCACTGCGTCCACCGCCGTCAACCAAGTGGGCCTGCAGCGGGTAAAGGAGTTGATCGAGCAGATGCGCGTGTTCGTCGATCAGGTGTATCTGCCGGATGTGCTCGCAATTGGATCCTTCTATAAGGATTGGTTCAAATCCGGCTACGGCGAGGGCATCGGCAATTTCCTGACTTACGGCGATTTCCCGGATAGCGGAACGCAGGATCCAAAGACTTTTCTAGTCCCGCGCGGCGCCATTCTCAGCCGCGACTTGTCCCACATCGAAGAGGTTGACCTCAATGCGCCGCAGGATATCCAGGAGTTCGTGGCCCATTCCTGGTACGACTACAACGGCGGCAAGAACGCCGGCCTGCATCCCTATCGCGGCGAAACCAAGCTAAGTTACACCGGACCTCAACCTCCCTATCAGCATCTTGATACGGCAGCGAGTTATTCCTGGCTCAAGTCGCCGCGCTGGAGAGGTCACGCCATGGAGACCGGTCCTCTGGCGCGAGTACTGATGCTGTATGCAAAAGGTCATGCGCCTACGCTGGACCTCGTGCATAAATCGCTGACCCAGTTGGATTTGCCCCTCGAGGCCTTGTACTCAACGATGGGCCGCACGGCGGCGCGGGCGCTCGAATGCAAGATCCTCGCTGATACCTTGCCGCGCTGGTACGAGGGTCTCATGGCCAACATCAACGCCGGCGATGTGCGCACCCACAACAATAAACTTTGGGAACCCTCGAGTTGGCCGCAGCACGCGCAGGGCGTGGGCTTCTTGGAAGCGCCGCGCGGCTCTTTGGCGCACTGGATCGTCATTGACGACACAAAGATCTCGAACTATCAGGCGGTAGTGCCCACCACCTGGAATGCCGGCCCGCGCGATGCGGCCGGTGCCGCAGGTCCTTATGAAGCAGCGCTCAAGGGGCACAAATTGCACGATCCGAAGCTGCCGCTCGAGATTTTGCGCACCATCCACAGTTTCGATCCCTGCCTCGCCTGCGCGGTGCACGTCGTTGATACGGACGGCGATGAACTGATTCAGGTTCGAGTGCAATAAGCGTATTGCCGCGCTCGCAATCATTGCGCCTCGAAACGGATCTGCTGCTGCTGCATGCGCCGAGCGTCTATGACTTTCGGCAGCATGCGATTCTGTACGGACCCGTCAGCGATATGGTGCCTTCCTCCACGGTGTTCGAAATGTATCCTTTGGGGTTTCTCACCATCGCAAGCTATCTGCACGATCGCGGCATGGAGGTGCGCATCGTGAATCTTGCGCTGCGCATGATGAACAGCCGCCGGTTTGATGTGCCAAAGTTTCTCGCCAAGCAAAGACCTAAGGCCGTCGGCATCGACTTGCATTGGTTGCCGCACGCCCACGGCGCCCTGGAAGTCGCGCGCATCGTCAAAGAACTCTACCCGGACGTACCGGTAATCCTGGGCGGATTATCATCGAGTTATTTCCATCGCGAATTGATCGGCTACCCCCAGGTCGACTACGTACTTCGCGGCGACAGCACCGAACCGCTCCTGCACCAACTGCTTCTGGCGCTGCAAAACGGCGCGTCGGTTCAAAACATCGCGAATCTCACCTGGAAGGATGCCGGCGGCGTTCACGTCAATCCGCTTTCCTTCGTTCCGATGAGCTTGGACTACGTCGACTTACGGCCGGATCTGATGGTCGACATGGTGATGCGCTATCGCGATCTGGAAAGCACGCTGCCGTTCAATGGCTGGTGGAACAACCCGATAACCACCGTTTTCACAGTCAAGGGATGTGCGTTTGAATGTGTGACTTGCGGGAGCTCGGCGACCAGCTGCAAGCACCTTACGAAGCGGCAGAAGCCGGTTTACCGAAGTCCCGCCAATCTGGTTTCAAACATGCAGGACATTGCCAGGCTCACTCACGCGCCGATCCTGTTGGTCGGCGATCTACTCATGGCAGGTTATGAGCATGCCGGCGAGGTGCTCGAGAGATTGCGTGAAGCGCGCCTGCCGAACAATGTCGTGTTCGAATTCTTCGCCCTGCCGCCCGCATCCTTCCTGCGGAATATCGACCGCTGCGTCCGCAATTGGAGCATGGAATTCAGCCCCGAGAGCCACGAGCAGAGTGTTCGGGACGCACAGGAGGGCGAGTCCGGCTACACCACCGAGGATATGGAGGCCATCATCAGAGAAGCGGTGCGCTTGCGCTGCACGCGAATCGATATCTTTTTCATGATCGGCCTGCCGGCACAAACCCAGGCTTCCGTGCGCGACACGGTCGAGTACTGCGGACATTTGTTCGAGCTGGGAGACAAGCGGCTGTCGTGCTTCATATCGCCGATGGGGCCTTTCATCGACCCCGGAAGCCGTGGATTTGAAGACCCCGATAAATTTGGCTACCGCTTGTTCGCTCGCACGCTCGAACAGCACCGTCAACTTCTCATCAAGCCCACATGGGAGCACATTCTCAATTATGAGACGAAGTGGATGACGCGCCGCGAGCTTGTTGACGCAACCTACGACGCTGCAGAACGCCTCAACGAACTCAAAGTGGAGCATGGCAGATTGTCGAAACGGCGCGGGCGCGGCGTGGCCGCGGGCATCGCCGCGGCGCGCGCGTTGCGCGCCCGGCTGGATGACGGTATCGCAAAAGGCAACCTCGACGCCATCACAGAAACCCTCAAGGGCGAAATCACGCGCTTCAGCATCTCAACCGTGTGCGACAAGCGGGAATTGTTCTGGCCCAGGCGAGTCTTCAATTTCCGGATCGCCGAAATAACGCGGATTCTAGCTCGCTACTTCAGCGGGCGGTCGAAAGCGCAGGTCCGGGCGGTTCAACTTCCCTGAGGCAGCGTATGGGCGACGCCCTGGTGGCAATCGATGCAGGTGGTACCGCCCTTTGCCAGCGCTTGATGCGCGCTCGCCGCCTCGGCTGGCTGTTTTGCGAATGCCATGACTGAGGGCGTATGGCAGCTGCGGCACTCGGCTGAATCGTTCGCTTTGAGTTCCTTCCAAATCTTCGCCGCTAATTCCATACGGTGCGCTTCGTATTTGGCGGGCGTGTTGAGTTCGCCTCGCATGTGTCCCCACACCTCGGCGTACGCTTGAATATGCCGCCAGAGACCTGGAAGGAATGTTGGCGGCACGTGGCAGTTGCCACAGCTCGCCTGAATGCCAAATTCATTGGAAAAGTGCACGCTGCGAGTCAACTCTTCATAAGGTTGCTTCATTTCATGGCAAGAGGTGCAGAAAGAATCGGTTTCCGCATACTTGAGTCCGCCGAGAAAGCCGCCCGTAAATATGATTCCGGCGGCAAATGCAGCCAGCGCTCCCGCGGGTATGCCGAAGAAAAACCAGCGCTGCGGGCGTCGCCAGAGCCACGCAAAAAAACCTCGGTGCTCGAGCGGAGGTGGAATCATATGGGTTCTGGGGACGCGCGCGACAATATCAAATCTTATGCGATCGCCATTCGATCCTCGGTACGGTAACGCACAGACTCGACGATGGCGCGGGCGTAATTTTTCGTTCGGCGCGGCGATCACTCGAGTCGAACGTCAATTTGATCGAGGTCCTCTTGGGAGCGATGTATGTGTTGCTCGCGCGGGATTCGCCAACGAGGCAGCGGTAACTGGCGCGTCACCGCGGTCTGTCTTTTTCTCTCGGGTGCACTGCTGGCAGGATGCAGCGGCACCACCGGTTCAGCAGGTCCGGCCGGCACGTCGGGCGTAACGGGACCTACCGGACCGACCACCACGGGCTCGGCACTCAAAGTCGGTACGGCCACGAGCATCACCGGACAAATCCTGAGCGTCACGATCAGTGGACCGCCGGTCGTCAAGTTCCAGCTCACCGATCAGAACGGCGCATTTCTACAAGGACTACCGGCGGCGGACCTCGGCTGGGTCATCGCACAACTCGTGCCGGGCCAAAATGGAACCGCGAGCCAATGGAATTCCTACATCTACGGAGTCGTGACTCCAGCGGGGTGCCCCGCCGGTGTTGCCGCCTGCGACTCGGCGCCGCAGACGCAGGCCACCGTGGAAAGCGCCGCGACCGGCACCTTGGTCGACAATGGCGACGGCACCTATCAGTACACCTTCAAGAAGGACATCACGACGGATCCCGACGTCGTCTATAACGCGGCCTTGACTCATCGCGTCGGCTTCGAAATCCGCGGTCTCGCACAGGCGAACAACGCCGACTACACTTTTCAACCGTCAAGCGGTGCGACCACCGGCATCTTCATGCGCGAGATTGTCGAGACCGCCACCTGCGACAATTGCCATACGATGTTGAACGCGCACGGCGGCGCCCGCGTCGAGGTGCAGTACTGCGTGATGTGCCACAGTCCTCGGACCACGGATCCCTACAGCGGCAATACGCTGGACTTGAAGGTGATGATCCACAAGATCCACACCGGCATCACTCTGCCGAGCATCCAAACGGCGACCGTGCCGGATACCACGCCGACACTGGGCATCGGCTATTGGATCGTGGGTTACATGGAGTCGCTGAATAATTTCAATAGCGTACTTTACCCGCAGGACACGCGCAATTGCACGACGTGCCACGCCCAAAATATCCCGGCTGCCACTCAGGCGATGAACTACTACACGGTGCCTACGGCCGAGGCCTGCGGCGCCTGCCATGACAATGTTAACTTTACCACCGGCGCAAATCACGGCGCGAACATCGTAGCCAACGATTCTCAGTGCACCACCTGCCACGGGACGACCTCGAACATCAGCGCGCTACAGGTGATCGCAGCACACACCGATCCCAACATCGCGGCGGCTGCCAAGTTCCAATACCTCGTCAACAGAGTCTCCTTTTCGAGCAGCGGCGGCAGTCTCTATCCGGTAGTGAATTTCTCCGTGGTCGATCCGACCAATGGCAACGCGCCTTACAACATTCTCACGGCCGCGGCGTTTGCCGGCACCGATCCTGGGACCGGCAAGCCGGTCTGCGCCAACGGCGGCACGGCTCGGCTCGGGATCGACATCGCGTGGGAGACGAGCGATTACACCAACTGGGGCAGCGGCACGACCCCGGCCGCCTGGGGTCAGCCGATTTCGCTGAATCCGCTGGTGGTTGCCGGCTGCGCCGCCGCCGTGCCCGCAGGCGCGCTCACGGGACCGGACGGCGCGGGTACGTTTACCCTTACCTCGCCCACTCCGCTGCCGACTCCTCCGCCCGCCAACTGTCCGCCGCCCGGCGGCGCGGCCTGCCCCGCGATTGCCAATGTCGGCGTCGTCATCGAAGGTCACCCGGGGGTGGTTACCACAGGCCCCGGGG
>Ga0302326_10024806_pt1 | contig 12173 bp, 10 predicted proteins | sample Palsa_T0_3_FD_202264 | JGI IMG/M metagenome (GOLD analysis project Ga0302326, IMG submission 202264) | Peat permafrost microbial communities from Stordalen Mire near Abisko, Sweden - Palsa_T0_3 | ecosystem: Environmental > Terrestrial > Soil > Palsa > Peat permafrost | place: Sweden: Abisko...
CGAAAGCCAGCGCCGCTCACGCACCAACTTACCCAGTAGCTCCGGATAGGTTCCATACAATCTCGGATGAGCCTTCCCTTTCACATAAAACCCATCCGTGATCACGGAGCAAAGAGGATGCGTAATCAATTGCCGCAAATTTTCTTCGCTCTGATTGAAGCAGATAATATTAACCGCCGCGTCCTCTTCCAGCAGCAAATCCAGCGCGCAGTCTTCCCCATCTATGCCGCGCAATTCCGCAATCTCGGAAACCGTCTTCCCCACCAGCGGCCCATTTTCTGCGCTGCCCACCGAAGAAATCGTGATATCGCTCCAGTAACGCGGAGCCGCCTTCATCTCCTCTAAAATCGCCTTGCGCTGAGCCCGATCTCGCAATCGTCTCAACAACGCCGCGTTGCCGCCATCTAGAGCCGATTGCGGCAGATATTGCGTCAAAACCGTACTGCCGCATTGATAAGGATAAATATCAAACTCAACATCCACGCCGCGCTGGTGTGCCGCTTCAATCTCCCGAAGCGTTGGCTCTTGCAAACTCCAGTTTGCGCGTCCGGCCGCTTGCAAGTGAGAAATCTGCAACCGGCAACCCGTCCGCTCCGCCAAGCTGATTTGCTCGCGCGATGCCTCCAACAAAGTGCCGGAATAGCTCCGCATGTGCGTCGCATAAAACTTTCCGCGCCGCGCCACCACCCTGCATAGAAACTCTAATTCCGGCGCTTGCGCACTCGAACCTGGCGCATACATCAAGCCCGTAGAGAAACCCGCACAGCCCGCCGCCAGCGATTCATCCAGCATCCCCGCCATCTCATCCAACTGCGCCTGTGAAGGCGTTCCCTGCCCCGGCCCGCAAACCGCAATCCGCAAACTCCCATGACCCACCAACGAAAGCGCGCTATCCTTCGACGCGCTGTCAGCCAGCGCCTTCAAATAACCTGCCGCGTTCGGCCATCCCCACCCATCAGTGCGCCCTAGAATCCCCGCTCCGAACTCGCGCAACTCCGCCACATCGCCCGCATAAGGAAACGGCGAAAATCCGCAGTTGCCCACCACCTCCAACGTCACACCCTGCTTCAGTTTTTCTGTGCGCCCCTCCAATACCTGCAAATCGGAGTGGCTGTGGATATCAATAAACCCCGGCGCGACAGCCAGCCCGCGGCAATCAATAGTCTGGCAATCCGCGGCACTCACGTCTCGCCCAATCGCCGCAATCTTCTTCCCATCCAACAAAATGTTCTGGATCTGCGGCTCAGCGCCGCTTCCATCAAAAACCGTCCCCTGGGAAAGCAGAATCATTCTTCGTCCTTGCTCGATAGAATAGCGAGATGACAAAAGGCGACCCGGTCGCTTCGCCACCTGCCGTCACACCGGCAAACAAAGTCGGTCACTTTCGCTGGTTCATCTGTGGCCTACTCTTCTACGCCACAACAGTCAACTACATGGACCGCGTTGTCCTCGGCCTCCTCAAGACAACCATTTCTCGCGATCTGCATTGGACCGATAGCGACTATGGCACCATCACCGCGGTCTTTCAATTTGGCTATGCGTTGATGCTTCCCATAGCCGGGCGTATGATCGATTGGCTGGGCATCCGCATCGGCTACACATTCGCCGTATTGATTTGGGGCCTGTCTTCCATCGCTCACTCCTTTGCCGGCAATTTATTTCAGTTCAGCTTGGCGCGTCTTTGCCTCGGTTTAGGCGAAGCGGCCAATTTCCCCGCCGCCATCAAAACCGTTGCCGATTGGTTTCCGCGCAAAGAACGAGCCCTAGCCACCGGCGTCTTCAATAGCGGAACCAACGTAGGCGCGCTCATTGCCCCACTAATTGTTCCTTTGGTCGTCGCCAGATTTGGTTGGCACTCAGCTTTCCTGGTTACCGGCTCTTTCAGCCTTTCGTGGATCCTCGTGTGGCTGCTGTTTTATCGCGAGCCCGAAAAGAATCCTCGGCTGTCTCCCGCCGAACTCGCATTTATTCGTTCCGACGGCGCCGAAGACTCGAGCGTCAAAATCCCCTACCTGGCTTTGCTCACCAAACGGTCCTCGTGGGCTTTCCTTATTGCAAAGTTCTGTACCGACCCGGTTTGGTGGTTTTATCTATTCTGGATTCCCGGTTTTCTGCAAAGCAAATATCATATTAACCTCGTGCACACGGGACCACCCCTGGTGGCCATCTATCTGGCCGCCGACGCCGGCTCTATCGGCGGAGGCTGGCTCTCATCGGCACTGTTAAAGCGCGGCTGGGAGCTCACCCGTGCGCGGAAAACGGCCATGTTGGTCTTTGCGGTTGCCGTCCTAGCCATTGCCTTCGTGCCCTTTGCCGCGGGTCATCTGTGGCTAACGGTGACGCTCATTGGCATCGCCGCCGGATCTCACCAAGGGTGGTCGGCCAATCTTTATACGATTGTCTCCGACTGCTTTCCGCGCAAGGCGGTTGGCTCCGTCGTCGGTTTAGGAGGCCTCGGTGGCGCTGTCGGCGGAATCATCGTCTCGAAAGCCATCGGCATTTGGCTCGATTTATCGCACCAATCCTACGCGCCGCTCTTCTTCATCGCTGGCTCGATGTATTTGTTCAGCTTGTTGATAGTGAACCTGCTGCTGCCGCGCTTCAAACAAGAAACCTTTTAGGGCAAGTGAAACACTTCTTCTAACGGCAGCATCGCTTGATCCGGCGCGACTCCCGGCGGATTCATGAAGAACTCCGACATCTCCTTCTGCCAGCGCGTATTCACTTCGCGCCCGGCCATGGCGCTTCGCGCCCACTCAAAATCTTCCGTCTCTACATAGCCAACCAACATACCGTCCGGCCGCAGAAACAAAGAGTAGTTTCTCCACCCCGTCTCGCGCAAGGCCTGCTGCATCTCGGGCCAAACCGTCTTGTGGCGCTCTTTATACTCCGCAATCCTCTCAGGCCGAACCTGCAAAACAAAACAAACTCGCGTCATCGAGCTAACGGAGAAATGCCTCGTGCAAACCGCCATCCACCGGAATGATGTGGCCTGTGGTCTTGGCGCTTTCCTCGCTCGCCAGCCATACAATCGCCGCTGCGCAATCCTTCGGCAAAATTGGCCGCCGCGTCAACGTGCGTTGCGCATAAAAGTCGGCCAGCTTATCGCGCAGTTCCTCCGTGCTCTCGCCTTCGGAAAACTCGATCTTATACTTCTGCAGTGAACCGATCACCCGGTCGCGCGGGAACATCGTCGAACCGGCCACCACTGTCGCCGGCGCAATGCCGTTCACTCTTACGAGCGGCGCAAGGCCCACTGCCAGTTCGTGGATCAAATGATTCAACGCCGTCTTGCTGACATCGTAGGCTTCGCTGCCGTGTTTTGACACAATCGCATTCGCCGAGCTCGTCAGCACAATCGAAGCCGGCAGTTTCTGGTCGCGCAACACCCAGCCGCACTCCCGCGCCAACAAGAAATTCCCCGTCACGTTCACCAGAAATGTTTTGCTCCACTGCGCTTCCGTCAACTGCCCATCGGCGCCAGCCACCGGGAATATAGCCGCCGTGTTCACAATCGCATCAATGCCGCCAAACTCCAACACCGCCGCTTTCGCCGCTGCCGCCACGCTTTCGGCCGACGAAATATCGACCGTCGTTGTGGTCACTGCATCGGTAGAGGAAATCTTCGCCGCTTCGCCCGCAACCTCTTTGACGGCTTGCTCGTTCATATCGGCCACTACGACATGCGCGCCCTTTCGCGCCAGCAGCAGAACCACTTCGCGCCCAATACCGCTGCCGCCTCCCACCACCATCACAATCTTGCGGCTGAATTCAGCCTCCGGCGGCATACGCTGCAACTTTGCCTCTTCCAGCGCCCAATACTCGATGCGGAACGCTTCCCCGCGCGGCAACGCCACGTAATTCTGAAAGCTCTTGAATTCCTTTGATTGCTCCGGCCGCCGCGCCTGTGGATAAGGATGCGCCACTTCGCCCGAATCCAGCGCATTGGCGCCCGACATCACATGAATCGCATTAATGAAAAACTCAGTGGTGATGCGCGCTTCCTTTTTGTTCTTGCCAAAACCAAAAAGTCCCAACCCCGGAATAATCACCACGGATGGATTCGAATCGCGCAGCTTCGGCGAATCGGCTGTGGCATGCGCCCCATAATACTTACCGTACTCGCCGCGATACGCCACCGCTTCGTCTTCGATTTTCTTTTTCAGTACATCGACGCTCTCTTCGCCTGCTTTCCAATCGATAAACATCGGGCAGATGCGCGTGCGCAGAAAATGATCGGGACAACTTGTGCCCAAATTCCCAAGTTCTTTGGCCCACTTCGAGCCGGCGAACGCCAAGGCATCTTCGTGATCTGTATAGTGCGCAATCACCCGCTTATTGGAGGAAACAATCCCGCGTAGCGCCGGCAGGATCGTCGTGGCAATTGCATTTCTGTCAGCCAGCGGAGTACGCCCCACTCCGCCGAACAAAGGCCCAGCCTTGCGCTGGCGCTCCTCAATGAAATCGCCCATCTGGTCAATCGTTTGCAAACTGCTCAGGTAGCATTCCCGCTGCGTGTTGCCCCAGGTGAACAAACCGTGGCTGCCCAGCAGCACTCCATCGCAGCCGGGATGATCCGCAACCGCTTTCTCCAACAGCAGCGCTAACTCGAAACCGGGCCGTTGCCAGGGCAGCCAAACTACTTTACGCCCGTATTGCTGATTGAACTCCTCCAGCCTCCGCTTGCCGTTCGCGCTCGCCGCCAGCGCAATCGCCCAGTCGGGATGCAAATGATCCACATGCGGAAAAGGCAGGAATGCATGCAGCGGTGTATCGATGGACGCCGCCACCTTGTTCTCACCGAAAGCCGACAGCGGGTAAAACCGCACCATGTCATCTTCCTGCGCTTCACCTTTGTATAACGCCTTTAAGCCTTCCAGCCGGTCCAGGTAAAGTAGTGCGAAGCCGGACTCTTTGATCGAACCAATGTCCCCACCGCTTCCCTTCACTGCCAACACGCGCACCGGCTTGCCAGTGAACGGATCGGGCAAATCGATCTTCGAGCTGGTGTTCCCTCCGCCGAAATTCGTGATGCGCAGGTCGGCTCCCAGCAGATTGGAACGGTATCGCAAAAGGGCGAGTTGATCCTTTCCAAGCGCGTCCGCGGCGCTATCCACCCAAAGATCCTGCAGATGGTGAAGAGAAGAAGTGACTGGCATAAGTATCGATATCCTTCCTAAGCGTATGAACTAACACTCGACATATTCCGCGCCCCGCGTTCCTGCGTGACACGTTCCAGATAACCGCTCTGCCGGAACGCCTCTTGCGGGTTTTCCGGCAACCCTTTCGAAGTCCGCCACTCACGGATTACCGGCCTCACGTCGTGGGCAAACGCATCCTGCAGACAGCTTTCGGCTCTTACGATATCCATACTCTGCTGCGCTGCCGTAAGGGTTTGGTAATCCACCAAAGCAGCCTTTGCAAACAGCTCCTGCGCCATCGTCACGGTCTGAATCATGGCTTCCATTTTGCCTTTGAGATTATGGCTTTGATCGATCATATACGCAATATCGGCGCGCTGGCCCGCTTCCCATTCAAAGAACAGAATCTCGTGGAAGATGCGGAACACCTGATATGGGTCAATGGAACCAATCGTCAAATCGTCGTCCGCATACCGGCGGTCATTGAAATGGAAGCCGCCCAGCATATCTTCCGCTAGCAGCCACGCCACAATCTGCTCAATATTTTGCGCGAGGTAATGATGTCCGGTATCCACCAGCACTTTGGCCTGCGGCCCGGCTTTGCGCGCCAACAACAGCGCCATGCCCCAATCGGCAATATCGGTGTGATAAAAGGCCGGCTCGAACGGCTTGTATTCCACCAGCATGCGTTGGTGCGGCGAAAGAGCCTCATGCGCCGCCTGCAAACACTCTTCGAACCATTTCTTCCGCCGCCGGATATTCGCGCTTCCCGGATAGTTTGAGCCGTCGGCAAACCAGAACGAAATATCCCGGCTTCCTAATCCGTGCGCAATGGCGATGCTGTCTTTCGAATGTTCCAGTGCCTCTTCGCGCGCTTTCGCATCGGGACTTCCGAACGAACCATACTTATAGATCTGATCCTGAAACAGGTTTGGGTTGATGGAACCGGTGCGCACGCCATGTTTGTTGGCCAGTAAAGCCACTTCACTCACGCTGCTCAGCCCACGCGGAAAATCCCAGAGCACGTGCAGTGCGATGGTGGGACAAACGCCGGTCAGCGCATGCACCTGGCTGGCATCGCTGAACTTCTCTTCAATGGTGGCCGCCGCGCCGGGCTGCAGGAATTTTCCAAAGCGCGTGCCGGTATTGGCGAAGCCCCAAGACGGAATTTCGATGCGGAAATTCTCCAGCGCTTTAAAGATTTTTTCAGTCAAATGCGTTTCCATCGCCGTTCAGCTCAGCTAACCAATATCACATCTAAAGTCCGCGGTCCATGCACTCCCTTGACCCGGATCATTTCTATATCGGCGGTAGCGGATGGTCCGGCGATCGTCGTCATCGGTATCTCGGCAAACGCCTTCATCTGTTCAATCCCTTCCGGCACTGTTTCCACCACTTGACTCCCAAAAACTACGCACAGATGGTAGTCGGGAATTAAGCTCAGAGCCCGCCGCGCTTCGCCCGCGCTGTGGCGCAGCACAATGCTCCCAGTCATCGCAATCGCCAGCGCGCAATCTGTCAATACTCCTTCGCTCCGATCCACTTCTTCATAACTCGCGCCTTCGCGAAAGAAGCTAAATCCTTCCGGCAGCCAGGCGCGCGGCAAATCGCGCGGAATCAGCAATGAGTTTTTCTGTCGAATCTTCAGCGCATCCGCTACCCAAGCCGCCACTTCGCCTTCGCGCGAATAAAAAACCGTCGCGCCGTAATCGTGCAACCGGTCCACGAACAAGTCTCGTTTTTCCGCTGGGCTGAGTGATCCCATCCTTATATAGTTCCGCGGAATCGCCGCATACTCCGCTTCCCTGCCCGGCGTCGAACCACCCATCGCATCGCGGACACGCTCCAGAATCTCATCGCGCGCTGAACTCATCGGCCCGTTTCCCTTTCGCGTTTCACCCACCACTCACGAAATGACTCATCAGGCATCGCCGGCAGATCTCGCACCCCGGTCCATGCATCCAATCCGAAGGGCAGATGGCTGATCACGCCGTTCGTGGCAAACGGGCGTTGCGCGATGCGCCCCAACTTGCGCGCCCGGTCCAAATGCTCCGGCGATTCGAGCACATAGGAGGCCGCCTTCATCGCCATCTTTTCGATCCAAGGTGCATCGCCGTCTTCCACGACTCGATGCCGCAAATGGATTAGAATTTCTGGAATATTGATTTTTACCGGACAAACTTCATAACACGCACCGCATAACGAGGAGGCATACGGCAACGTCTGCGAATGTTCCATCGATTGCAATTGCGGGGTGAGAATGGCGCCAATCGGCCCGGCGTAGACCGAGCCGTACGCATGCCCCCCCGTTTGCCGGTAAACCGGACAGGCGTTCAAACATGCTCCGCAACGGATGCAATCCAGTGTTTCCCGCGCCTCGCGGTCGGCCAAAACTTTAGTCCGCCCGTTATCCAGCAGCACCACGTGAAATTCCTGCGGCCCATCTTCCGGCGTTACGCCCGTCCAAATCGAATTGTATGGATTCATCCGCTCGCCGGTAGCCGATCGCGGCAGCGTTTGCAGAAATACCTCCAGATCCTGAAACGTAGGAATGATCTTCTCAATCCCAATCAAACTGATCAGCACCTTTGGCAACGATACGCACATCCGTCCATTGCCCTCCGATTCGACAACGCACACCGAACCGGTGTTGGCGATCGCGAAGTTCGCGCCGCTGATGGCCACCGGGACGCGTAAAAACTTTTCGCGCAAGTAAACGCGCGCCGCCGCCGCCAGATCTTCCGGCCGGTCACTCAGCTCGCCCAAATTCATCTTGTCGAGAAAGATCTGCCTGATCTCCGCCCGGTTCCGGTGCAACGCCGGGACCACGATATGCGATGGCTTGTCTTCTCCCAACTGCACGATCAAATCAGCCAGATCCGTTTCGTATGGTGTAATGCCGGCGGCTTCGAGCGCCACGTTCAAGCGGATCTCATCCGAAGTCATCGTCTTCACCTTGATGACTTCCTTCGCCTGTTGCGCCTTCACCAGACCGACAATGATGCTATTCGCCTCATCGGCGTCGCGCGCCCAATGAACGGTCCCACCCGCGGCGGTGCAGGCCGTTTCAAACTGCTCGAGATAGAAATCCAGGTGCCGCAGGACGTGCTCCTTGATTTCATGGCCGCTCTCGCGCAGCTCTTGCCAGTCGGCCATCTCGCCCACCACTTTGGCGCGTTTCGCCCGGATGACCTCCGTAGCGTGGCGGACGTTATGGCGAACTTGCGTATCGGCGACCAAACTCTTGGCCGCCGTTTGGAACTTCGGGGCATCGGCCGCCTCGCCTACATAGGTGCTCATGCGGACATTCCTCTGCTATCGCGCGAAGCCAGAATCTCCGCCAAATGCAACACCCGCACGCCGGCACGTTGACGGCTCAACGCTCCCCCAATATGCATCAAACACGAATTGTCGACCGCCGCGCAAACCTCCGCGCCGGAATTCAAAATACAACGGATTTTGTCCGACAACATGGCGACCGAAACATCGGCGTTCTTAACTGCGAAGGTGCCGCCGAAACCGCAACACTCTTCGGCTTCCGGCAGATCCACCAACGTTAATCCACGCACGCCGTTCAACAATTTTGCCGGCCGATCGCCCAAATGCAGCGAGCGTAACGAATGGCACGAAGGATGCAACGCCACCGCGTGCGGAAAGAACGCGCCGACATCAGTCACGCCCAATTTATCCACTAATAGCTCCGTGAATTCATAAATCCGCGGCAGCATATTCTTGACGGCCCGCCGCAAAGCCGCGTCCCCGCTCTTGTCCGCCATCTTTGGATAATGGTCGCGAATCATGGCTACACACGACGATGACGGTATGCAAATGGCTTCCGCGCCGCGGAAAACTTCGACGAAATGTTCCATCATGGGCAAAGCTGCCGGATGATAACCCGTGTTGTAGTGCATTTGACCGCAACACGTCTGCGCAGGCCGGAACTCAACGGTATGGCCTAGTTTTTCCAGCACGGCAACCACTGCCTTACCGGTTTGGGGAAAAAATGTATCGTTGTAGCAAGTGATGAACAGTGAAATCCGCAAGATTTACCCGTGACTTCAGGGTATATTAAGCGTCACCGATAAATACCGGCTTGATGTGCCGTTCGTATAGATTCTCCGTTACGTTTTTGCCAATGGTGTGCGAGAAATGGTCGAGCAAATGCAAATACTTCGCGCCTTGCTTGGCCGCCACTTTGAAGCCCACGTGCAACAACTGCCGCACATTGCTATTGAACTCGGCGTTGGCTTGTACATGCCGTAGTGCGTTTTGGTATTGCTCTGAATTCCAGCCGCGCACGGTTGAAGGTAAAGGCAGCTTCGCGGCGTCGATGCTGATCACGGCCGCATAGGGCGCGCACAAGGCATCGCGCTGTTCATACGCCTGCACATAGATCTCTTTCGCCATATCCAATCCTTCGCCGCCCGCTTCCGCCAAACCAATCAACTCTTCGAGCCACGTCGTCCCGGCGGTCTTCAGATGGACCCCGGCAGCGAAGCGCTGGAGCGCGTGCCGCATTGGCTGGTAGATGGAAAACTTATCGCTGCCCGAGTGCACGCTCAATTTCAAATTTGCCGGCAGATCGTATTTCTTTACGGCGAAGGCGATGGTCGCTACATCATCCGCAAATTCTTCGCTGAATTTCGCCAAATCACCCTGATAATCGACTCCCTTGTTGAAGCGTCCGGTAAACTTCGGAGCGATCGTTTGTATTGGTATTCCTTCGCCGGCAATCGCCGCCAGAATGATGAGCAGTTCAGCCGGGGTCTGCGGGCTATCGGTTTCATCCATCGAAACTTCGGGAATGAACTTCCCTTTCCCCTTCAGGCTTTGAATTTTTCTATAGATTCGCCCCGCTTCCTTCACGGCGGCTAGATACTTCGCAGCGGTTTTCTCCACAAAGGTTGTGTCAATGGTCGAGGGTTTGGCGATGCCCGGAATCTGCAGTTCGCCGGATAATTCGGGGTGACTCTTCACAAAGGTTTGAATCGCCGCGTCGTCCGCCGGTTTGCCAATCCAATCCGCGACATCAATGGTGTAAAAATCGCTGGCAGCAACGAAGCGATCAACCGTGTCGAAGTTTATGTGGTCGGCATCCACATAGTACTGCTTGGGCCAGCCAAGCTCACGCACGGCGCGGTCAGCCTCCGCCCGGACGCTATCTGGTTCCGACCCAATAATATTGTGCTCGCGATTCGATTTATTCCAGACCGGCACAACCGTGACGCCCTGCTCGGCCGCCATAGTGCAAGCGCGCAACTGCGACGCCGCTTGATGAGCGAAGCGGTCACCAACGCCGATGGAATTTTTGTTAAGAGTGAATGTATCAGGCATAGCTAATTTTTTCGTTTCCCAAGTTACTAAAGATTCACGCACGAATCTGCTCTTCCAGGAAAGCGGCGATCGAGCGGGTCAACGCGCGCGGGTATTCGGTTTGGGCCATGGCCAGCGCCTGCGTGCGCGCGAGCCGCCGGCCGGCCACGCGGAACGTTTCAAAAAAACGAGGTTTGGGGCGCAGCGCGAATTCAGGCAACATCGAATAGCCAAACCCCGATTCCACTAAACGCTTAATCGCCTCAGTGTCGTCCGCTTCCATAATCACGTCCGGCGCCACGTTCAAACTCCCGAAAAAACCGTCGATCATGGTGCGCATATTGCTTCGTTTCGGATACAACAAAAACGGGGCCGAGACCACGTCCTCCAAGGCAATGGCGCCGACGCGCCAGGCCGTTTGGCTGCGCGCCGACGGGCGCAGGATCAACAACTCTTCTTCAAAGAGCCGGATGACCGTTAATCGATCCTCCTGATATGGCAGCGAAATCAACCCCAAATCGAAACGGCGGTCCAGCAGACCCGCCACAATCTCTTCGGTCGGCAGAACGGTCACTTCCACATGAGTATGCGGATATTGCCGCCTTAGCGCGCGCAAGGGCTTGCCTAAGCGGTGAATCAACGTGGTGGCTCCGGTGGCAAAACGGAATGGGGAATCGTCCTTCGCCGGGTCGTTGGCAAACTCCTGGCGAATCTCGCGCATCTGTTTAATCAAGCTGCGCCCATGTTCCGCCAGCCTAAGCCCCGCAGGGGTTGGAATTAACTGCCTCCCCTTTCTGGCAAACAATTCTGTATTCAACTGCGCAGCCAGATTGTGTAGCTGCAAGCTAATGGCGCCCGGCGAAACATGCATTTTCCCGGCCGCTTTCGTGACGCTCGACAAATCGACCACTGCTACCAGCAATTCGAGTTGCCGGATATCCATACGCCCATCCCAGAGCATCGTACCTGATCGCGATTTGGGCGCCGATTGGCAGGGCTGCTTGCGGCAGCCATTAGGGCGGGGGGCGATTGGGCGGCGATTCGGGTGGAGGGTAGTAAGGCGTTCGGGGCCTGGTTTCGACGCCGCCGATGTTCTCAAGAAGCAGGGTGAGGCCGGTGGGGCTGGTTGGATCTTCACCCACGACGGTGAGACGGGCCTGAGGTTTGGGATTGGAAGCGGGTTCGGGTTCGGCGGGTTTGGGCGTGGGGGCAGCGGGGTGGGCTTTACAGAACTGTTCGAGGAGACGGAAATCGCGTTGGAAGGCGCGTTCGGCGGCGGTTTTGTAGCGCAGGCAGAGATCGTGTTTTTTGATTTCGTCGGGGTCCAGTTGAAGGGTGAGCGGCCCTGGGTGAGGGCCATAACAGACTCGAGGTTGCGGTGGGTGCGGATGCGGTGCCATTCGGCCTGGGCGGTTTTGAGGACGAAATCATATAAGAGAGAGTCTTCGGGGGGTTGGTAGGTTTGGCACCAGCGACTTAGGAGGAGAAGCCAGGCACTCCTCGGACTCGCAAGGGAGGATGAGGGTTTGGGCGCAGGCGCCGTGTTTGGTGGAATTTTTGGAGGAGGTGGCGCGGCCTTCGGGCGAGGTGGGACCGGTGCGGCCGCAGTTGCGTTTTTCGGGTTCGTCGTGCATGGCTTTCTGAGCTGAGTGTGAAGGAGGGCGTTCGGGGTTTTCAAAAAATTCGGGTAAGTTGTTGAAAGTGAGCGAGAAAATTTTT
>Ga0302326_10024807_pt1 | contig 12173 bp, 13 predicted proteins | sample Palsa_T0_3_FD_202264 | JGI IMG/M metagenome (GOLD analysis project Ga0302326, IMG submission 202264) | Peat permafrost microbial communities from Stordalen Mire near Abisko, Sweden - Palsa_T0_3 | ecosystem: Environmental > Terrestrial > Soil > Palsa > Peat permafrost | place: Sweden: Abisko...
GGTGCTGTCGGGGCACGCGCATCTGTACGAGCGATTCACCCGCCTCACCTCGGACGGGCGACAGATCCCGTACATCGTCGCCGGCGCCGGTGGCTACGCGGCGACGGCGCCGCGCGCGGGGCTCAAGCCGCCTCAGACCTGGGGCGATTACACGCTCGTCGCGCAGCCGATCGTCGCGTTCGGGTACCTGACCGTCACCGTCGACCTGTCGACGCAGACGCTACAGCTCAGCTATCACCCTTCTGATACCTCGATAACGGGGGACCAAGTGACCGTGAACCTGGCCGACCACACCGTGAGCTGACCGTGCCGACCGACGACGCAGACCTACTCAACGCCTACCGGCCGGTGATGCAGTACGACTCCCACGAGCCGTATTTCGCCGACCACCCGGCCGCGATCGCCGATCGGCCGGGCAACGGCCTGCTGACCGGCAGCGGCGTGCTGCTGGCGACCGCCGACTCGGGCCAGGGCCTGCTGCCGCTGCTCGGACCCGAAGCCTACGCGGGGCTCGTGGCCAAGCCGACGAACACCGATTGCCTGAAGGAGGTCGGCGGCGACCCGCAGCTGCAGGCGGCCGAGATGCACGGCGAGCCGGACATCGCCAACAAGGTGAACGGCATCGTCGCGCGTGACGGGCACGGCACGCGCTGGCTGCAGTACTGGTTCTTCATGTACTACGACGATCCCGGGATGCTCGGGTTCGGCACCCACGAGGGCGACCTGGAGATGATCCAGCTGGCGCTCGGCGACGACGACACGCCGGTGACGGCGGTCTACGCCCATCACCGCTCGGGATTCCGGGTCGCGTTCGACGAGGTCGAGACCGAGATGATCGGCGGGATCGCGGCTCCGGTCGTATTCAGCGCCCGCGGCTCGCACGCGTCGATGCTGCGATCCGGCTCGCAGACCGAGGGCTCGCCGGTGCCCGACCACAACGACGCCAAAGGGCCGCGCGTCAGGCCCGATGTGATCGCGTTGTCCGAGACGGCGACGCCGTGGGTGTGGTGGCCGGGCTCGTGGGGCGGGACCAAAGCCGGCTCCTCGATCCTCGGCGCCCTCGGCGTCGAGGCCAACAGCCCGTTCGCGTTCACCCGCCATCCGGCCTGGTCGGCACCGCTGGATTTCGCGCAGTCGTGCTCGACGCCGTCGCTGCCGCCGCTTGGGCAACCGATGGCCGGGGCGCCCTCGCCGCCGCCACCGAGCCCGCAGGCGTCGGTCACCGCCGCTGACGGGCAGCTAGCGGTCGCGGTCGACGCATCCGATGCGGCTGCCCAGGGCGCGACCCAAGTCGTCGTTTCGGCCCGTCCGGCGGGCAGTTCGGAGCCCGCGGTCAGTCGCACCTTGACGCTCGCGCACAACGCCGCGGGGACGGTCACGCTGCCGATGGCAGCGGCCGGCGCCCACGATGTCAATGTGGTCGCCGTCGCGCCCGACGGCTCCAGCAGCGACACGGCCAGTACCCGCTGAGCCCCGCCGCAGTCCGACGGCGGACAATGCGCCGATGATTCTGTGCGTGGCGGGCAACCCGTCGATCGACAAGCTGTTCGAGGTCTCGGAGATCGTGGTCGGCGAGATTCACCGACCGGACCGGATGATCGCGCTGCCCGGCGGCAAGGGGATCCACGTCGCCCAGGTCGCGACCGCGCTCGGCGCCGAGGCGATCGTCACCGGTCTGCTGGCCGGGCACACCGGGCGTTGGGTGGCGCAGACGCTGGCGGCCGAGGGAGTCGAGGGCGAATGGGTGTGGGGCGCGGGGGAGACCCGCTCCAGCCTGTCGGTCGCCGACAGCGCCACCGGTCGCCTGACCGAGTTCTACGAGGACGGCACGGCGGTCTCCGGCGAGCAGTGGCGCGCGGTTCGCTCGATCGTCGACTCGCTGCTGCCGGTGGCCGACTGGATCGCGCTGGCGGGATCGCTGCCCGAGGGCGCGACCGGCTACCCGGAGCTGATCGAGGCCGCCCCTGCCCACCACGTCCGCTGCGCGGTCGATTCCCGCGGGCAGGCGCTCGCCGAGGCGATCGACGCCGGCGCCGACCTGGTCAAGATCAACATCCACGAGGCGGCGGAGGTGCTCGGCGCCGAGTTTCACGGGCCCTCGGAGGCGATCCGGGCGGCCCGTGCGATCCGTGTTCGGGCGGGCGGCGACGGCCACGCCGTCGCGATCACGCTCGGGGATGACGGGATGGTGGGCGTCGACTTCGAGGGCGGCGTCTGGCGGGGCACGCTGGACGCCTACGGCCGCTACCCGGTCGGCTGCGGCGACTCATTTCTGGCCGGGATCCTGGTCGGGTTCGAGCAAGGGAACTCGTGGGAACGTGCCGCCGCGCTGGCGCTGGGCACCGCGGCCGCCAACGCGGAGATGCCGGGGGCCGGCCGGCTTGACCCCACCCGGGCGCGGGAGCTCGCCGCCCGAGCGGTGGTCAGCGCTGTGTGAGCAGATCGTCGGTGATCTCGGCGATGGTCGCAGCGCCGGCGAGCCCGGCCGCTTCGTGCAGTTCGTCGCGGAGGGCCTGCAGCACCGCAGCGACCCCGTCGGCGCCGCCGGTGGTCAGGCCCCACAGCACCGGGCGCCCGATCAGGACCGCGCGGGCGCCAAGCGCGAGCGCACACAGCACGTCGACCCCGCGACGGATGCCGCCGTCGACGTAGACCTCGGCGTCAGTTCCGACTGAGGCGACGACCTCGGGCAGGGCGCGCGCGGTCGCGACCGCGCCGTCGAGCTGGCGGCCGCCGTGGTTGGAGACGACGACGGCGCTGGCGCCCGCCTCGATGCAGCGGCGCGCGTCGTCGCCGCGCAGCACACCCTTGACGATCACCGGGAGCCCCGACTGCTCGCGCAGCCACGCGATCACGTCGAACGTGATCGACGGGTCGTGCGCCTCGCCCTGTTCGATCGGGGCGTGGGACGGGCGGTTGGCCATCGAGACGTCGTCCAGCAGGCTCTTGGTCGACCGCCGTTTGCTGCCGACGTACGGGGTGTCGGCGGTCAGCATCAGTGCCGTGGCGCCGGCGGCTTCCGCGCGTTGCACGAGCTGGCTGGTCCAGCCGCGGTCGCGCATCACGTACACCTGAAACCACCGCTGCGCCTCGGGCGCCGCGGCCGCGATCGCCTCGATCGTGGCGCTGGCCCGGGTCGAGATCACCATCAGGCTCCCGGCCTGCGCGGCGCCGCGGGCCGTCGCCAGCTCGCCGTCGGGGTGGCCGAGCCGCTGCGAAGCGGTCGGCGCGACGAGGATCGGGTGCGGTACGGGCTCGCCCAGCACGGTGGTCGACAGGTCGATCCGTGAGACGTCGCGCAGCACCCGCGGGCGCAACGTCAGCTCAGACCACGCCGCGAGGTTCGCGGCGAGCGTTTGTTCGCGGTCCGCGCCGGTCGCGTAGTAGTCATAGGCGGCTGCGGGCAGCAGTTCGCGGGCGCGCTGCTCGAGCGGGTCGGGGGTGGGGGGTGATTCGGGAACGTTCGGAGCCTAGAACCCTGAGTGGGGAAAAAGTCAAACATTGATGGACAAATCGCACAGCTGGCGACGGCACGCGGTCTCATCTGTTTGGAAACGCTCCGCTCGCTCGGCCTGACCCGCCAGGCGGTCGCCGCCCGCTGCCAGGCTCATTCGCTGATCCGCGTCCACCAGGGCGTCTCCTTCGTCGGCCACATCGATCCGACCTCGCGCGCGACCGCCGAGGCCGCCGTACTGGCCTGCGGCGATCGTGCCACGCTTTCCCACGATTCCGCCGCCGCGTTGTGGGGCCTGCGTAAATGGCCGCGGATCCCGGAGGTCAGCTCGCCGGTCTATCGACGACGCCCCGGAATCCGCTCTCACCGCACCACGACCCTGACCCGCGGTGACGTCGCGATCCGTGACGGGATTCGCGTCACGACCGTCGCGCGGACAACCGCGGATATCGCCCCGCGCCTGACCGACACCGAACTCGTCCGCCTGCTCCACGAAGCCCGCCGCAACCGTGATCTTCCCAACGCCGAGCTCGTCCGCCTGTACGCGCTCTGTCCGCGCGCCGCCGACCTCTATGACTCAGAGGAGGCACCGAGCCGCACCGTCTTTCAGCACGAGTTCAAAGCGTTCCTGATCCGCTGGGACCTCCCGATCCGCGAGTTCGAGGCGGCCTGGCACGGGTTCGAGGTCGACGCCTTCTATGCGGATCACCGTCTGATCATCGAATTAGATGGCTACCGCGACCACTCCGAACCCGATCGCTTCGAAGCCGACCGCGAGCGTGACGCGCTCGCGATCGAACTCAAGTTCGACACGCTGCGCATCACCTGGAAGCGACTCAAGCGCAAGCCTGCGCCGCTCGCCCGGCAACTCCGCGCGATCCTCGCCGCCAGGGATCCGGCGGCCCGGCGCTGACCTTCACGCCTGCACTTCGGCCAGCGGGTCGGTCTCGGCGACCTCTCGCGCGACCGACCGGCGGTTGAGCAGCCAGTAGGTGACGCCGCCGAACAACGCTCCCATGAACACGCTGAAGTCAGCACCGCCAGTGTGGTTGGTCAGCGGACTGGTCCATGCCGGGTAGGCGTTCAGCCACGAGGCCGCGGCCGCCATCCCGATTCCCATCGCGACCAGGCCCCGCCAGTTGATACCGCCGTTGCGGAAGTAGATCCCCGGCCCGGTGTCGAGCAGCGCCCGTGAGTCGTAGCGGCCTCGGCGCATGAAGTAGTCGACCAGGTAGATCGAGACCCACGGCGCGATCCAGATCAGCATGAACAGCACGAAGTCGGTGATGAACGTGTTGAAGCCCGAGGAGAAGATCGCGAACGCGGTCAGCGCGCCGGCGACGGTCGTGTCGAGCAGCACGCACTGCCAGCGCTTGATCATCGGGAAGATCGCCTGCAGCGTCAGTCCCGAGGAGTAGAGGTCGATCGAGTTGATCGCAAATAGCTGGGCGATGATGAAAATCAGGTACGGCCAGACGAACCAGCCTGCGAACGCGTGCGTCAGACCGGACACGGCGCCACCATCGCCCGCGGCGACCGCCGGGATCGTGAACAGCGCTGCGCCGAGCAGTGACAGCAGGGTCGACGGGACGTAGCCGCCGAGCGCGACCCAGCCGACGATCTTGCGCGGGCTGGCGTCGGGCGGCAGGTAGCGTGAGAAGTCGTTGGCGTTCATCGGCCAGCCGTAGCCGCCGGCCGAGAGGATCACGGCGAGCGCGGCGAACATGTCCTGCCAGGTCCCGTTCGTGCCCGCCCCGAGGTGGACCTTGCCGATCGACAGGATCGTCAGCACGACGAACAGCACGATGAACGGCGCGATCATCGCGCGCAGCGTGCGCAGCATCGCCCGGTGGCCGAACAGCGGCAGGATCATCTGCACGAGCGCCGCGGCGGCGATCAGCCCGATCTTCAACCCGGTCGAGCCGCCGACGCCGGCCTTGCCGAACAGCGCCAGACCGGCGAGGACGACCAGCGCGAGCCCCTCCACCTCGTAGCCGACCTGGGTCATCCAGTTGAACACGGCGATCGCCTTGGCGCCGTTGGGCCCGAACGGCGCCCGGTTGATCGTGAACGCCGCGGTGCCCGCCTTGGGCCCTTGCAGCGAGCCGAGCCCGGTGATCAGGTACGACAGGTTGCCGACCACGATCACCAGCGCCGCCTGCCAGAAGCGCAGCCCGAACGACATGATCAGCGCGCCGTAGACGACGTACTCGACGTTGAACAGCGCGCCCGCCCACATCAGCGCCAGATCGATCGGCTTGCCGCGCCGTTCGGCGTACGGGATGTAGTCGATCCCGCGGCTCTCGAACACCGGCTCGTCGTCGACCGAGCCGCCGACGGACGGCGGCAGCGGCCCCGTCCCGTGCTCAAGCGCGACACTGCTCAACGGTTCCTCCTCGACGGGCGTGCAAGGTCGTGCATTCTCCTGCCACGAGCAACCTACCTCCATGTGCAGATGGCCAAACGGCCACCCGGGACGACCGGCGCTCAGGCGACCTCCACCGGCACGTAACGCTGGCGATCGACGTCGAGCGTGCCGCCGTCGGTGATCCGCAGCTGCGGGATCACTGACAGCGCGATGAACGACAACTGCATGAACGGCTCGTCGACGGTCACGCCGAGCGCCTGCGCGGCGGCGTCGCGGAGCGTCTGCAGACGGTCGGCGACCTCGATCGCGCCGCGGTCGCTCATCAGCCCGGCCAGCGGCAGCGCCAGCTCGGCGACGACGCGGCCGTCGAGCACGGCTAGCTGGCCGCCGCCGAGCTCGGCCAGGCGGGCGACCGCGATCGCCATGTCCGCCCCCGAGGCGCCGACGCAGACGACGTTGTGCGCGTCGTGGGCGACGGTCGACGCAATCGCGCCGCGCCGCAGGCCGAAGCCGTTCGCGAACCCCAGGCCGATCCGACCGGTCGCCCGGTGGCGCTCGACGACGGCGGCGTGCGCGACGTCGTCGGAGCCCAAGGTCAGGACTCGCGAGTGAGTCGTGAGGCTATGGCTGGTCACGCCCACGGCCCGGACCCGGGTGCCGAGCGGCAGGTCGAGCACGAGCTGTTCGGGCCCCGGCAGCCGCCCGATGTGGACCGTGTCACGCAGCAGCGCCGGGACCGGCGCGGCGGCAACCGCGCCCGGCAGGATCGCCCCGTCGGCGGCGACCTGCCGGCCGGCCTGCCAAACCCGGGCGGGGACCCAGCGCTCGAGTCCGTCGAACGCGAGCACGTCGGCCTGATGGCCAGGCCCGAGGCTGCCGAGGCGATGCAGGCCGTGGTAGCGGGCGGGGTTGGTCGACGCCAGCACGATCGCATCGGTTTCCGAGATCCCGTTCGCGACCGCCAGCCGGACGCAGTCGTTGACGTGGCCGAGGCGCAGGAGCGTGTCGGGTTCGCGATCGTCGGTGCAGAGCGCGGCCCGGTCGGTCCCGTGCGCGACGACGGTCGGCGCGAGCGCCGCCAGGTCCTGGCTCGCCGAGCCCTGGCGCAGGAACACCCACATCCCCTTGCGCCGCTTCTCGTCGGCCTCGGCGGCGGTCGTCGCCTCGTGGTCTGACTCGACGCCAGCGGCGAGATAGGCGTCGAGCGCCGGGCCGCTGACACCGGGGCTGTGGCCGTCGACGCGCAGCGGGCCGGCCGCCGCGATCCGCGCGAGCATCTCCTCGTCGCCGGCGATCACCGCCGGGAAATTCATCACCTCGGCGACCCCCAACGCGCCGCAGCGCTCGATCATCGCCGCGATGTCATGGGCGTCGAGGTCGGCGCCCGAGCGTTCGAACCGCGACGCCGGCACGCAGCTCGACGCGTAGATCGCGAACGTGATCGGCAGCGGCGCGGCCGCCTGGGCGAGCGCCTCCACGCCGGGAATCCCGAGCACGTTTGCGAGCTCGTGCGGATCGGCCGCGACCGCGGTCGTGCCCAGCGGCAGCACCGTCGCGACGAACTCGTCGATCCACAGCTTGGTCGACTCCAGGTGCATGTGGGCGTCGACGAAGCCCGGGGTCAGCGCCGCGCCGCCGACGTCGACGATCTGCAGGGCCTCCCGGGAACCCCAGCCCGCGATCACCCCGTCGGCGATCGCCAGCGAGGTGTCGATCCACTCGCGGGTGGCATCCGCGAACACGCGGCCGCCCGTGATCAGCAGGTCGGCGGGCGCGTCGCCACGGGCCACCGCGAGCGCGTGGGGGGATGCCGGGGGGCGGGCCATCGCGGGACTGTGCCACACCCCCCGAGGCGGTTTAAGTCTCGGCCCGCAGTTCCTCGGCCGAGGGGACCGTGATCGGGCCGTCCGGCGGCTGCGTGATGCGGATCGAGTTGCCGAACGGATCGCGTATCCCGCAGTCGGTGCCGTAGAAGCGCTCGGTCGGCTCCTGGGTGATCTCGACGCCGGCCCCCCGCAGCTGCTCGCACGTGGCCCGGCAGTCGTCGGTCTGGAAGATCACGCCGCCCCCGGCGGCGCCCTTGGTCACGAGCTCACGTGCCTGCGCGGCGGTCGCGTCGTCGTAGGCGGGCGGTCCGGGCGCCATCAGCACCAATTCCAGTTCGGGCTGCTCGGGCAGCGTGACGGTCAGAAAGCGCATCGGGCCGAGGTCGGCGTCGGTGTGGACGACCATCCCGAGCTTGCCGACGTAGAAGTCCAGCGCCTGGTCCTGGTCGAGGACGTGGATGAAGGTGTGAGTGATTCGCTTGAGCATGGTCCGCACGCTAACCCGGACGGGTCGCGCTCGCTTCTCCAAACCTGCTCACTCAGCCGGCCGGCCGCAGCCAGGTCATCGCCCAGCAGGCGGGAATCCGCAGCGCCGGCCCGGCGGGGCCGGCGAACCGCGCCCGGTACGCGGACGGCGATTCGCCGACGATCTCTCGGAACGTCCGGCTGAACGTGCCGAGGCTCGCGAAACCGACGTCAAAACAGATGTCGGTGACCGAGCGGTCGGTCTCTCGCAGCAGCTCCATCGCGCGTTCGGCCCGCCGTCGTCGCAGGTAGGCGTGCGGTGTCTCGCCGAACGTCGCGCGGAACTGGCGGCTGAAATGGGCCGGCGAGACGTGCGCGACCGCGGCCACCGCCGCGACGTCGAGCGGCCGGGCAAAGTCGCGATCCATCGCGTCGCGAGCCCGGAGCATCCACCGGTTGCGGTCCTCGATCGCTACAGACACCTGGCCGGAGCGTACGGCCATAGACTCGGCGACTGGAATGAGGGTCCGCGTCGCATTGACGGCACTGCTTGCCACGGCAGCGTGGTGCTCTGCGGCGGTGTCCGCGGCGGCGACGCCAACCGTCCGAGTTGCAGTCGTCCGCTGCCCGACGTCGTTCGGCGCGCGACCCGGGCGGATCTCGGTACCGCGCGCGTTGCTTCTGCTGGATGTGCCGTCCTCGACAGCCGGACTCGTTGCCTACACCAACACCAGCGGCTTCCTGCTCGGCCCGCCGCACTTGCGTTGCACAGGCGCGGTCGGAGCCGACGGGAACGCGACGATCCAGGTCTGGCCGAAGGGTCAGGCCAAGCCCGGACTGCACGGCACGGGCAGCGGCCTGTCGCTGTCGGTCATCCCGGCGTGCGTCGGCTGCAAGGCCTTGGCGACCTGCCATTACTTCCCGACTTTCCGGCGCTACGTCCGGCAGGTCGCACTGAACTGCCGGCCCGAGCCGCCTCCGGGGGAGCGGCTGCGGTACCTCAACAAGCGCCTCGTCGCGTTCGTCGATCCGCCGTTCGTCAAGGGAGCCGGCTGGCCCAGCGGCGCGGGACTTCGCGCCACTGGGTTGGTCGGCATCGAGCCTGGAGCGAGCCAGGTGGTGTTCACGTCGAGCTGTACGTTGCCGGCGGCGCAGCGCGCCGTGTGCGTCGACAGCGCCGCTGCCGCGCGCAGCCTCTACGGCCAGTCGGGGTGAGCCGGGTTCAGTCGCCGACGGCGGCCGCGGCGGCGAGGATCGCGTCGATTGACGCCTGCGGGTGGGACACCATCGAGACGTGCGAGCCGGCCACCTCACTGACTGTGGCGCCCGCGCGCTCGGCCATGTGGCGTTGGGTGTCCGGTGGGATCACCTTGTCCTCGGTGCCAACCAGGGTCCAGCTGGGCACCGTCTTGTACAAGGGCGCGCCAGATCCGGTGGTGTTGGCACTCAGCGTGATTGGGCGCTGACTCTCGATGATCAGCCAGCGATCGGCCTCGGGGAGGTCCTGGGCGAAGTAGTTGTGGACCGTGTCGGTCTTGAGGAACGCCTCGGCGTCTCCCTCCGGTCCGCCGGGATAGCCGACGATGTCGAGCACGGTCGTCGGATCGGGCACGTCCAGCGCGGACCCGGACCCGCCGAGGATCTGGAAGACCGTCTCGCCTTCGTCGGGGGCGAACGCGTCGACGTACACGAGCGCCTTGACGTCACCGTTGCCCGGCGCGACGTTGGTGATCACGTAGCCGCCGTAGGAGTGGCCGACGAGCACGACCGGGCCGCTCGTACGCTGAGCGAGGAACGAGGCGACGTAATCGCTGTCCTGCTTGGGCCCGCGCAGCAGGTTCGTGGGCGTTTGGACGGTGAAGCCCTGGCTGTGCAACTCGGATGCGACGGCGTTCCAGCTCGATCCATCGGCCCATGCCCCATGGACAAGGACGATCGTCGGCTTCGGCATGTGTTTCTCCCGCGAGGTTGTTCAAGCCCGGTGATTCGAGCTCGGTGTTGACCGCAGGCTACATGGAGGCGGTATCCGGATCCGCTTGCCGGCGCGGTGCCTCTCGGGCATGCCCGCGTATGAGCGATGCAAAACTGACGGTGTCGAGGTACCTTGGGATCGTGCTCCTGTTGTGGGTTCAGTTCCTCAAGCAGCCGTATCACGCGGAGCACAGCAACCTGATCGCGCCGATCGCGATGATCCTCGGTGCCGCGGTCGTTGGGCTGCTGCTGATCCCGGCTGTGCGCGTCACGCGCCGTCGCACCGTGCACGTGTTCCGGGGTCGGCGGCTGCGCCGCCGGCGGCGCGACTCGGCAGCGGCCGAGCTGCGCGCGAGGGCGATGATGGGGGAGCTGTGTCCACACGGCTGGAGCTGCCAGATCACGCTGTACGAAGGGCCGCTGCCGCCCGACGAGGATCCGCCGCCGGGCCGAGTCGCGCTTGACTGGGTCGAGCTGCGTCAGGAGACGGGCAGCCCCGCGGTGATGCGCCGCGTCTGGGCGGGCTCAATCGCCGAGGCGCTCGAGGCGATGGTCGCCGACCGTCGGACCGATCTGGCGCTTGAGCAGATCGAGCGGCGGGCGACGCTCGAGGGCGCCGACTGGCCCGACGGCTGAGCCGGACGAGACTCCCGGCGGCGACCCACCGACCGATCCGCCGTTCATAGACTCGCCGGCATGGAATTCGGAATCGGCTACTTCCCCACGTACGACGGCGTCGGCCCGGGCGAGATCGCCCGGTTGGTCGAGCAGCGCGGGCACGACTCACTGTTCTTCGCCGAGCACACCCACATTCCGGCTGCGCAGACGACCCCGTACCCCGGCGGTGGGCCGATCCCGCGGAAGTACACGGCGACGTATGACCTGTTCGTCGCGCTGACGGCGGCGGCCCTGGCGACCTCGCGGCTGCGCGTCGGCAGCGGCATCTGCCTGGTGATCGAGCGCGATCCGATCATCACGGCCAAGGAGGTCGCGTCGATCGATCACCTGTCCGGCGGCCGCTTCGAGTTCGGCGTCGGCGCCGGCTGGAACCGGGAGGAGATGGCCAACCACGGGACCGATCCGCGCACCAGGATGCGGCGCCTGCGCGAGAGCGTCGAGGCGATGAAGGCGATCTGGACCACCGACGAGGCCAGCTATGACGGCGAGTTCGTCTCGTTTGAGCGCATCTGGTGCTGGCCCAAGCCCCAGCAACAGCCGTATCCCCCGATCCTGGTCGGCGGCAACGGCCCGACCGTGTTCGACCGCGTGCTGTCGTTCGGCGACGGCTGGTTCCCGAACTACGCGCCCGACATCATCGCCCGGATCCCCGAGTTGCGCGCCCGGGCCGACCGATCGCTGACGATCGACCTGATGGGCATCCCGGCTGACCCGAAGGCGATCGAGACGGCGCTCGATGCCGGCGTCCGTCGCGTTTTGCACTGGCTGCCGTCGGCTCAGCTCGGCGCGGTCGAGCCGGCTTTGGAGCGATGGGAGCAGGCGGTCGCCGAGGTCGTCGGCGGCTAGCGGGAGGCCCACAGGTGAGCCCGGAGGAGGCCCGCCGCCGCTTCGCGCAGACGCGCGTGGCGCGGCTGGCGACCGCCGGGACCGACGGCCGGCCGCACGTCGTGCCGATCGTGTTCGCGGTCGCGGACCGCTCGGGCCAGGGCGTGATCTACAGCGTCGTCGACGACAAGCCGAAGCGCACCACCGCGCTGCGGCGGCTCGCGAACGTCGCCGAGAATCCGCGCGTCAGCGTGCTCGCCGACCACTACGAGGAGGATTGGGATCGGCTCTGGTGGGTCCGCGCGGACGGCAGCGGACGGCTGCTGACCGATCCCAACGATGCGGAGGCCGCCGCCGCCGTAGCGCAGCTCCGCGCTCGCTACCGACAGCAGCGCGCGATCGGGACGGTGCTGGCGGTCGACGTCGAGCGCTGGAGCGGCTGGGCGGCGCAGCCGTAGCGCCCCCGCGGCCGGCCGTCGTCAGCGGATCTCGGCTCCGCGTGTCAGCAGTGCGGCGAGCGCCCGTTCGGAGCCCTCCCGATCGATCCCGCGAATCGCCGCGCGCATGATCGTCACGTCGAGACCGG
>Ga0302326_10024810_pt1 | contig 12172 bp, 7 predicted proteins | sample Palsa_T0_3_FD_202264 | JGI IMG/M metagenome (GOLD analysis project Ga0302326, IMG submission 202264) | Peat permafrost microbial communities from Stordalen Mire near Abisko, Sweden - Palsa_T0_3 | ecosystem: Environmental > Terrestrial > Soil > Palsa > Peat permafrost | place: Sweden: Abisko...
GGGACCCGTCTTCGGCGCGCTGAACGCGAGACTTTGCTCATACAAGCGCTTTTGCGATTTCCTGCGAGACGGGAGATTCGTAGGCGCCGTTGATGCGGATATCGAAAACCGTGGGCCCTTGGATAGCCTCCGCGATTTTAATGGCGGCACCAAGACTACTGAGGCTCTCAGGAGTGTCGAAGCGAAATCCCCGGGCACCAAATCCTTCGGCAAGTTTCGCAAAATCCGGAGAGGCCTGCATGGCATGGCGAATAGGCAGATCCTTATGCTCCAGATCGTGCCGTTCTTGTCCGAAACCTTGGTCATTCAAAACGACGATAGTTAGGGGCAACCGGTAAAGTACAGCGGTATGGAAGTCCGATAAGTTCATCATAAACTCCCCGTCACAGGTCAGATGGTAAACTCTTTCGCCAGGCCGTGCGAAGGAGGCACCAATCGCAGTCGCGAGGCCTTGGCCCAAGGCTCCGAAATCGATTGTATAGTTCCAGTCATGCGGGGAGTGAACCCGCAGGAGTTGGCAGACCAAATAGCCGGCATGTGCACCGGCCGCGACAACCAACCTTTTGTCCGGCAGCAGCCGATCGAACTCTCGCACGGCTTGGCGCGGGTCGATCGAATTGTCTACTGCAGCCAGGTAGGTGATGGGGGCCCTGTGCTTCTCCCAACCAGCGTCAATCTGGAATTGAAGGGAAATATTTGAGTTTCGCTCGGGAAGTTCGCTCCCCCGCAGCCTGTCCAGCAGCGCTTTAACCGTTTCTCGCGCATCACCGCAAAGCATGATTCCGGATGGGGTGAATGCGCCAAAGCTTGCCAGTTCAGAATCGATCTGAACGACAGTCTTGCCACGCACTAGGTCACCGTGATGGGTCGTCCACTGATTGAGGCTGGCACCGACGACGAGAAGCACATCGCAATCCGCGAGCACGGGTAAGGCGACTCCTTCCCCTAAACCACCGCTCACGCCCACCCACAGCGGATGCACTGAACAAAACCCTTTTGCCTGCAACGTAGTGGCAACAGGCGCTTGAAGATAGCTCGCGAGCTCGCAGATTTCGGCCTCCGCGTCCCCGTCCACCGCCCCGCGTCCAATCAAGATCGCGGGTTTGCGGGCTGCTGCCAGGCGGTTTGCCGCTGTTTCAAGCGCGCGGGCGGTCGGCAGTACGGGCTGATAGCGAGCGTAGGAGGGACGATAGGTCCATGCTTCCGGCATAGACGCGTTCTGAACGCCACCGGGCAGGTTGAGCACAAACGGACCTAAATGCCTGCGCAGATGACCAATGGCGCGATCCAATAGCGGCGCGACGGATCCTGGCGTTTCCAAAAGCTCGCCGCTACCCGCGAGCAGCCGCGAAAACGCCAACTGGTCGAAGCGTTGGGGATTAGAGAGTTCGCCCAGCGACGCGGCACCTGCTAAAACAAGCACAGCCGACCGATGCGCCCTTGCGGCCGCAAGAGAGGTGGCGGTATTGGTAAGGCCAGGTCCCATTGTGACAATTGCGATTCCTAGTTTCCCGCGACTGAAGCGCGCGAACCCATCCGCAGCGGCCACGGCATTTTGTTCATGTCGGAAGTTGACGATTTGCACTTGCAGCCGTTCTGCCAGATCAACGATCAGATTTTGATTTGCGTCACCCATCAACGCGAAGACGATTTCTACGCCTTCGTTTTTTAGCGCTCCTGAAATAGCCTGAAAGACTCGCATAGATTTGATCCTGGAGCAGCACGGAAACGCTTCACCCAAATGCCAGCTTGGGTGAGACACCAATTTAGCCCCGAAGTTTCACCTTGGAGTAGACCCGCAAAATAAAGAACGGAGAGGGAGGGATTCGAACCCTCGGTACAGTTTTACCCGTACAACGGTTTAGCAAACCGTCCCTTTCGGCCACTCAGGCACCTCTCCGTGACAGACCCAACGAGGCAATGCTGCACCATGGGGCAGCGCAAGGAGAATTGCGGCGCCTCAACGCGGTGTGACCCGCGCGGTTTCGACCGCTGCCGGGATCGGCGTAGCGGCCGCGTCCGGGCATTCGAAGAGCGCGACCACCGTGCCGAGATAGGTCTTGGGGGTGACCCGGTCCCATGATTCGCTCCAGCGGTTGTTGTCGCCGCTCATGATCCAGCCGTACCGGTCGCCCTTGACCGCGCGGTGGAGCATTTCCAACCGATCCGGCTTGGACGCGTTGGGCCGGCCCATGTACACGAGGAGGTCGTATTTTTTAATCAAATTATACGGCCGATCCTGAATCACCGTGAACGTCTGGCCGTGAATCAAAGGCTCCATGCTCGGGGTCCCCGACGTGAGTCCGACGGAGCCGCCGTTGGCCGCCGCATAAGCCCGGGCGCGGGCATACGCCTCGGCTTGATTGGAACACGTGATTTTTGTCACCACCACCCGATCGGAAAAGCCGCGCGGCGCGAGCGTCGCCGGGAAGGCGGGGCAAAGCATGTTTCCGCAGCCCGCGAGCAGGAGGAAAAGGAGGCGGAGTGGTTTCACCCGCCCAGCCTACCCGTGCTCCCCGTCCCCCGTATGCCGGGGCGATGGGGAGATTCGTGTCAGGGAGCCCCCTACAGCTCCCGGTTACAATCCGTGCTTCCGGTCATGCCACCGGACTGCTTCCCGCATAAGCTCGGCGGCATTTTGGAGGCCAAGCTTTTCCTTAATCCTCGCCTCATATGACTCCACCGTCTTCACGCTGACCCGAAGATGCTGGCCGATTTCCTTGGTCATGCGGCCCTCGCCGCGAAGGTGGAATACCTCGATTTCGCGGGCGCTGAGCGCGTCAACCGGCGAACCGGCGGGGCGGGTCGCGCCGCCCAACATGCGGGCGGTGAGCGCCGACATGAGCGAGGGACTCATGTAAAACTTTTCGGCGAGGACCGCCCTGATCGCCTCGATGACCCGCGCCGTCGACTCCCGCTTCAAGAGGTACCCGCGCGCGCCGGCGCGAAAGGCCCGCTCGGCGATGCTCAACTCCTCATGCATCGAAAGGACCATGATCCGGACGGACGGAAACCGGGCGTGCAGATCCCTGATCAGGTCCATTCCCGAGCTGCCGTTGAGCGAAAGATCGATGAGGGCCAAATCGGGCCGGACGCGGGACACCTCCGCCAGCGTCGTCGCCGCGTCCTCGGCGTGGCCACAGATCACCAAATCGGATTCTTTGGCGACGAGACTGGCAACCCACTCGCGCACCAGCGGGTGATCATCGACGAGGAAGACCCGGCTTTGCGCAGCCCGGCAAATTGACGGCGCGCAACCGATGTCTTGTTCGGCAATGGAGTGTCCAGTCTGAATATCGGGCGACGATGCCCCAAGCCGCGCATTTGGGTCAACCGCGGGGAACTACGGTGATTACTTATGGCACTTCGTAAATCTCGACCAGCGCAATCCCAGTTGTGCTGCCGACGCCGCTGACTTCGACCGTATAGTTGCCAGGGGGAAGCGTGGCGATCATCGCGCAGTCGGCCGAGCCGGCCGTGAGGGAAAAGGCGCCGACGCTGAGCATCACGGCGGCGGTGGCGGGCTGGATCCCAGCCGGGACGGTCGACGGGCCGGGCGTGGAGGCGTTGCTCCATCCGATGTTGGTGGCGATGATATTGGAGGCCGGGGAGGCGCTGTCGTACAAGGTGAGCTGTGGGATGGCGAGCACGCTGGCGGGGCTGAAAGACGTCGGAAACGTCGTGGCCAGCCCGGGGCCCACGCCGCGGATGAGCACCGTCTCCGAGGTGGTGCCCGTGATGACGAAGCCGCCGATAAGGATGTTGTTCCCGACGCCGACGTCGGCCCGGGTGGACAGGTTGGTGAGCCGCGCCGTCGGGGTTCCCGTATCGGCATCGTAAATTTCGACGAGGGCGGTGCCGCTGGTGTTGTTTACCCCGCTGATTTCAGAGGAGTAGTTGCCGGCCGGCGTGTTGCCGGTCGGCGGAGTGACCTCAAGGGCGCAATCGGCGGATCCCGCGGTCAGGGGGAAGGCGCCAAGGCTGGTCATGAACGATGCCGTGGCAGGCTGGGGGCTGACGTGGACCGACGACGTGCCCGGGGTGAAGGCGTTGCCCCAGCCGGCATCAGTGACGATCGGGATGGAACTGCCGTCGAACAAGGTGAGTTGCGGAGCCGCCAGCACGCTGGCTGGGCTGAACGAGGCCGGGAAGGTGGTGGCCAGGCCGGGACCCACGCCGCGGAGCAGCAGATTCTTGGAGCCGGTGCCACCAATGCCAAAACCGGCGATCAGGACGTTTCCGCCGGTGCCGACGTACGCGCGCGAGGAAAGATTTACCAGCCGGGCGGAATAACTCACTGTCAGGGTGGCGACATTGGAGGTGACCGACCCGGCGCTATTGGAAACGGCCACGGTGTAGTTGGCCGCCTGATTTGTGCCGACATTCGCGAGCGTCAGCGTGGCGTTGGTTGCCCCCGCGATCGCGGTTCCATTGCTGTACCACTGGTAGGTGAACGGCTGGCTGCCCACGGCCGCGACGGAAAAGGTGACGCTTCCTCCCGCGGCGGCGGTTTGCGCCTGGGGTTGGGTGGTGATCGCGGGCGCGGTGGCGGCCCCCGAGATCAGGCGCCGGACCGTCATGTTGTAGGTGTCGGCGACGTAAAGCGTGCCCGAGCTGTCAACGGCGATGTCGCCGGGGGTCCAGAATCGGGCGCTCAAGGGAAGCCCGTCGATGTCTTCCTCGACGCCGGCCGAGCCGGCGAGCGTCGTCACGGCCCCGGTGGGAGCGATTTCCCGAACCGTGTCGTTGCCGGTGTCGGCCACGTAGACGATTCCAGCCGTGTCCACCGCGACGCCGGCCGGCGTGTCAAAGCGTCCGCTCGTGCCATCTGTGCTGCCGGTGCGGCCGGCCGAACCGGCCAGGGTCGTGACGACTCCGGCGGGGGTGATTTTTCGGATCGTGTCGTTGCCCGTATCGGCCACGTAGACGTTGCTTGAGGCGTCCACCGCGATGCCCGAGGGGTCCTTGAATTCTGCGGCGGTTCCCGTTCCGTTGGCCGACCCCGCGGTGCCGGAGCCGGCGAGCGTCGTCACGACTCCCGTCGGCGTCACCATGCGGATCGTATTGCCCGCCCCGTCGGCGACATAAAGATTGCCGGTGGCGCTGTCGAAGGCGAGGTTCTCGGGATCCGAGAACCGGGCCGCCGTTCCCGTTGCATCCACGTGGCCGGTAGTGCCGGGGAGCCCGGCCACCGTGCTGACGGTGCCGGTGGAGGAGATCATGCGGATGGCATAGTTTCCGGAGTCGGCGACGTACACGTTGCCGTGGGCGTCGGGAGCCACTCCGCCGATGCCGTTGAAAAGCGCGACGCTTGTGCTGCCATTGGCGCTACCGCTCATTCCGGCGATGCCGGCCAAGGTGGTGACCGCTCCGGCCTGGGTCATCTGGCGAACGGTGTTGTTGCTGGAATCCGCAATATAGATTATCCCGGATGAATTGGTCCTGATTCCCCCGGGGTAACTGAAGCGGGCCGCCCATCCGGTGCCGTTGACGCTGCCGGCCGCGCCGGGCCAGCCGGCCAGGGTGGTGACTCCGATATTGTTGACCGTAAGCGTCGCCGGCGGAGAGCTGATCGCGCTGCCCAGGGAATTGGCGACGCTGCATTGGAACTCGTCCCCGCTCATCGCCAGGGTGGTGGGGTTGACCACGAGCGTCGACGCGGCGGATCCGGTGTAGGTTCCGTTGTCCGTCAGGTTGGTCCATACGGTCGCTCCGACGGGGAGACGCTGCCACTGATAGGACAGCGTCGAAGCGCCGAACGCGGTGATGAAAAATGTCGCGGGCTGGCCGGTGACGCTCGCGCGACTCCCGAGTTGCCCCGTGACGATCGGCGCCAGATTCGGACTCAGCGTGGCTTGCGCCAGTACGGCCACGTCCGGGACGCCCACGCCCGTGCAGAGGTCGTAACCGATGCCGGCGGTGTAATAGCCATTGTTTCCGCTGGTGATGTCCCGGAACGCCGTCGTGCCGATCAACGAATATATCCGGGTGTTCAACAGACCCACCGGCGGCAATCCCGAGGATGCCCGCGTCTGGTCGATCAGGGCGCAAAAAGCCGCCCACACCGGGGTGGCCCAACTCGTCCCTCCGATCTCACTTTGCGCGCCGGAATAGACAAAGAGGGCGCCATCGTTGGGATTGGCCGTGGCGGCGACATCGGGGACAAGCCGCATCGTCCCGGCGGGGACGCCGGTGCCGATTTGCCACGCCGGGCGGTTGAAAACGGCGCTCACGCCGCCGCCGCTGTCGGACCACGCGGTTTCGCTGGCGACGCCTCCGGAGGAATTGAGCACGAGGGTGGTTCCGCCGACACCCGTCACGTCGGGATCGGAGGTCGGATAGCTGGCTTCGAGGACGTTGCTGTTGGCCGCGGCAAAAGCCCCGGTGTCTCCGGACGCCGAGAGGACGGTCACTCCGGCGCTGGCAAGGTTGGCCATGTATTGGGCTTCGATGATGAGGTAGTCGTGCTCGACCTCCAATTCCTCGCCGCCGATGCAAATCGAGAGCGTGTGCAGGTTGGGCTGGGTGGGCAGGTCGGCGTAGACTTGCTGGAGAATCTCATCGTTGTTCGCCGGATCGCTCTCGCTGGCCGCGTAAACCCGGATGATCGCCCCCGGGGCCAGCGAACTGGACCACTCGACGTCGAGGGTGGCCTCCTGCACATATCCGCTGGACGGGCTGCTGGCCGGGCCCCCCGCGACGTTCACCGTTTGGATATTGGCCAGCGACTGCGAGACTCCCGCCGTGCTCCAAAAATTGGTCAGGTCGCTCGATTGCGGGACGGCGAAGGCATAGATGGCGATGGTCTGGCCGGCGCCGGTCGCGCTCAAGGAATTGGCGTTGTAGACCTGGGCGATCTGGGAGGGGAAATAGGGCGGTGAACTGGAGGTGGCGTTGTCCGGGCCGAGGGCCCGCGGCAGTCCCAGCCGGTGCCGCCGGATATGCGGCTGCAGCCCGTGCACGCCAACGACCGCGGCCGCGATGTCGGCGGGCAGGCTGGGAGCCGTCACCGCCGAGGTAAATTCTCCTTCATCGGTCGCGACTCGGGCAAAAGTGACCTGGAATGCCCGGGCCACGGCATCGACTGTGCCGCGTCCAAAGACTGCCAGCCGATTGTCGTCAGTGCGGGTCACGGTGAGACCCTGGCCCTTCAGCCATCGCACGACCGCGTCATGATCGGCAGCCGTCGGGAAATAGCTGGCTGCCTTTTCCGCGTTGGAAATGAACTCGCCCCGTGCCACCCGCGCCTGGAGTTCGTCGAAATTTCGCATGCGCAGGGCCACCTCGAATGTCATGGATGCACCTTTTTCATCGCCGCGCAGGACCGCGCGGCTCACGCGAGCATGGCGGGGTGCTTTTGCTGCGCCTTCCGCGCTCGTTGGGACCTCCCTGATGCTGTTTGGAAAGGACACGAAACTCTCCGGCGCGGCTGGCAACCGGCCCGTGACAACGCCCAAGGCGATTAAAACGGCGCCCAAGGTGATTTTTAGGCGCCGCGGTGACGAACAGTACGTCATTGAGATGGATTTATTATGGCGCAACGACAGGATCTTTACAGGTTTGTTGCCCCTTATGACTCTTCTTGACCCCTTATGACGCTTCCGGTGGCAAAAGGCTTCGGCGTTGGGCCGCTGGGAAGCATCGGGCGGCGGCTTAAGGATTTCGCCGGGATGGGTGGCGAGGCAACCTACCTTTGGCCGCGGTGGATCGTCCTTCGCGCGGTCGGCCTGGTTTATATCCTTATCTTTGCGGGAGTTATCACTGAGAGCCAGGCGCTGATCGGTCCCCATGGCCTCGCCCCGATTGCGGATCTTTTTGGGAAGATGCAGCGGGCGTTCCCGGGCAGCCTCGAGCCCTTCGTGCTGGCGCCCAGCCTCTTCTGGCTCAGCGCGGGCAAGGACATGATCGCGGTGCTCGAATGGACCGGGCTGGCCGCGGCCATCGCCCTGGTTTTGAACCTGTGGCCGCGCATGGCGCTCTTTGTCTGCTGGCTGATCTTCCTTTCTTTTGTCGCCGCGTGGAGCATTTTCTCACCGGCCCAGCTCGACGACCTCATGCTCGAGACGGCGCTGATCTGCATTCCGTTCGCGCCGGCGGGGTTTCGTCCCGGCCTTGGCTCCGGGTGTCCGCCGCGACCGATCGCGGTCTTCGCGATGCGCTGGCTGCTGTTCCGGATCATGTTCGAGTCCGGGCTGATCAAGATCATCGCGGGCGACCCGCACTGGCGCGATTTCACGGCGATGGACGTCATGTACGAGATGGCCCCATTTCCGACGATCCTGGGATACCTGGATCATCAAATGCCGCACGCCTACCACCTCCTCGAAATCGCGCTGACGTTCACGGCGGAGCTGGTGGCTCCGCTGGTCGCGGTGTTCGGGGGGCGCCGGGGAAGGTGGTTCGCATTCGGGGTCTGGGTGGTCTTCCAGACCGGCATCCAGGTCACGAACAATTTCGGCTGGCTTAACGTGGCGGCCATCGGCTTGGGATTCGTGCTGCTCGACGACCAGATGTTGGCGGCGTCCCGCCGCTGGGTGGGGCGGCGCGTCCCCGCGACGCCAGTTCGGGCCCCACCTCATGAGGAACGCAGCCGGGAGGCAGCGTCTACCTTCAAGACGTATGGTTTGCGCGTGGCCCTGGGGACGCATTTCTGCCTCACGCTGTGCTATTTTCTGATATTTGCCCGGATCGCGCTCGGGCTGCCGATGACCGGCCTTCCGGGGGTGATTACCGGCCCGGCCAATCTATTCTGGAATTTTCACAGCGCCAACGAGTACAATCTGTACGCCACGATCGGCTCGGTCCGTTACGGAGTGGAGTTCGCCGGTTCAAACGACGGCGGCAGGACATGGCGCACCTACGATTACAAGTACGTGGCGCAACGGGTGGATCGCATCTGTCCCTTCATCGGGCCTTGGTTTCCCCGTTTCGAGACGACCATCCGGAATTTGGATTTTGGCGAAAACAAGGCTTGGCTCTTCCAGGCGGTGGCGGCGCAGTTGATCGCGGGAAACCCCGATGTGATCGGGCTCTTCCCCCGCAATCCGTTTCCCGGCCGGCCCCCGTCATTGATCCGCATGCGGTACTATCGGCTCTCCTTCACCGATCTCGAAACGTACCGCAAGACTGGGCGTTTCTGGCGCAAGGAGTACAAGGGCGACTATTTGCCGATGATTTACGCGGACCAGAATGGGCAGATCGTCGAATCCGACCTGGCCGCGGGCGATGCGGCGCTGAGGCAGGGGAATTACCCGGCCGCGCTGGGGATCTATGGGCGGCTATTTAAGGTCGGAAGTCCCGATGCTGGGTTTCGCCTGGCAGACATGATTGCCCGGGGCCTCGGGACCGCGAAGGAACCGGGGAAGGCTTTTTCGATTTATGCCGAACTCGCCGCCCGGGGTGAATTTGAGGCCGGAAACAATCTCGGGCTCTGCTACGAGTATGGCAAGGGAGTGCCGATCGATTATGCGAAGGCGGCGGCCTGGTATAGGGTCGCCGCCGGCCACGAATCGCTGATCGCCCTTTACAACCTGGGCGCGCTTTACGCCAAGGATCGAATGGCGCCAGCCGATGACCTCGAGGGCCTGACGCTTTTGCGGGAGGCGTCGGAGCGCGCAGTGGGTGACGACGCCTTGGCGAGATATATCCGCCAGGACCCTTCCGGGTATGCGAGGCGGCTGGAGCAGCGAATGACGCCTGAAGCCATTTCCCAAGCGGCGCTGCAGGCCGCCAGGAGGGTCAGGCAGGACGATCCGCTCGGGCAGTCAAAGTAGACGCCGCGTCTACCTTCAATCCAGCGACTTTCCGCCTTCCGTCTTTCGCCTTCCGACTTTCCGTCAGTTTTCCTCGTCAATCGGACGGTTGAGCTCCTGGCGGCACTCGTTGATCACCCGCAGCCAGACCTCCCGGAGGTCAAACAGCCGCGGCAACGCATCCTCGCGAAACGGGCGGAGCGCCGGGTGGCGCTCCGTGGCTGGTTCATCCAGGCAGGAGAGCGAATCGTTGAGGGCGGCCAATGCCCGCTTGAAGAGGCTGATCGCCATGGCGAAGTCGCCAAAGTCCAGGGCGTGGACCGCGTGCACGGCGTTTTCCTCGCCGCGGTGCAGCGACGCGAGAAAGGAAAGGGCGACGGTCCGCGGCACCTTGTCGGCATCGGAAGCGGCCTGTTCCCAGGGGCGCCTGAGGCCGAGATAGATCGCCTTGGTGGCGATAAAAACCGGATTTTTGTGCAGCGTGTAAATCTCGTCATCGTCGATGAACTCGTCGGCCTCGCCGGCGCTATCGGGATCCTCCTCCGCTTCATCGGCATGGTCGCCGGCATCGGCCCGGTCCCAGCCCATCCGTTCGGCCACCTCGTCGATGCGGTCCGGGTTGCCCTTGAGCGCCTCGTAGAATCCGAGGTAGCGATGAATCGTCTCGTCCTGTTCGCGCAGGTAGCGCTCCCAATCGAATTCGTTCCACGCCAGTTCGCCCCGATCCTCCCACTCGTTTTCGCCGGATCCTTCGGAATCAAAATCGTTCATTGCTTGGGGCAAAAGTGAGCGGGCGAGTGGCCAGAATGCAAATTAAAAGAAAGCAGGGAATTTCCGACTTTTGCCGGAGATTCCGGGTGGGGCGAGTTGTCCTCAACCCGCCTGCCTTTGTGGAATTGAATAATTTTTCACCGCGGAGGCGCGGAGAATCCGGACTTATCTTCCGAGTCGAAAGAACGTGGTTGGGACAACCCGCTCCACCTCGGGGAAACGCATCACGACTAGGGGGACGAAGAGGGGAGGCGGCCGAGGGCGCGAAGGGCCATTTCCACGTGGCGTTGGGCGTCTTGCGAATTGGGGTCCAGCCTCGCGGCCTCCTCAAACTGGGTCAACGCGTCCCCGAGGCGATTTTCGTTGGCGAGGGCGCTGCCGAGATTGATGCGGGTTTGGGAACTGCGGGGGTTAATTTCGAGCGCCTGCTCGAACTGGGCGACGGCTTCCGGGATCCGGCCGCTCTCCGCCAGGGCGATGCCCAGCCGATTGCGGAGTTCGGCGGAAACGGGCTTGAGCCGCACCGCCTCCTGGAATTGCGCGACGGACTCCGGGGCCTGGCCCGACTGGAGCAGCGCCATTCCCAGGTTGGCGTGGGCATCCGCCGCGCCGGGATCGAACATCACCGCTGCTTCAAACTGAGCGACGGCCTCGGGCACCCGGCCGGTTTTGAACAGGGCGGTTCCCAGGTTGGAGTGGACATCGCCGAGGGCGGGTTTGAGCCTTAATGCCTCCTCGTATTCGGCGATGGCGGCGGGTAATTGGCCGGTGGCGGCCAGGGCTACGCCCAACCTGTAATGGGCTTCGGGATAGGAAGGATAGATCCGCAGCGCCACCACCAAATGGGCGATCGCTTCCCGCGGCTGGCCGCCGTTGAGGAGAGCGATGGCCAGATTGTAATGGGCGCGCGGATTGTCCGGGCGCTTCGCCACGGTGTCCTGCCAGATCCCAATCTCCGTGCGATAGTCCTCATTGCGCGCGGCCGTCAGCGCGCCGAGCACAAGCGCAACCAGTCCCAGGATCAGGAAAACCAGTTTGCGATTGCGCAGCAGGGCATTGAGACCGAACACGGCCAGCGCGACGACCGCGACGAGGGGCAAGTAGGCCCGGCTTTCGGCCATGGGCTGCAGCGGAATCGGCACGAGGCTGGAGGTCGGAGCCAAAATCGCCAGGAACCAGCAGCCGAGGAAGCCCAGGACCGGGCGGCGCCACAGCGCGATCGCGATGCCGGCGATCAGGAGAATGAGGACCAGGAGCCAGGGCGCCAGCGCGGCAACGGGGGCGGCGACGAACGGGCCGTAATCCAGCACGAGCGGATCGGGCCACACCGCCAGGCCGAGGTAGCGCAGGATCACCTGGGATTCCGCGAGCCCGTAGATCCAGCGGCCGACGCCGAGTCCGGCGCCCACCCCTCGCTCGTGCAGGCCGGATCCCGCCAAGGCCGGCAGAACCCAAGCGGTCGCCACGGCCGCCAATCCCAGGTGAAGCCGCCAGTGGCGTTTCAAGGCATTCCGAAAACTGCCCGATACGAATGTGCGATCGTAGAGAAAAACGATCGCCGGCGCGGTCACCATGACTTCCTTGGTGGCCATACCCATCAGGCAGGCAAGGAAGGATAGCCCAGCAAAAAGCAATGAGGTGGGGCGGCG
>Ga0302326_10024812_pt1 | contig 12171 bp, 9 predicted proteins | sample Palsa_T0_3_FD_202264 | JGI IMG/M metagenome (GOLD analysis project Ga0302326, IMG submission 202264) | Peat permafrost microbial communities from Stordalen Mire near Abisko, Sweden - Palsa_T0_3 | ecosystem: Environmental > Terrestrial > Soil > Palsa > Peat permafrost | place: Sweden: Abisko...
GAAACCTGGGGGCCGCCGCGCTTGCCGCCGCAGCGGCCGCCTCGAAGGCCGGGATCGCCGTCGTCCGGAGCTCCCGCACCGGCGGGGGAATCGTCGAGCGAAACGTCGAGATGGACGACGACGCCCTCGGCCTCATTGCAGCCGACGAACTCAATCCTCAAAAGGCGCGGATCCTCCTCATGCTCGGGCTCACGCGGACGACGGACCCGGTCCTGCTCCAGGGGATGTTCTACGCCTATTGACGGCGCCGATTACCGGCATTCCGGTAGCCGGGACGCTTTCCTTTGCGCCATGCGGAGGCAAAATCCCGTCCCCAATGAAGATCGCCATTGTGGAAGACGAGCGCCTCTTTAGGGACGTCCTGCGCAAGGCGTGCACGGCTGACCTGGGGCACGACGTGGTGGGCGAGGCGGGAACGGGTCGGGAGGCGCTTCTGGTCGTGCCCGAAACGCTGCCCGACCTCCTGATCCTGGACATCCAGCTTCCCGACATGGACGGCTTTGAGGTGCTCCGGGCGCTGCGCCGGAAGCGGGCGCTCATCAGGACTCTCGTGATTTCCTCGTATTTCGACGAATACACCCTGTGCCGCATCGAGCATGCCGCCGTGCAGGGATTCATCGACAAGTCCACGAACACGGTGGCGGAGCTGAGCTCGGCAATCTCCGCGATCGAAAGCGGCTCGACCTATTTTCCAAGGCCGTTCACCGAGGCGCGCCGCGCGCACAGCAGGAACCCGGTCGCGTTTGACAAGGTTCTCACGGATCGGGAGCAGACGATCCTCAGCTTGGTCGGGGAGCCCCTTTCCGACGCCGAGATCGCGGCGAAGCTCAAGCTTTCGCCGGAGACCGTCGAGAAGCACAGGTTCAACATCATGCGAAAGCTTGGACTCACCTCGCGCGCCGAGTCGGCCCGCTTCGCCCGGCGCTGCGGCCTCACCCCGCCCCCCTCGGCCCACCGCCTGCGCGCGGCGACACGGTAGCGGTCTGGATTTGCAGATCGCCTGATCCCGGATACCTAAGTCCGGTGCAGATTGATCGTGATCCCTCCGCGACGGCAGCCGTCCCCGCCCGAAGGACCGTCGTGGGGATCCTGCTCGCCCTGTGCGCGTCGCACATGGTCAACGACACGCTCCAATCGCTCCTTCCGTCGATCTACCCGGTGCTCAAGGCATCCTTCGGCCTGACGTTCACCCAGATCGGCCTGATCACGTTCAGCTTCCAGCTGACGGCGTCGGTCCTGCAGCCTGTCGTCGGGCGCTTCACGGACCGGCATCCCAAGCCCTACTCCCTCGCGTTCGGCATGGCCATCACGCTGATCGGCCTCGTGTTCCTTTCGCGGGCGCCGAGCTACCCCATGATCCTGTTCTCGTCAGTGTTGATCGGATTGGGTTCGGCCATCTTCCACCCTGAGGCGTCGCGGGTCGCGCACATGGCCGCCGGGGACAGGCACGGATTCGCCCAGTCGGTCTTCCAGACGGGGGGCAACCTCGGCTCCTCGCTCGGCCCGCTCCTCGCCGCGCTGATCATCGTGCCCAACGGGCAGTCCTCGATTCTATGGTTCACCGCCCTGGCGCTCTGCGGCGTCGTGCTCCTTTCGAAGGTCGGCGGCTGGTACAAGCGCAACCTTTCACACTTTCGGAAGCGCTCGGCCGCCCACGGCCGGGACCTCCTTCCGAGGCGAAGGGTCATATTCGCGCTGGCCATCCTGGTCTCCCTAGTGTTCTCAAAATACTTCTACCTGGTGAGTCTCTCGAATTACTACACGTTTTACCTGATTCAGAAGTTCCACCTTTCGATCCAGGGGTCCCAGTACCTCCTGTTCGTCTTCCTGGCGGCGGTGGCGGTCGGGACCATGGTCGGCGGTCCCCTGGGCGACCGGTTTGGGCGGAAATATGTGATATGGATCTCGATTCTGGGAGTCGCGCCCTTCTCCATCCTGCTGCCGCACGTCGGCTTGCCTGCAACCGTGGCGCTCACGGTGCTCATTGGGCTCATCCTCGCGTCCGCGTTTTCCGCGATACTGGTCTATGCGCAGGAGCTTGTCCCTGGGCGGGTGGGCATGATCTCGGGACTGTTCTTCGGCCTGGCCTTCGGCTGCGCGGGCATCGCCGCCGCCGCGCTGGGCAGGCTCGCCGACATGACGAGCATCGGGTTCGTCTTCAGCGTGTGCGGTTACCTGCCGCTGATCGGCCTTCTCACCTGGTTCCTTCCCGACATAGAGGGAGCGAGCCGCCGCACCCGCCGCCTCCAGCGCGAGGCCGCCGAGCTCTCCGACGAATGAAGCCTCCCGCGATGACCAAGGCGAAGCCGGCGTTCGTCTCGTATTCGAAGGAGACGGGGAGCGACTACTATATCTATGTCGACGGCCCCGATCCTTCCGCAGCGAAGGGCCTGTCGGCCGGAGTGCTCGTCATGGACGGGGACTTCTTCTTTGACGCCGCCTCTCGGGCCGGCCGGGCGCTCAGCGAGGCCGGACGCATCCCGCCCACGTATGTCATCGGCGTCGGGTACGGCGCCGGCTTCGGGGCGCCGGGGAATTTCCGGGGGCGCGACTACACGCCGACGGCATCCCGGGACGAGCCCTCGAGCGGGGGAGCCGACCGTTTCCTCGATTACCTCGCGGGCACGCTCTGGCAGGAGCTCGCGCGGCGCTATCCGCTTCGCGCGAGGGGCCATGCGATCGCGGGTCATTCCCTGGGCTCGCTGCTCGTCCTGCATGCGCTTTTCCAGCCCCAGCCGTTCTTCGACCTCGCGCTCGCCAGCGCGCCTTCCATCTGGTGGGACGACAGGAGCCTCCTCGCGCACATCTCAAGGCTGCGGGACCGCCATGCGTCGCTCGCCGCGAGCCTTTACCTCGGCGCGGGCGAGAATGATTCGCCGTCGATGTCCTCCGACCTGGGGCTGCTTGAAAAGCAGCTCAAGGACCGGCCCTTCAAGGGCCTCCGCGTCGTCTCCGAGGTGTTTCCGGGCCATGACCACTACGACGTCCTGCCCTTCACCCTGAGCGCGGGACTTGCCTCCTTGCTGGGTTAGGATTTCGTCTTTTTATGCGCAATTCAACCCTCGGGAGTGCCGGCATCGTTGCCGTTGCGGCGTTCGCCCTCGCAGCCCAGCCGGCATTCAGCGCCGACCCGACCGCGTCCCCCATGTCCGACAATCCCTTCTTCACGGAAAGCACGCTTCCTTTCCACATGCCGCCGTTCGACCGGATCAAGGATTCGGACTACGCCCCCGCGCTCGAGCGCGGGATGTCGGACAATCTCAAGGAAATCGACGCGATCGCCAGGAATCCGGACAAACCGACCTTTGAAAACACCATCGTCGCAATGGAGGGATCCGGTCGCCTCCTGGCGCGCGTGGCGTCCGTATTCGACAACCTCAAAGACGCGAACACCGACGATGAGATCCAGAGAATCGACAGCGACATGGCTCCCAAGCGATCCGCCGCCAACGATGAAATCCAGCTGAATGCCGCCCTGTTTGCCCGCATTCAGGCGGTCTACGACCAGCGCGCCTCGCTCGGCCTTGATCCCGAGTCGCTCCGGCTGGTCGAGCATTATTTCCGCGACTTTGTCCGCGCCGGCGCCCGACTTTCCGACGCCGACAAGCAGAGGCTGAAGGCGCTCAACGCCGAGATCGCGGGCCTGCAAACCACCTTCAACCAGAACGTCCTGAGCGAAAAGAATGCCTCCGCCGTCGTGGTCCATGACCGCGCCGAGCTGGCGGGCCTGTCGGACGCCGAGATCGCGAGCATGGCGGACGCGGCCAACGCCGCGAACAAGCCGGGGGAGTATCTCATCCCCCTCGTCAACACCACCGGACAGCCCCTGCTATCGTCGCTGGGGAACCGCGCGCTCCGCCAACGCATCATGGAGGCCTCGCTGAGGCGCGGCAGCCAGGGGGGTCCCTATGACAACCAGGCGACCGTGGTGCGGCTGGCCAAAGCGCGCGCCGAGAGGGCCAACCTCCTGGGCTATCCGAGCCATGCGGCATACCAGGTCGAGATAGGGACCGCCCGCACGGTCGCGGCGGTCGACGACCTGCTCGGCCAGATCGTTCCACCCTCGGTCGCCAAGGCGAAGCGCGAGGCCGCCGACATGCAGGCCATCATCGACCAGGAGAAGGGCGGATTCGCGCTCGCGCCCTGGGACTGGGATTTCTACTCCGAGAAGGTGCGCAAGGCCCGCTACTCGTTCGACGACTCCCAGCTCAAGCCCTACTTCGAGCTGAACCGCGTCCTCCAGGACGGCGTGTTCTTCGCCGCCCACCAGCTCTACGGCCTCACATTCCGGGAGCGCCACGACCTTCCGGTGTACAGGCCCGAGGTGCGGGTCTTCGAGGTCGATGACGCGGATGGACAGCCCCTCGCGCTGCTGCTCGAGGACTTCTACGCGCGGCCCTCAAAGAAGGGCGGCGCCTGGATGAACGAGTACGTCTCACAATCCGGTCTGTTCGGCTACAAGGCTGTCATCGCCAACCACCATAACATACCGATGCCCGCCGCGGGAGAACCCACGCTGCTGACCTTCGACGAGGTCGTCACCCTCTTCCATGAGTTCGGGCACGGGCTGCACGGCATGTTCTCTAACGTGCGGTACCCCTACTTTGCCGGGACCCTTGTTGCTCGCGACTTTGTCGAGTACCCCTCGCAGGTGAACGAGATGTGGGCCCAGTTTCCGGACGTGGTGAAGAATTACGCGAAGCACTACAAGACAGGGGAGCCGATGCCCATCGAACTCCTGAACAAGATGCTTGCGACGCGGAAGTTCAACAAGGGCTTCGAAACGACCGAGCAAATGAAGGCGACTCTCCTCGACCAGGCCTGGCACACCCTGAGGGCCGACCAGATCCCAAGCAGCGTGCCCGGGCTCGAGGCGGCGACATTCAAGAGGTGGGGGGCCGATTTCGCGCCCGTGCCCCCCAGGTATCGGAGCACCTATTTCTCGCACGTCTTCGCATCCGCCGACTATTCGGCCGGGTATTATTCCTACATATGGGCGGACGTGCTCGTCGCGGACAGCATCGAGTGGTTCAAGAAGAACGGCGGCCTCACCCGCGCGAACGGGAGCCACTTCCGCGAGACCGTGCTCTCGCATGGCGGCAGCGTGGAGGCGATGACCCTATTCAGCGAGTTCACGGGAAGCGGCCCGGATGTCGGACCGCTTCTCAGGCTCCGCGGGCTGGACGAACCCGGGAATTGACCGGCCCCCGTCGGGACGGCTATGTATCGACGGCCATGCCCGATCCCACAAGCCCCGCCGTCTCGATGGAGACGCTCGTGGCGCTCTGCAAGCGCCGCGGGTTCATCTTTCCATCCTCCGAGATCTACGGCGGAATAAACGGGTTTTTTGACTACGGCCCGCTGGGCGCCGAGCTCAAGAAGAACATCCGAGACTGCTGGTGGGACGACATGGTCCGCCGGCGCGACGACATCGTCGGAATCGAGACCTCGATCATCATGCACCCGAAGGTCTGGGAGGCGTCGGGCCACGTCGCGGGCTTCACGGATCCCCTCGTCGACTGCAAGGTGTCGAAGCAGCGCTACCGCGCCGACCAGCTTTTTTTCGCGCCGGTCGTCGTGGACGGCCGCGCCGTGGGCTACGTGAGCGTCCTCGAGAGCGAGCGCACGACCGAGGCTCTGCAGGAGGCCGCCGAGACCCTCAAGCGAAAGAAGGCCATCCAGGGCAGCCTGGAGCCTGTGCATCCCCGCGACATGACCGAGGCGAAGCCTGAGGAAGTCGCGCTCATCCCCTCTCCCGCCACGGGCGAGCCGGGAAGCCTCACCGCACCTCGGTCCTTCAACATGATGTTTCAGACGAACGTCGGTGCCATGACCGACGCATCGTCGGTCGCGTACCTGCGGCCGGAGACCGCGCAGGGAATGTTCGCCGACTTCAAGTCGGTGGTGGACACCGGCCGCGTGAAGCTTCCGTTCGGAATCGCCCAGATTGGAAAGTCGTTCCGCAACGAGATCACCCCCCGGAACTTCATCTTCCGCTCCCGCGAGTTTGAGCAGATGGAGATGGAGTACTTCATCCACGAGGACGCGGACTGGGCGAAGTGCCACCGGGAATGGATCAACTGGTGCAAGGACTGGCTGCTCTCGATCGGCCTGCCCGAAACCCACCTCTCCGAATTCGATCATCCCAGGGAGAAGCTCGCGTTCTATTCCAGGGGCACGACGGACATCATGTTCCGCTACCCCTTTGGCGCGCAGGAGCTCTGGGGCATCGCGGCGCGCGGAGACTACGACCTGAAGCAGCACGAGAAGTTCAGCGGCGTCCCCCAGGCCATCTTCGACGAGGCGACGAAGAAGAAGTTCATTCCCCACGTCATAGAGCCGGCAGTCGGCGTCGACCGTATTTTCCTGGCGGTCCTGTGCGCCGGCTACGCCGAGGAGGACGTCAAGGACGACAAGGGCAACGTCGAGAAACGCACCGTGCTGCGCCTCAGCCCCAGGATCGCCCCCATAAAGGTCGCCGTGCTCCCCCTGCTCAAGAACAAGCCCGAGCTCGTCGCGCGCGCCGGAGCGCTGCACAAGAAGCTGCAGCGCAAGTATGCCGTGTTCTATGACGAATCCGGTGCGATCGGCCGGCGCTACCGGCGCCAGGACGAGATCGGAACGCCCTGGTGCGTCACGATCGACTTTGAGACCATAGAGAAGGACGGGTCGTTCACCCTGAGGGAGCGCGACTCCATGCAGCAGAAGCGAATCCACGAGGCCGAGCTTTTTGCGTTGCTGGAGGATAGGGTGTTTTGAGGGCCGCCCCATGAAGACCGTCGCCGAATGCTCCAGCGTGGACGAGGCGCTGCTGCTGCGTTCCATGCTCGAGGGTAGCGGCGTCAAGTCCTACGTTCCCGACGAACTCACCGTCACCTTTCGGGGCCAGGCCGGCGGGGTGCGTCTTCAGGTGGCGGACGAGGACGCCGAGGCGGCGCTCACGATCCTCGCGGGCGCGAAGTCGTAGCATGGACGCCTACGAAAGGGCGCGAATCCTGGTCGATTCCGCCCATGCGGCTGATCCCGTGAAGGCCGCGGATGGCCGGCCGGCCGAGCTGGCCTACGCCGACAACGTTGAGAAATGGGTGGTGCGAATCTCGCCCGATGCGGACCAGGTCCTGCGTCTCGCGGCGCGCTGCCAGCACCTGGAGCGCTGGTCCGTCCCGCGCGGATCGTTCCCGGACGGGAGGGCCGGCTACCTCGCCTGGCGCCGCTCACTCTATGTGAAGCAGGCGGAGCGGGCGCGACAGCTCCTTCTCGAGGCGGGACTGCCGGCGGAGTCGGCCGCCGACGCAGCAACCTGGGTGTCGAAGACCGGGCTGAAGACGAATCCGGACACGCAGGCACTTGAGGACGCCGCCGTCCTCGTCTTCCTGGAGAGCGAGATCCAGGCGTTCGCGGCCCAGCACTCGGACTATCCCCGGGAGAAATTCGTCGATATCCTCAGGAAGACGTGGCGCAAAATGAGCCCTCGGGCCCAGGAGCTCGCGCAGGGCCTCGACCTTCCGGGCCCCATCGCCGCCCTCGTGAGGGAAGCAGCGGCCAGGTGACGGGGGCTCACTCCCTCTTTACCAGCCTCAGCTCCCGCCTCAGGAATTCGAGGAGACGGCCGCGGAATACGATGAGATCGCTCGGCTCGGCCGCGGTCCCGCTGGCCTCCCATAGGTTTGAGCTGTCGAGCTCGGCTTGGTCGATGACGCTTCCGACCGCGACCCTGCGGTCCGGCAGGCCCTGCGTCGAAAGGATCAGGGCGCCCTGGCGAATGTAGAAGAATCCTCTGCAGGGTGTTCCCTGAGTGAAGAGCTTCTCGCCCGCCTCCAGGTGTATGGCGCGAACCGCGTCCTCCGGGGGCGGCAGGATCTGGCTGATGTCCCGCGGGAATATGAGGTCGAACGTCCAGTCGATCATGACGCGCAGCTTTCGCACCGTCCCGGGAAGCTTCGCCAGGTAAATGGTCCGCCACATCCACCACGCGAAAAACCCCTTGAAGTGGAAGCCGAAGATCTCGGCGACGGCCGCCCGCTCCCCGATCGTGGCCAGCTGACCCATGTAGCGGTATTGGAAGGGCCGGGGCTCCAGGCCGCGCAGGACCCCGAAGATATTGTTGCCGAGGAGGGTCCCCTGGCGGAAGGCGAACTGGGCGGTCGGAGGCGAGGCCTTGACCTTGCCCTTGTCGATCCACGGCACCGAGGCACCGTCGCCCGCGGCCCAGAGGTTTGGGAATCCGGCCACACGCATCGTCGGCTCCGTGGGCACGCGGCCCCTCGGCGCATCGATCCCGATCTGCCTGCAGAGGTCCATGATAATCGGATTCGGAGCGTTGCCGATCGTAGTCACGACAGTGTTGGCATCGATCCCGGACCCGTCCCCCAGTATCACCCGCTGCGCGGTGACCGCGGAGACCTTCGTGTTGAGCATGACTTCAACGCCGCGCTTGACCAGGACCCCGCGCGCATAGGCGCCCAGCTTTGGCCCGATCTCCGCAAGAAGCTCCTCGCCCCCGTGGACGAGCACCACGCGTGGAGTCGATTCACGAAGGTTGGCATAGAAGCGGTGTGCCTGGCGTATGAAGTCAAGGAGCTGCCCCGCGGTCTCAACCCCGGTATAGCCTCCTCCGACAATGACAAAGGTGAGAAGCTTCGTGCGGGTCTCTCCATCCTCGACCAGGTTGGCCTCCTCCATCCGGTTGATGAGGGCGGCGCGAAGCCGGAGCGCGTCAGAGACATTCTTCATCGGCCATCCGTATTCCGGCATGCCGGGGATCGCGCGCATGTCGGTCACGCTTCCCAGCGCGAGGACGAGGTGATTGAAGCCGACCTTGTGATCCCTCGTGAAGCGGCCGCCGTCGAGGAGGATGGTCTTCGACGCCCAGTCTATCTTCTGGATGGTGCCTTGCAGGACGTTGACGCCGCGGCAGAACTGCCGCAGGGGATTGACCACGTCGGCCGGCGCCAGGGAGGAACCGGCAACCTCGGGGATCATCGGCTGGAAAACCAGAACGTTGCGCTCGGCGACAAGCGCTATGCGGTCCTCTCCTTCGTCCTTGCCGAACGCGCGCCCCAGGGCGCGCGCGCAATAAGCGCCCGCGAACCCTCCTCCCGCTATGACGACGTCAAATTCCATGATGGGACTGCAACCCCCAGACACCTATTTAATCCGTTGGGTACGCCTGACCTCCAACAATAATGGCGATAGGGACGCCATAAGTCGACTCGCGGCACATCCTTACGGCGGCGATTTCCGAAACATAGCGCGAAAGTTGCCCCCGGCGCCCCGTTGATTCGCGTCCTATGGCCTCGCGCCCGCCCATGCTGCGACCTCTTCGGGTCCGACGAGGGCGCTCAGGCCGGCGTGAACTTCGCCCATGGCGCCCGATCCAGGTCCACATTGCCGCCGGAAAGGATGAGGCCCACCTGCTTCCCCGCGATGTTCACCTTCCCCTCCGAGAGCACAGCGTAGGGGACGGCCCCCGAGGGCTCGACCGCAATCTTCAGCACCTCCAATAGCAGGCGCATTGCGGCCGCGATCCCGCGATCCGATACGGTCGCGACGCCGTCCACATGCCGCCGGATCACCGGAAACGTCAGGTCCCCGACGAAGGCGAGGAGACCGTCGGCGATGCTCGACGGGTGGGCCACCGGTGTCCGCACGCCGGACTTGAACGAAAGGCTCGTGTCAGCCGCACCTTCCGGCTCGCCCGCGAGAACCGTGATCCGCGGAAGGAGGCTCTTTGCGACGATTGCCGTGCCCGAAAGAAGGCCACCGCCGCCGACCGGGCAGATGACGACGTCGAGGTCCGGGACCTCCTCCAGAAACTCCAGCGCACAGGTTCCCTGGCCGGCGATGATCCGCGCGTCGTTGTAGGGATGTATCAGCGTGGCGCCGGTCTCGCGGACAATCCTCTCGGCGGCCTCCTCCCGCGCCTTGTGCGTCGGGTCGCAGAACTCCAGGCGCCCCCCATACCGCTCGACCGACGCGATCTTGATGCGGCTGGCGGTGCGCGGCATGACCACGTACGCGGGTATCTTCCTCATGGCCGCCGCCCACGAGACCGCGGCGGCATGGTTGCCCGATGAATGGGTTGCGACACCGCGCGCCGCGCCGGCTTCGGACAGCGAAAGCACCGCGTTCACCGCGCCCCGCGCCTTGAACGACCCGGTCTTCTGAAAATTCTCACACTTGAAGTGGAGTCTGGCCCCGGAAAGCCCGTCGAGCCGGGTGCTGGTCAGGACCGGAGTCCTGTGAACGCGGCCGCGGATCCGGGCGTGCGCCTCGCGGACATCCTCAATTGTGACCTCGTCAGTCGTCATCGGCAGCGCATTACTGCGCCACCTGGTAGACTTCCGCCAGCGCAATTCCCGTCGTGCCACTGGCACCCGTGACCTGCATCGAGTAGCTCCCCGGCGGGAGCGTGAGCACGAGCGCGCTGTCGGCGCTTCCCGCCGCGAGGGCGAATGCGCCGACCGATGTGCCCACGCTCGTGATCTGGGAAGGATCCGTCCCTGTCCCCCAGCCCGTGTTGGTCGCTACCACGCTGTCGCTTGAATTGAAGACCGTCAGGACCGGGTTGGCGAGAAACCCGGCGACGCCGAAGTTGGCCAGCGCGGGCCCCACCGCGCGCACCAGCACGGTCGCCGGCTCGGTGCCTCCAATGACGAAGCCGGCGATCAGGATGTTGCCCCCGGTGCCGACTTCCCCGCGCGTCGAGATGTTGATGAGCTGCTTTGGATCCGAGGTGTCCGTCTCGTAGACCTCGACAAGACCGACGCCCGTCGACGAGCCGACGCCTGTCAGCTCGACCGAGTATTGCCCCGGGGCCAGGCTCGCAAGCATGGCGCTGTCGGCGCTGCCGGACGGGAGCGCGAAGGCCCCGACCTGGGCCGACGCCGTGACGATCGCAGCCGTGTCCGTGTTCGTGCCCCAGCCCGTGTTCGACGCGATCGACGTGTTGCTGGAATTGAAGAGCGTTATCGTCGGCTGCGCCAGGACTCCCGTGACCGAAAATTCCGAGAGCGTGGGCCCGACGCCGCGGATCAGCACCTGCTTGGTCTGTCCCGCCGGCCCATTGATGACGAAGCCCGCAATGGCGATCTCGCCTCCCGTCAGCACATCCGCCCGCGTCGAGACATTGACCAGCCTGCTGCCGGAGGCCACCACCGCGGTGTTGCTCACGACGGTGTCGATGGAGTTGCTCACGGAGACCGTGTAGCTGCCGGGCGCTGTCGCCGTGTAGGTGGACCCGGTCGCCCCGGCGATGGCGTTGCCATTGAACATCCACTGGAAGGTGAACGGCCCGGCGCCCGTGACGGTGACTGATAGCGCCACGCTGCCGCCGCTCGGGAGAACGCCGCCCTCGGGCTGGACACTGATGTCGGGGGATCCCGGGGGAACCGCGATGCTGAGCGTCGCCGCCGCGCTCGTCGTCGAGCCATCCTCATTCGTGACCGTGACCGTGTACGACCCCCCATCCGACTGCTGCGCATCGGCGATGACAAGGGAGGGGTTCGTGGCCCCGGGAATCGGGGTGCCGTTCATGTCCCACTGGAACGTGAAGGGGGCCGTGCCCATGATGCCCATCGAAAATATGGCGCCGGATCCCAGATTCACCGTCTGGCTCTGGGGCTGCGCGGTGAATGTCGGCACCTCGTCCATCCCCGGAATGATCCTGCGAATGGTGCTGTTCCCCGCGTCGGCAACGTAGACTATCCCTGAGTTGTCGACGCAAACGTCGCCGGGCGAGCTGAACCTCGCGTTGGTGGCCAGCCCGTCGACGCTGTCGGCATCGCCGGCCTGGCCGGCCACCGTGACCACGAAGCCCGACGGGTTCACCATGCGGATCGTGTTATTCCCCAAATCGGCGACATAGACATTCCCCGAGCTGTCCACCCCGACCCCCGCGGGGCCGTTGAAGCTCGCCGCGGCGCCGGTCCCGTCCGCGCTGCCCGCCTTCTGCGCCGATCCGGCGATCGTGGTGACCACGCCGCCGGGCGCGATCTTGCGGACCGTGTCGTTGCCGGCATCCGCCACGTAGATGTTTCCGAATTCATCCACGCTGATCCCCGTCGGGTCGTCGAACATCGCCGCGCCCCCGGTGCCATCGGCGGATCCGGACGTCAGGGGAGTCCCGGCGATCGTGGTGGTCACGCCCGCAGCAGTGATCTTCCGGACCAC
>Ga0302326_10024813_pt1 | contig 12171 bp, 4 predicted proteins | sample Palsa_T0_3_FD_202264 | JGI IMG/M metagenome (GOLD analysis project Ga0302326, IMG submission 202264) | Peat permafrost microbial communities from Stordalen Mire near Abisko, Sweden - Palsa_T0_3 | ecosystem: Environmental > Terrestrial > Soil > Palsa > Peat permafrost | place: Sweden: Abisko...
GTGGGCGTGCAGGCAACCAATGGCGTCTCAAACTATAACTCCCTGCAGCTGAGCCTGAAGAAGAATTTTACCCACGGGCTCTTCTTCCAGGCTGCATACACCTGGGCCCATTCGATCGACGATGCCTCCGGTTTTGAAAACAGCGGCTTTGGCACGCGCGGAACCAACCCTTATAACTTCGCGCTGGATCGCGGCGATTCGGCTTTCGACGCGCGGCAGCGGTTTGTCGTGAACTACAATTACGAACTGCCGCATCTCAGCCGTTACTGGAACAACACCTTCACGCGTTACGTTCTGGACGGCTATACGCTTGCCGGTATCACAACGCTCCAGGGAGGCTTCCCGATCAACATATCCGACTCGGGATTCACTTCGCTGACCTGCGACGCTTTGAGTTTTTATGGTTGCCCCGACGCACCCAACACCGTGTCGGCGGTCAGTACGATGAATCCACGCAATTCGACCATCAACGGCCGGCCGAACTATTATTTCAATCCCGCCGATTTTGCGGTTGCTCCGTTCGGGGTGATCGGAAACACCGGCCGCGATTCGATACACGGGCCGGGGTTGATCAATACCGATCTTACGATCTCGAAGCTCATCCGCTACAAAGGCGAGTCAAACCGCTACATCCAGCTGCGCCTCGAAGCCTACAACGCGTTCAACCACACGAACTTCAGCAATCCGGGGTCGAACATTGAATCGGCCTCGACCTTCGGACGCATAACCGCCGCGGCCGCAGGACGCACGGTTCAGCTGGGAGCCAAGATCTACTTCTAGGCAAACCCGGGTGGTTCACATCAGGCGGCGCCGGGTCGGACCCGGCGCCGCCTGTTTTTTTGCGCTCTACAATTTTACGAATACTCCCGAGGTAGACACCTGCTTTCGAGTCCCGTCCCATTCCGATTTCGCGTATATTCCCGAGCCTTAAAGGGGCGAATCTCCCGTGTTCGGAATATGAAGCTTCTATAACTATTTCAAGTCTTTGATTCAGAAGGATTTACATCCAAACGCAATGGTGAGGCAATTGCATCTTGTAGCAGCAGATTCCGCTTCGGAAATCTATAAATTCTCACAATCAGAGGTGTACTTGAAAATCATTAAATCGTTATCTATCGTCTCGCTCAGTCTGCTTGCATCGTCTTTAATGTTCGGTCAGGCCACGGACGGAAACATCGTAGGTACAGTTACCGACGCCAGCGGCGCAGCTGTCGTCAAGGCGAGCGTTGAGGCTGACAATATCGATACGGGCGTCAAAACAGGAGCGTCAACAGATGGAGCCGGCTTCTACCGGCTGGACAATCTCCTGGTCGGCAATTATAAGGTCACAGTTACGGCAACAGGCTTCGCGCCGCAGGTCGTGGAGCACGTCGGCGTAACTCTCAATCTGAGCACGACGGTGAACGTTGCTTTGAGCGTGGGCAGCGTGACCAGTCAGGTTCAGGTTACGGAAGCGGCGGCTCTCATCGATACGACCACCGCGCAGGTAACTAACTCCTATACGGCCCAGATGGCCGCCGAACTTCCCAGCACGGTAGGCGCGGGCGGCGTTCTCAATCTCGCACTTCTTGGCGCAGGCGTCGCCAGCGGCGGAGGCGTAGGAGTGGGCACGGGTCCGTCAATCGGCGGACAGCGCCCGCGCAACAACAGCTTCAATATTGAAGGCGTCGACAACAACCGCAAAGACGTCACGGGTCCGGTGGCTTCGGTGCCCCCCGAGACCGTCGCCGAGTTCACGGTAATTCAGAATCAGTTCAGCGCCGAGTATGGTCACTCGTCGGGCGGTCAGTTCAATACGGTTTTGATTAACGGGACCAACCAGGTTCACGGGGCCATTTGGGAATTTCTGGAGAACCGCAATCTGGATGCGATCGATCAGTCGTACGCGCGGCAGTATGTGGGGCAGACTCTGCCTCCGGCTCCCCGCTTCGACCAGAATCGTCTGGGCGCGATGATCGGCGGCCCGATCAAGAAGAATAAATTGTTCTATTTCGGCTCTTACGAATACACGCCGATTGGTCAGAATACGGTGGCCTCAGCGGCAACGTATGCGCCCACCGCGGCAGGTTATGCCACCATCGCCGGGCTTCCGGCGGTGAATCAGACTCTTCTCGGGGTTTTCAAACAGTACGTTTCACCGGCACCGGTTGCATCCGGTACTACGACGGTAGCTGGGGTCTCCATCCCGATCGGCATCCTGCCGATTACCGCGCCGGCTTTCTCCAATACGTATCGCTGGATCTCTTCCATCGATTACACGCTGTCCGCCAACGATCAGTTGCGTGCGCGCTATGTGGACAACAAGACGTCGACCATTGACACCGCGGCGACGCTGCCGGTTTTCTACACGCCCCAGCCCACGACCTCTCATCTTGCAACCTTGTCGGAATTCCACAATTTCTCACCGTCGGTGGTGAATGAATTCCGCGCTGCGTACAACCGTTACAACAGCGACACGATCGTCCCGAACTTTAAGTTCCCCGGGCTCGATCAGTTCCCCAACATCGGCTTCGAGACCGATCTCAACCTGAACCTCGGACCCGATCCGAATGGCCCGCAGGCGACGATTCAGGGTTCCTACCAGCTTGTCGACAACATAAGCTGGATCAAGGGCAAACATGAACTGAAGTTTGGCTTCGACGGACGCGATCTGATTTCCGCCAGCACGTTCATTCAGCGTTCGCGCGGTGAATACGATTACTCGTCGCTCGGTTTGTTCCTGACGGATCAGTTCCCCGATGTCCTGGCTCAGCGCAACGTTGGCGCGAGGCCCTATTCGGGCAACCTTACGCAGTATTACGCGTTCGTAAACGACAACTACAAGGTCAACCGCAATCTGACGGTGAACCTGGGCGTGCGCTATGAGTTCAATGGCGTGGCGCAGTCGATGCGGCTGTTCAATGCCGATGCGATTGCCAACACGCCGGGCGTGCTTACGTTCCAGGCCCCTCAGTCGCAGAAAACCAATTTCGCACCGAGGATTGGATTTGCGTACAGCCCCGGAAACGACGCGGCAAGTTCAATCCGCGGCGGCTTCGGCATCGCTTACGACCAAGTGTTCGACAACATTGGCACCAACGCTACGCCGCCGCAGGCCAGCGCTACGGTGAACGCCAATCCCGCGAACTATCCGGTCTCGGCTCTCGGTACCAGCGACTTTCTCACCAGCGGCGGAATCACGCCGAACTCGGTGCCTTCCTCGCTGACAGCGGCACAGGCCCGCGCCGCTTCTTCGTCTTACCTGCCGCCGCTTCAGAAGCAGGGCTACGCGATTACGTGGAACCTCGGCTACCAGCGCGTATTCGCGAAGAATTACACCCTTGAAGTCCGCTACGTCGGTACCAGGGGCGTGCATCTTCTTGAGCAGACTCAGCTCAACCGGATTCCGCTGATTACGCCGACAACCAATCTGCCGCTTTTCTATTCGGCGCCTTCCACAGCGACCCTCAACGGACTCGCGAACGGTTTGTGCCCCGCGGGCGCCGCGACGGCCGCTCCCAATTGCATCACGGTTGGCAGCAACCAGAACAACCTGAATAACCCGCTGGCGCAGTACGGGTACACCAGCTCGATTACCGCATACGAACCGCTCGGCAATTCCACCTATAACGGCCTGTCGACGCAGTTGACCCGGCGCTACATCAATCACCTGCTCTTCCAGGGCGCTTATACCTGGAGCCATGCGATTGACGACAGCACCGCCGAAGTGAATTCCACGACTCTTTCTCCGCGGCGTGCGGAGAACTTCGATAATCTTTCAGCAGAGAAGGCTTCTTCGGCGCTCGATCACCGCCAGCGGTTTACCCTGACCTCGATTTACGAAGTCCCGGGGTTTGGTACGAACTGGCTTTCACGCAACCTCCTGGGGAACCTTCGCATCGGCGCGATTTATACCTATGAGACCGGCGAACTGGCGACTCCGCAAAGCGGCGTGGATTCCAACCTCAACGGCGATTCCGCGGGCGACCGAACGGTAATCAACCCGAACGGCGTGGCTGGCACCAGCAGCGGCGTGACCGCGGAGAAGAATTCGAACGGCGCAATCGTCGGATACCTTGTCAACAATCCGAGCGCCCAGTACATACTCGCCGGGCTGGGCGTGTACGCAAACGGGGGCCGCAATACCCTGCTGACGCCACCTATCGATAACATCGATTTCAACGCTTCGAAGATTTTCGCGTTCCGGGAGAAGATGCACTTCGAGCTCCGGGCGGATTTCTTCAATGGTCTCAATCACCCGCAGTATACGGTTGGCACGCTCGACAACGTCAACGCAACCAGCCATGCCGGGCAGACGAACTATCTGACGCCTGGCAATCCGCTGTTCGCGCAGTGGAGTCAGGTGATGTCCAGCCATCCGCGCGTGATTCAGGTGGGGGCAAAGTTTACCTTCTAGCTGCCTCGCGTTGTTCTTTTACCAAGGGCCTCCGGCGCAAACGCCGGAGGCCCTTTTGCTTCCCGCGCATCGTTTTGTTACGGATTTATGTAGCAGCTGATCGCCGATGACGCCGAATTTTTCGGAAATGGAATTGTCGCATTTCATCCAATCCCCATACAATACTGAACGGCAAGCAGTTATAGCTCTGCAATGTGGCGCGCAATTTGCTCCCACGCGCTGCTATGAAAGTCCTCTCCTCTTCAATGCGCCCGCCTTTTCTTTCCATTCTGCTTATTACCGCGCTCTGTATTCAATCGCCCGCTCAGTCGATTATCGCAGGGGACGTGACCGGAACCGTTACCGATCCCAGCGGAGGGGCTGTGCCCGCCGCCGCTGTAACCCTGACCAACACCAGTACCAATGCATCGCTCAAATCGAATACAAACGCGACGGGAAGTTACCGCTTTGCTTTTGTCCCGCCGGGAACCTATAAGTTATCAGTGAACGCGACGGGCTTCCAGATTCAGGAGCGGCCGGGCATCGCGGTCAGCGCCGGGCAACCCACGACGGCGAATATCACGCTGACCCTGGCGGGCACGAGCACGACCGTGAATGTGACAGAGACCGCAGGAGGAATAGAGACCGACAACGCCGATGTGTCGACTAACTTCAGCCGCGAGATGGTGGAGAACCTGCCTAACCCCGGCGGCGATATCACGTATGTCGCGCAGACCGCGCCGGGCGTGGTGATGAATACGCAGGCCGGCTACGGAAATTTCGTTGCGGACGGCATGCCCGCAACCTCGAATCTCTTCACCATTAACGGCCAGAATTACAACGATCCGTTTTTCGGGATCAACAACAGCGGCGCGTCCAACCTGCTGCTCGGGTCCAACGATATCCAGGAAGCAAACGTGATCAACAGCCCGTATTCGGCCCAGTACGGACAGTATGCGGGTTCCCAGATCACATACATTACAAAGTCCGGGACCAACGATTTTCACGGCGACGCGATCTACATGTGGAACGGCCGCGCCATGAACGCCAATCAGTTCTTCAGCAATTCGGTGGGTGAGCCCCGGCCATTCAATAACTTCAATCAATGGGCGACGAACGTCAACGGGCCGATCCGAAAGAACAAGACGTTCTTCGACGCCGACTACGAAGGGCTGCGCAATGTGCTGCCGACGGCGAGTTCGCTAACGCTAATCCCGAGCCAGCAGTACCAGGCTGCCACACTGGCGAATCTGACGGCCACGGGCCATTCGAATGAGATTCCGTTTTACAACCAGGTCTTTGCGGTTTACAACAATGCGCCCGGAGCGGGGTCCGCGACGCCGGTCGCCGGAGGAGGCTGCGGCGATTTTACGGCGCTGGCGGCGGGGGTGCCCTGCGCGCTACAGTTTCGCACCACTCCGCCGAATCTGAACCGCGAATATCAGTGGTCGGGACGTGTCGACCACATTTTCAGCGACAGCGATCGCATGTATGTTCGGGTGCTGCGGGATAACGGATTCCAGCCGACCTACACGAGCCCGTTCGGACCGACTTTCAACGCGGAGAGCAATCAACCTCAGATGTCTGCGCAGTTCTCCGAGATTCATACGTTCGGCCCGAACACCGTGAACCAGTTGAACGGTTCGGTGCTTTTCTATTCGGCTCTTTTCTCACCGGCGGATCCGGCAGGCGCTCTGGCGGCGCTGCCTACGTTCATCGACTTCTCCGGCGGCTCATTCTCCCCGACCGGGGCATACGGTCAGCCTGGACCCTTCTACTATCCGCAGGGGCGCCGCGTATTTCAGTATCAGGTGATTGACGATATCTCCCACGTGGTGGGGCGCCATACCTTCCGGGCCGGAATCAGCTGGCTGCACGACAACGTGACAGATCTCGACTTTGAGGCTCTCGCGGGCCCGACTCATGGCGCGATCACAACGAATCTCACCGATTTCTATAACGGCGGCGGGGCAAGCACGACCATCAATCAGGCGTTTCCGACATCGCCAGAGGCTGGTTTCGTTTTCAACACGCTCGGCGGCTACATCGCCGACGACTGGAAGATGAGCGAGCGCCTGACGGTGTCTCTGAATCTGCGCGTGGAACACTATGCCAACCCGGTGTGTTCGAGCGATTGCTTCTCGCGCCTGGCGGGTCAGTTTACGGGGACACTGGATCCGGCAGCAGCCTCGACACCGTACAATCAGCTGATTGTGGGCGGGCAGCATACCGCGTATCCCAATACAACCGCCGTCGAGTGGGAACCGAGGATCGGGATTGCATGGAAACCCACTGCGAAGGGCAATACAATAATCCGGACGGGTTTCGGAATATTCGCAGACGAAATCCCCGGCGCACTGGCGGAAGAGGCGGCGTTCAATGCGCCGGGCCTGAATGCATTTACGATCGGATCGCCCACAGGCGCCATCGCGCCGGGCGTGCCGGGGAGCCTTTTCACCACCGCGGCCATGGCCAACCAGGCGCTGCTTTCGCAGTTCGGCTCGGGCGGGAGTTTCAATTCCATCTCGTCGGCTGTTCCCGGATTTGCCGCGCCGAACATCTTCTCGTTTCCGAATCAGTTCCATCAGCCAACCTATTACAAGTGGAACTTTGAAGTGCAGCAGGCGCTGCCCTGGAAGATGACGATGAATGTCAACTACACGGGAAATCACGGGTCGCACATTCCGATCGACGATGGAGGGCTGAACGCTTACTGCCCCGCCAGCGCCTGCCCGGGAGGTTTTGCAGGACTGCCGGCCGTGCCCGCGAATGCAGCTCTGGGCGTGGTGCAGCAGTATCTTTCGGCGGGAACTTCCAGCTACAACGGTCTGACAGTGAGCCTGCAACGCCGGCTCTCGAACGGATTCACGTTCAATCTGAACTACACGTGGAGCCATGCGCTCGACGATGTTTCCAACGGCGGCGTCGCCAACATTCCGTTCGGTATTCTCGACACCGATCCGAGCATCGGTTTCGCGCAGAATCCGTTCAACGTTCGCGCCAACTACGGCAACTCGGATTACGACGTGCGGCATTACGTGAGCGCCAATCTGGTGATGACGGATATGTTCCGGCATGCCGGTATGAAGTGGGGTCCGAACCGCGTGTTCGCCGGATGGACCCTATCGAGCAACTGGTTCTTCCGGACAGGACTGCCTTTTACGGTAATCGACAACGCCAATACCGGCGCACTGTTTGCCTATAACTACGACGGCGTGGTATTCGCTTCACCAACCGGAGCGGTGGGCGCGACCTGCAACAACGCGGTGAATACGCCCTGCCTGAATACCTCGCAGTTCGCCCCTGGCGGAGGGCTCACCGGATTCGGCACAATCGGCCGCAATTCCGTTTACGGGCCGCATTTCTTCGACGTGGATCTGGCGCTGATGAAGGACATCGCGATTCGCGAGCACGTGACTTTCTCGTTCGGGGTGCAGGCCTACAATCTGTTCAATCATCCGAACTTCGACCAGCCGGTGAACGATATCGCCAATCCGAATTTCGGTTCCAGTATCGCGGCGGTGGGTCCGCCCACGAGTCTGCTGGGTTCGTTTGTGGGTGCGGGGAGTTCGCCGAGGTTCGTGGAGGTTAAGGGGTTGATCCGGTTCTAAGTCAGCTGCATCCCGTGGTTTCACCCTGCCTTGTACCAGGCCTCCGGCGGAAACGCCGGAGGCCCTTTTTGATGGCGGCTATACTGAGAGATAAGTTGTCGGAACGGTCCAAACCTCTTCTTTACAGCCTCGGCGCGATTCTGTTGATTGCGTCGGTGGTGCTGGTTGTGTGGCAGGGTTCGTTCGCGGGTAGCTTTGGCTCCTTCCAGCCCGCCGACGCCAGCCAGACGTTCGTCTACTTCGGGGTCTCCATTCTCATCTTCCTGCTGATGGTGACGCTCGGCTTCATGCTGGTGCGGCTCATCGTGAAACTCTGGATCGAGCGGAGGCACGACCGGGCGGGCTCGCGCATCCGCACCAAGCTGGTGGCGGGGGCGCTTGCACTGAGTCTGATGCCGGTCTTCTTCATGGTGCTCTTCAGCGTTTACGTGCTGAACGCGACCATGCAGAGATGGCTGACTTCGCCCGAACAGCACGAACTGGTGGACCTGCGCAAGATCGCCAATGCGCTAGAGGTGCAGACGCTGGATAAAGCGATGGCCGAAGCGGAACTGCTCGCCGCAACACCGGAAGAAAAGATCGACGAGGCATGGCTTGCCAGCTTCTGCCGCAGCCGCGGCATTCTGGCTGCGCGGGCAGGCAATACTCAGTATGGCCAGTTCCCTCAGCCGAAGAATGTGGCGTCGGTGACGGTGACCCGCGGACGGGTGCGGCTTGCAGTCGCGGTTCCGGTGGACGTGGCCGAACAACGCATCGCCATCGATCAGTATCACCGGGCTTTCGGGGAAATGAGCAGGCAGCGGAAGGCCATCCGGACCATCTACCTTCTGCTCCTGGTTCTGATCGCTCTTTTTATTCTGTTCGTGGCAAGCTGGCTGGCGCATTACCTCGCGCGGCAAATCAGCGGGCCGATCGCGGCTTTGCTGCGCGCTTCCGAAGAGGTCAGCCGGGGCAATCTGGCGTACCGCGTGGAAACGCCGGCGGTGGATGAACTTGCCCAGCTGGTGAGCGGATTTAATCGCATGACCGCGGATCTTGAAGCCAACCGCACTGAAATCGAAGCACGCCGCCGGTTCACCGAGGCCATTCTGGAAAGCATTCCGACGGGCGTTATTTCGGTCGATTCTGCCGGTACGATTCAACGAGTGAATAAAGCACTCGACGGGATTCTGCCGGAAACGCGGCCGCGTACAGCTGTCCGGCTGGACGATCTTTTTTCGCGTGAGGACGTGGCGGAGATTCGTTATCTGATGAACCGGGCACGGCGGACGGGGCGGGCGACCCGGCAGATGGACGTGAAGACTCCACGGCGCACTCTGCACCTTGCGGTGACGGTGTCCGCTATCGAAGGCGGGCGCGGGGCTGGCTTTGTGATCGTGATCGAAGACACCAGCGACCTGCTGCGCGCGCAGAAGACCGCGGCGTGGAGCGAGGTGGCGCGGCGGGTTGCGCATGAGATCAAGAATCCGCTGACGCCGATCACGTTATCGGCGGACCGGATTATCCGGCATGCGAACCGCACGCCACTGCCAGCGGCTCTCGATTCGGTGTACCGCGAGTGCGCCGAAACAATTCTGCTGGAGACGGCTTCGGTGAAGCGGCTTGTCGACGAGTTCTCGCAATTTTCACGATTGCCCGCGGCGCAGCCTGTGCTGTGCGATTTAAATGAAGTGGTTGCCGGTGGTATTGCGGTTTTTGAAGACCGGCTCGAGGGGATTGAACTGCACATCGATCTGGCGGAGGGGCTGGCGCCAGTCTTTGTGGATCCGGAGCAGTTCAAGCGCGTGGTGGTGAATCTCATCGATAACGCCGCCGAAGCGATGCAGGATTCGCCTTCACGGCAGTTAACCATACAGACGCGGCCGGGAGTCGCGGACAGCATCGAAGTGATCTTCGCGGATACCGGCTGCGGGATTACGCCCGATCAGAAAGAGAAGCTCTTCCTTCCCTATTTTTCAACCAAGGGGCGGGGTACGGGCCTTGGTCTGGCGATCGTGAGCCATATTCTGACCGAGCACAACGCAAATATACGGGTGGAAGACAATGAGCCCTGCGGGGCGTGGTTTGCGGTGGAGATTCCCGCTGTTGTCGCGGATAAATCAGTGCCGGATAAACCGAATGACAAGTCCCTTGCCGACAGGGTTGCTGTTTCGGCATGAAAGCCTTCCGGATTCTGATTGTCGACGATGAGCCAGGGATCCGGCAGTCGCTGCGCGGGGTGCTGACCGACGAAGGCTTCCATGTGGATGCAGTGGCGAGCGGCGAATCGTGTCTGGAAACGCTGGCGAGTACGATTTACGAACTGGTTATCCTCGATATCTGGTTGCCGGGCATCGACGGCCTGGAAACTCTGAGCCGCATCCAGCAGATCGCCGCACCCGACAGGCCTGTGGTCGTGGTGATTTCAGGTCACGGGACCATTGGCACGGCGGTGAAGGCGACCAAGCTGGGAGCTTACGATTTTCTGGAGAAGCCGCTTTCGATCGAACGCGTGCTGCTGGTTGCGAAGAACGCTCTCGACCATCGCAAGCTGCGCCTTGAGAATGAACAACTGCGCGAATCGGTAAATGGCGAGCCGCATATCGTTGGTGACAGCGTGCCGATGAAGGCGCTGCGGCAGCAGCTTGCGCTGATGGCCAGCACCAACGGACGGGTGCTGATCTATGGCGAGAGCGGGACGGGCAAGGAACTGGTGGCGCATGCGCTGCACGCGCTGAGTCCGCGGGCGCAGAAGCCGTTTGTGGAAGTGAATTGCGCGGCGATTCCGGAAGGGCTGATCGAGAGCGAATTGTTCGGGCACATGAAGGGCAGCTTCACGCCGTCGCATGAGCGTAAGGTGGGTAAGTTTCAGAAAGCCGACGGCGGCACGCTGTTCCTGGACGAAGTGGGCGATATGAGCCTGCGCACGCAGTCGAAGGTGCTGCGGGTGCTGGAGGACCAGCGGTTCGAGCCGGTGGGGGCGCAGGAATCGGTGCAGGTGGATGTGCGGGTGGTGGCGGCCACGAACAAGAATCTGGAAGACGAGATCGAGCGGGGGAATTTTCGCGAGGCTTTGTTCTACCGGCTGAATGTGATTCCGTTTCATGTGCCGCCGCTGCGCGAACGCAAGGAAGATATTCCGGCGCTGGCGGCGTTTTTCCTGGAGGAGTTTGCGCTGGCTTATGGACGCAAGCCGAAGGAGCTTACTCCGCAGGCGCTGGCTGTTCTCGATGATCACCACTGGCCTGGCAATGTGCGCGAGCTGCGGAATCTGATCGAGCGGATTGTGATTCTGAATCCGCAGAGCAGGATCGACGCGCGGCATATTCCGCTGCCCCTTTCGCGCAAGTCGCCGGCAGATAAAACAGGGCAGCGTTACGGAAGCCTGCATGACGTTCGGGAAGCGGCGGAACGCGAGTACATTCAGAAGAAGCTGGAAGAGTGTAGCGGCAATGTGAGCCGCACGGCGGAAGTGCTGGGGCTTGAGCGGAGCAACCTTTACCGGAAGATGCGGACGCTGGGGATTGGGCCGCGCGAGTAAGGTAATGACGGTAAGTACAGGCATCGGTGTCGCTGTCCGTTACGTTGTCGTCCGCGCGGTTCGCATGGCAACTCTGCTCAGCATTGCGTCGCTTCTGGCTTTTTCGCAGGAGTTTGAAGTCGCTTCGATAAAGCAGTCGGCTCAGGATGCTCAAGCCCAAACCAGCGGTGGCCTGAGCGTCGATGGCTCGATGGTCAGATACTCAGCTCTCGCTCTGAAGCTGTATCTCGGGATGGCCTGGCGCCTGAAGAACTATCAAATCGTTGCACCCGACTGGATGACATCCACGAGGTGGGACATCACGGCCAAACTGCCGCAAGGTTCAAACTCCAAACAGATTCCGGAGATGATGCAGGCGCTCCTGCTCGATCGTTTTCAAATGAAAATGCATCGGGAGACCCGAGAGATTCCAGTGTACGGACTGGTGATCGGGAAGGGAGGGCTCAAACTGAAAGACTCGCCAGCCAACCCAGCTGAGAAAGGGGGCGAGCCTGCAGCGCAAAGCGCGAACGCCGCGATGACGAGCGGTGGAACGACTGTGACATACGGTAACGGTGCCTATTTCACGATTGGCAACAATCGATTTGAGGGAAAGAAACTGGCGGTGACTATCATTGCCGATGCGTTATCCCGGTTTGCCGACCGACCCGTGGCAGACATGACTG
>Ga0302326_10024816_pt1 | contig 12170 bp, 13 predicted proteins | sample Palsa_T0_3_FD_202264 | JGI IMG/M metagenome (GOLD analysis project Ga0302326, IMG submission 202264) | Peat permafrost microbial communities from Stordalen Mire near Abisko, Sweden - Palsa_T0_3 | ecosystem: Environmental > Terrestrial > Soil > Palsa > Peat permafrost | place: Sweden: Abisko...
GCAATATTCAGGAGGCGGAACAGGAGCTGATGGTTTATGCGCTCGATACGCTCCGGGAAATCGGGGGATTTCGGCTTTTCGGTCCTTTGGATGTCCGGCATCGTGCAGGTGTGATTTCTTTCCTGGCGGGAGATATTCATCCTTTCGATCTGGGTGAGATCCTGGATCAGCAGGGGATTGCCGTCCGCACGGGTCACCATTGTGCGCAGCCGATCATGGACCGGTATTGCATCCCCGGGACCGTCAGGGCGTCTATGGCCGTCTACAATACGCCGGCGGAAATGGACCGGCTGGCTACCGGGATAAGAAAGGCGGTAACTTTGCTATCATGACTATCAAGGAAGCACAGGATGAGATTATTGCGGACTTCGAACTATTCGGTGATTGGATGGAGAAATATGAATATATCATCCAGCTGGGCAGGGAATTGCCGCTTATCGAAGAGCAATACAAGACGGAGGACAACCTGATCAAGGGCTGTCAGTCCAGGGTATGGCTGCATGCTGACTACCGGGATGGTCAATTGTTGTTTACCGCTGACAGCGATGCGGCTATCACGAAGGGACTGGTGAGCATGATCATCCGGGTGTTGTCGGGACATACCCCGGTGGAGATTGCGGGGGCGGAGATCTACTTTATAGACGCTATCGGTCTTCGGAGTCATCTGTCCTCTACGCGGTCAAACGGGTTGTTGTCGATGCTGAAACAAATTAAAGTATATGCCCTGGCTTACCAGGCAAAATCTCTTCAGCCATGAGTGAAATAAATGAGTCGGCGGCCGGTGGGGTGGAGCCGGCGGGTGCCGGGGAAGCGGCCAATGCGACGGGCGTGATGTTGCGCGATCAGATAGAGGCGGCATTGCGGACCGTTTTTGATCCGGAGATCCCGGTTAATATTTATGATCTGGGTCTGGTTTACGAGGTTAAGATGGAAGACGGCGGGAATGTCAAGATCACGATGACGCTTACCGCACCCGCTTGTCCTGCCGCGGGCGAAATCGTCCACGATGTTCAGCAAAAAGTAGAAGAGATCCAGGGGGTCATGGATTGTCATGTCCAGCTCACCTTCGACCCGCCCTGGAATAAAGAAATGATGACGGAAGAGGCCAGGCTGGAGTTAGGTTTCTTCTGATATATTCCTCCTTTTAGCCTAAATTGGCTTTCAGAATGTTAAAATAGCTTAATACTCGGATAACATTCGGCGACTTTCCTCCCGGGAAATGTGCTTTCTTTGATAAGTATTGCTTAACCATACGACATCGCACATGCCAAAGAACAAATTGTTATTCCCTTTTATCCTGATCTGCACGCTATTCTTTTTGTGGGCCTTCCTGCATAATATCAACGGGATATTGATCCCTCATCTCAAGAAGGTTTGTCACCTGAGCGATACGCAGTCTTCGCTGATCGATTTTGCGGTCTATTTCGGGTATTTTGTTATTGCGATCCCGGCGGGATTGTTTTCGCATCGGTTTGGGTATAAGAAGGGCATTTTGTGCGGGCTGTTCCTTTTTGCATTAGGGGCGCTTCTTTTTTTGCCGGCGGCAGATGGGCGGAATTTCCTGCTGTTTTTGGTAGCGCTTTTTGTGGCGGCGAGCGGGGCTACTTTTTTGGAGACGGTGGCCAATCCTTATGCTACCAATATGGGGGCGCCGGAGAATTCGGAGCAGCGGTTGAATTTTGCGCAGTCTTTTAACGGGCTGGGTGCGGTGGTGGCTCCGCTTATCGGTACGCATTTTATCCTGTCGGGGATCGAGCATACGCCTGCGGAACTGGCAGTTATGAGAGCGCATGGGGAGTTGGAGCCTTATCTTCAGCAGGAAGCGAATTCGCTGAAGCCGGTCTATTTTATCATGGCGGCGGTGTTGATCCTGGTAGCGATCGTCTTTATCTTTACCAAATTACCGGAAGTAAAGGAAGCGGATGGGGCTCATGGAACGGAGTTCTCATTGCGGATATTCCGTCTTTCGCATGTGCGGTGGGCGGTGATCGCGGAATTTTTTTATGTGGGGGCACAGGTGGGGGTGACCAGCTTTTTTGTCCGGTTCTCCCGCTATACGGCCGGTATTCCGGAGAAAGAGGCCGGCGATCTGCTGGCTTATGGGGCGATGGGCGGCTTTATGGCGGGAAGGTTCCTGGGCACTTTTTTTATGCGCTATATCCAGCCTGCAAAGCTGCTTTCGTTATATGCGATGATCAACGTGGGGCTGCTGCTGATCGCTTTATCCGCTCATGGGTGGATTGCGGTGGGTGCGATGATGGCTGTTCCTTTTTTCCTGTCGATCATGTTCCCGACCATTTTTGCGCTGGGGATCAAGGATCTTGGTGAAGAAACGAAGCTGGCTTCTTCCTTCCTGGTGATGTCGATCATTGGCGGGGCTGTTACGCCGCTGATCATGGGAATGATTTCCGATAAGACAGGCAGCATCCAGGTAGCCTATATCATGCCGGTGGTCGGTATGGCCTTTATTTTATATTTCGGGCTGCGGGGTCATCGGATTAAAAACATTCAACCGGTTGTCGCATGAGATACTGTTTGGCCCTCGATTTGCAGAAAGACCCGGTGTTGATCGCCGAATATGAATCCTGGCATCGGGCAGTGTGGCCGGAGATCCGCCGGAGCATTCTTGACAGCGGGATCGAGGGCATGGAGATCTACCGGCTGGAAGACCGGTTGTTTATGATCATGGAGACGGGCCCGGATTTTAGTTTTGAGCAGAAGGCGGCGATGGATGCCGCCAACCCGGCTGTCCGGCGCTGGGAGGAGCTGATGTGGAAATACCAGGCCGCGATACCCGGCGGAAGGCCGGGTGAAAAATGGCGGATCATGGAAAGGATCTTTTTATTAACAAAACAGACAGAATGATGTTTGGCTTGACTAACAAACGGGCAGCTATAACCGGGGCGGGGAGCGGGATTGGCAGGGCGGTAGCTTTGCTGCTGGCGCGGCAGGGTGCGCATGTCACGATCATAGACATCAACGAAGACCAGGCGAGGGGCGTCGTGGAGGAGATAGAAGCAGCGGGGGGTAAGGCGGATATGAAGCAGGCGGATGTCTCCAGTCAACAGGAGGTAGCGGCGTTGTTTGCCGGGTTCCCGTCGCTGGATATCCTGGTCAACAGCGCGGGGGTATCGCATATCGGGACGGCTGAGTCGACGTCGGAGGCGGATTTTGACCGATTGTATAAAGTGAATGTAAAGGGGGTTTATAATTGTTTGTATGCGGGAATTCCGGTGATGAAGAAAGGCGGTGGGGTGCAGGGGGATAGGAAAGATAGCGGAGCGGGCGGCGGGAAAGATGGTGGAACGGGCGGCGGGAAAGGGGGTGTCATTGTCAATATGTGTTCGATTGCGGCGACGGTGGGCATACCGGATCGCTTCGCCTATTCGATGACGAAGGGAGCGGTGTATGCCATGACCTTGTCGGTGGCGAAGGACTACCTGAAGGAAGGGATCCGCTGCAATTGTATTTCTCCGGCCCGGGTTCATACGCCATTTGTAGACGGGTTTTTGCAAAAAAATTATCCGGGTAAAGAGCAGGAGATGTTTGAAAAGCTTTCGAAGACGCAGCCCATCGGCCGGATGGCGAAACCGGAAGAGATTGCGGGGCTTGTGCTGTACCTGGTCAGCGATGAGGCCTCCTTTATTACTGGTTGTGATTACCCGATCGACGGTGGGTTTACCAAACTCAACAATTAATTATTCGATATGAAATTAATCAGGTATGGCGTGCTGAACAGGGAAAAGCCGGGCGTGGTGATCGATGATCGGTTTTATGACCTGGCGGGGTTTGGCGAGGATTATAATGAGGAGTTTTTTGAGACGGGCGGGTTGGATAGGCTGCGGTTATTTATGCAGGGGAATGAGGGGGCTTTGAAGCCCTTGCCGGCTGGGGTTCGGTTGGGGTCGCCGGTAGCGAGACCTTCCAAGATCGTCTGTATCGGGCTCAACTATGCTGATCATGCGCGGGAAACGGGCGCTACGCCGCCACCGGAGCCGGTGATCTTTTTAAAATCGACGACGGCTCTTTGCGGACCGGGTGATGATATCGTCATTCCCAGAAACTCCGTTAAAACGGATTGGGAGGTGGAACTGGCTGTTGTGATGGGGAAAAAAGCAAGCTATGTCACCGAAGCGGAGGCGTTGGATTATATAGCAGGTTATTGTCTGCACAACGATGTTTCCGAACGGGAATTCCAGATCGAGCGGAGCGGTACCTGGGACAAGGGGAAGGGTTGTGATACGTTTGCCCCGCTTGGTCCCTGGCTGGCTACCGCGGACGAGATGGGTGATATAGACCGGCTGAGTTTGTGGTTGACGGTGAATGGAAAGAAGATGCAGGATGGGACGACGGCGGATTTTATTTTCAGGATACCGTTTCTGATCGCCTATACCAGTCAGTTTATGACGCTGTTGCCGGGGGACATCCTTTCCACCGGGACGCCGGCGGGGGTGGGGTTGGGGATGAAACCTAATGTGTATCTGAAGCCGGGGGATATTGTCGAACTGGGCATAGATCATTTGGGCAAGGCCCGGCAAAATGTAAAAGCATATGGCAATTAAGATCGACGCTCATCAGCATTTCTGGAAATACGATCCGGTCCGGCATGGCTGGATCAGCGATGAGATGTGGTCGATCCGGAAGGATTTTTTGCCGGCTGAGCTGGGCGGGATTCTGCGGGAGGCGGGTATCGATGGTTGTGTGACCGTGCAGGTCGATCAAACGGAGGAGGAGAATGAGGTCCTGTTGGAATATGCTGCGGCGAACGATTTTATCAAGGGAGTGGTTGGATGGGTCGATCTGCAGCATCCCGGGGTGGAAGATCGGCTCGCGGAGTACCGGTCCAAGCCGAAAATGAAAGGTGTCCGGCATATCCTCCAGGGCGAAAGGGACAGGGCGCTGATGCTGAAACCGGCTTTTAAGCGGGGCATCGGATTGCTGGGAAAATTCGGCTATACATACGATATCCTGATCTATCCCGATCAGCTGGGCTATGCAAGCGAATTTGTCGCCGCCTTCCCCGACCAGCCTTTTATCATCGATCATATCGCCAAGCCGCATATCAAGGACCGGTATATCACCGAAGAGTGGAAGGATGCGATCCGGGCTGTCGCTGCATATGGGAATACCTGGTGCAAGATCTCGGGGATGGTGACGGAGGCGGACTGGAAGCATTGGAAGCCGGAGCATTTCGAACCTTATCTGGATACGGTACTCGAGGCTTTTGGGCCAGCGCGGGTGTTGTATGGCTCAGACTGGCCGGTGTGTCTGGTGGCTGCGACTTACCCGCAGGTGCTGCAGATCGTGCGCGATTATTTTTCCAGGTTGTCGGCTGATGAGCAGGCCGCATTCTTTGGCGGGAATGCCGTTGAATTTTATCATTTATAAAGCTGTTGTATGGATTTGAATTTACAGGATAAGGTGATCATTGTATCGGGTGGCGCCAAGGGCATTGGCGAGGGGATTGTGCAGGTACTGGCGCGGGAAGGGGCTATTCCTTTTATCGTCGGGCGCAACAAGAAGGATAATGAGGCGGCGGTGGCTGCGGCGGTTGCGGTTTCGGCGGGCTCGGGGGGGAAGGTTTATCAGGTGGTGGCTGAATTGACGGAGCCGGAAGCCTGTGCGGCGGCGGTGAAGACGGTGTTGGACCGATGCGGGCGGATCGACGGGCTGGTGAACAATGCGGGGGTTAACGATGGGGTGGGGTTGGAGCTTGGTAGCTATGAAAGTTTTATGGCTTCACTGCATAAGAATCTTGTCCATTATTATTTGCTGGCGCACCATGCTTTGCCTGCGTTGAAGGCTTCGCGCGGGGTCATTGTCAATATAAGTTCCAAGACGGCCGAGACTGGTCAGGGCGGGACTTCGGCCTATGCGGCGGCAAACGGCGGCCGCAATGCGCTGACCAGGGAATGGGCGGTGGAATTGCTGAAATATGGCATCCGGGTCAACGCCATCGTCGTGGCGGAATGCTGGACGCCGCTTTATGAACGTTGGATCAATACGCTGCCGGATCCGAAGACGAAGCTGGAATCGATCGTGAAGAAGATCCCGTTGGAGAACCGGATGACGACGGCGGAAGAGATTGCGAATATGACGGCCTTCCTGCTATCGCAGCGGTCGAGTCATACGACGGGTCAGCTGATCCATGTGGATGGGGGTTATGTGCATCTGGACAGGGCGCTGGCGAATGCGTAGGGGGCGGGCCGGTGGATCCGAGGGGGGTGGCCGGCGGCCGCTGGGTGGGTGTGTGTTTTTGGTGAGAGAGTTAATTGCGGCGAATTCGCCGTAATTAGAAGTTGGATATGAAGGCATTAATTTGTATACAACCGGGGGAGTTGGAGTATCGGGAGATCGATGCGCCGATTGCCCGGCCGGGGCAGGCGATCATAAAGATCAGGCGTATCGGCATCTGTGGGACGGACCTGCATGCTTTTGAAGGTGAACAGCCCTTTTTTGAATACCCGCGTATCCTGGGTCACGAATTGGCCGGCGATCTGGTTGATGTTGACAAGGCGCCGGGTTTTATTCCCGGTGAAGCTGTCACGGTGATCCCTTATTTTAATTGCGGGGCCTGTATCGCCTGTCGGACGGGCAAACCGAATTGTTGTACGACGCTCAAGGTTTGCGGGGTGCATATCGATGGCGCGATGGTGGATTATCTGGCTGTCCCTTCGGCCTCGCTGGTGCATGGGATGGGGCTTGGTTATGACCAGTTGGCGCTGGTGGAGCCGCTGGCTATCGGCGCGCATGCTGTCCGGCGTGCGGGCATACAACCCGGGGAGTTTGTGCTGGTGATTGGCGCGGGGCCGATTGGTCTGGGTACGATGGAATCGGCGCGGATTGCGGGAGGGCAGGTGATTGCGATGGATATCAATGAGGACAGGCTGCGGTTTTGCCGGGAGAAATTGCAGGTTTTGCATACGGTGAATGCGGCGGGTAGTGGTTCGGGCGGGACGCCGGGCGCTGGGGCGGAGCCGATGGAGCAGCTGCGGCATATTACGCGTGGGGAGATGCCGACGGTGGTGATCGATGCGACGGGCAGCCGGCGGGCGATCAATGACGGCTTTCAGTATATGGCGCATGGTGCTCGTTATGTGCTGGTGGGGTTGCAGAAGGGCGAGATCCGGTTTAGCCAGCCGGAATTCCATCGGCGGGAGGGAACGTTGATGAGCAGCCGTAATGCAACGCGGCAGGATTTTGAGGCAGTGATGAAGGCGATGGAGAAGGCTGCGATCGATCCGACTACTTATATCACGCATCGGGTGGGATTCGATCGGGTGAAGGCGGAGTTTGCCGGCTGGCTGGACCCGGCGACGGGGGTGATCAAGGCGATGGTAGAAAAAGAATAAAACAGAGTTATATCGTGAGCAAAAAAGTTTTGTCTTTTGGGGAATTATTATTGCGGATCTGTCCGGATGGCGGCGGGGATTGGCTGAAGGAGAATGTTTTGCCTTTTTATGTAGGCGGCGCGGAGGCGAATGTAGCGACGGCGCTGGCGCTGTGGGATATTCCTTCGGCCTATTTCACGGTGTTGCCGGAGAATATGCTGGCCCGGCAGTTGACGGCTTACCTGGAAGACAAGGGTATCGATGCTTCGCGGGTCTTATACCAGGGCGAGCGGCTGGGGCTGTATTTTCTTCCAAAGGGAAAGGATCTGAAGAATGCGGGCGTTATATACGACCGGGATCATTCTTCTTTTTCGGCGCTGCAACCGGGTACGATCGATTGGGACACCGTGCTCAGCGATGTAGGTTGGCTGCATTTCAGCGCCATTTCTCCCGCGTTGAATGCGCGGGTGGCGAAAGTTTGCGGAGAGCTGCTGGAGGTGGCTGCGGGCAGGAAGGAGCTGACGATTTCTGTAGACCTCAATTACCGGGCTAAGCTGTGGCAGTATGGCGTTGCGCCGACGGAAATCATGCCGGGGCTGGTGCAGCATTGCGACCTGGTGATGGGCAATTTGTGGGCGGCGGAAAAGATGCTGGGTATCCCCGTTGACAATGAGCTGACGGGGAGGGGGCGAAAGGAGGATTATCTCGAGCATGCTCAACGGACGAGTGAGCAGATCCTGGCCCTGTTTCCGCGGGTGAAGCAGGTGGCGAAGACTTTCCGGTTTGACCGGGGGGAGAAAGGGATCCATTATTATACCGCATTTTTTGAGGGTGGGAAACTATATTCTTCGCGCGACTATTTTTCAGCGGAGATATTGGACAAGGTGGGCAGCGGGGATTGTTTTATGGCTGGGTTGATCCGGGGATTGTACCGGGGGCAGGCTATTCCGGACGTGCTGGAATTTGCAACCGCGGCGGCCTTTTCCAAATTATTTATTCCAAGCGATGCGACCGATCAACGGGCGGAAGACATCGAAAAATTCAGGATAAATTATGAGCGATAAGAAGATTATTTTACGGAGCATTCTCAGTCAGGGTATCCTGCCTTTATTCTATTGTTATAGCGAGTCGGTCAGTCTCTATGTCATCCGGACCATGTACAAGGCGGGGGTCCGGGCGATAGAATATACGAATCGGGGGGTGGCTGCGCTGGAAATTTTTACGGCGATGAAAAAGACGCTGGCGGTGGAATTGCCGGATCTCTATCTGGGTATCGGCACGATCAAGACGGTAGAAGAGGCGGAAGCTTTTATCCTGGCGGAGGCCGACTTTATCGTCTCGCCGATCGTCAACCCTGCCGTAGCGGAGGTGGCCAAAAGGGAGGGGTTGCTGTGGATCCCCGGCTGTATGACGCCTACAGAAATTTTCCTGGCGCAGCAACAGGAGGCGCCCCTTATCAAGCTGTTTCCGGCGAGTGTTCTTGGCCCCGAATTTATGCGCTCCATTAAAGCGCTGTTCCCCACACAATTTTTTATTCCAACGGGGGGAGTAGAGATCCGGGAAGACAATATCCGCGAGTGGATCCGGGCAGGCGTCGCTGCTGTCGGCATGGGCAGCAAGCTGATCTCCGAAGAAGTCCTGATCGAAGCGAAGTACGATCTTTTGTATGATAATACGCTGCTGGCCTTACAGCTGGTCCGGAAAGTCAAAAACGAAATTTATCCGAAAAAATGAACTTATCAAAAGAAAACCTGTCAACGATCCGGACGACCGGAGTGATAAAACCCGGCGCCGCGCTGTTCGATCTGCCAGAGAAAGTATTACAGTTTGGGACCGGCGTCCTGTTGCGGGGTCTGCCCGATTATTTTATCGACAAAGCCAACCGGCAGGGCGTTTTTAATGGTCGGGTGGTCGTGGTGAAATCGACGGACTCGGGCGATGCCGGCGCTTTTGACCGGCAGGATGGGCTATATACGTTGTGTGTACGCGGTATTGAAAACGGGAAAAAGACGGAAGAGAATATTATTTGTTCGGCGATCAGCCGGGTGTTGTCGGCCCGGGACCAATGGCAGGAGATCCTGCAGCTGGCGCACCGGCCTGAGATGCAGATCATTGTCAGTAATACGACGGAGGTGGGTATTCAGCTGGTGGAAGATGATATCCGGCGTCAGCCGCCGGGCTCGTTTCCGGGGAAGCTGCTCGGTTTTTTGTTTGAGCGTTATAAAGCGTTTAACGGCAGTGCGGAAAGCGGGATGACCATCGTACCTACTGAATTAATCGTCGACAACGGAAAGAAGCTGGCGGCGATTGTAAAAGAGTTGGCGCAGATCAGTCAGCTGGAGGCCGGTTTTATGGTCTGGCTCGGGCAGCATTGTCGTTTCTGCAGTTCGCTGGTCGACAGGATCGTTCCGGGCAAGCCCGATGCTGCTGCCTTGAAACAATTGCAGCATGATCTGGGTTATACGGACGAACTGCTGGCTATTTCGGAGGTGTACCGGCTTTGGGCGATCGAGGGTGATGAAAGAGTGAGGTCGATGCTGTCTTTTGCGGCGGCCGATCCGGGGGTTGTCATTGAACCGGACATCGGGATCTACCGGGAGCTGAAATTGCGGCTGTTGAACGGGACGCATACGCTGAGCTGCGGGCTGGCGGTGCTGGCGGGGTTTGTGACGGTGAAGAATGGGATGGATGATCCTGCTTTTTCTTCTTTTGTGGCGGATCTGATGATGAAGGAGATTGCTCCGGCCATACCTTACCGGCTTCCCATGCAGGAGGCGAGGGAATTTGGGCTGCGGGTACTGGACCGGTTCCGGAATCCTCATATTCAGCATCAGTGGATGAGCATTACCATGCAGTATTCTTCCAAGATAAAGAGCCGGGTTATCCCGGTATTGCTGGAGCATTACAAACAGCATGATGAACCGCCGGCCCATGTTTCGTTGGGTTTTGCCGCGTATTTGCTGTTCATGCGGTCGGTAAAGAAGGAGGGGTGGGATGATAAGGCCGGATATTTTTTTGAATTATGGGAAGGGCGTTCGCCTGGTGAAGTGGTGACGGGGGCGCTGGGGAATGCCGCCCTGTGGGGCGCCGATTTGACCACATTGAAGGGGTTTGAGGCGGCTGTATTTGAACAGCTGGATTTGTTGATGGAGAAAGGAGCCGCTATTGCGCTGGCCGGGATGAGCGGAGTTAAAAAAAGTATTTTATGAGCACACAAGCAACCGTATTAAAAGTCCATCCGGCGGATAATGTGCTGGTGGCGCTGAACAACCTTGAAAAGGGAACCGTTGTTTCTTTTGAAGGCAGGGAATATCTTATCCAGGAAAATGTCAAAGCCAAGCATAAGTTTTCGGTGGTCGATCTGGCTCCCGGTGATTCGATCACCATGTATGGGGTGTTGGTCGGTAAAGCGCAGGAGCCGATCAAAAAGGGGGGGCTTATCAGCACCTCCAATGTCAAACATGCTGCCAGTGATTTTACGATCGGCGATCGTCATACGGACTGGGTGATGCCGGATGTCTCCGCTTTTGCCGGCCGCAGTTTTAAGGGTTATCACCGGGCTGATGGTAGTGTGGGGACGGCGAATTACTGGGTGGTCATCCCGATGGTCTTTTGTGAAAACAGGAACCTGGACGTGTTGCAGCAGGCGCTGGTCACCGATCTGGGGTATGGCCGCAACCGGTCGTATCAACTACAGTCACAGCAACTGATCGAGTTGTACAAGACCGGGAAGAGCGTGGAGGAGATCCTGAAGACCGATCTTCATGCCGAGTATGGTGAGAATGCGAGCAAGCGGCTTTTTCCAAATATAGATGGCATCAAATTTCTCACCCATGATGGGGGATGCGGGGGTACAAGACAGGATGCGCAGGCGCTGTGCGGTTTGCTGGCCGGGTATATCACGCATCCTAATGTCGCCGGGGCGACGGTGCTGAGCCTGGGTTGTCAGAATGCGCAGGTGAGCATCCTGGAGGAGGAGATCCGGCGGCGTTCGCCTGATTTTGCCAAGCCGATGTATATCCTGGAGCAGCAGAAGGTGGGCAAGGAGTCCGATTTTTTGTCGTTGGCGATCAAGCAAACTTTTGCGGGGCTGATCCTGGCCAATCGGCAGGAACGGCAGCCGGCGCCGTTGAGCAAATTATGTATCGGGCTGGAATGTGGCGGCTCGGATGGATTCTCGGGTATTTCCGCCAATCCGGCGATCGGTTATACGTCCGATCTGCTGGTTGCGCTGGGTGGGTCGGTGATCTTATCCGAATTCCCCGAGTTGTGCGGGGTAGAGCAGAATTTGAGTGACCGGTGTGTGGATGTGGAGACGGCGGAGCGATTTTCTTCTTTGATGCGGACATATAATGAGCGGGCCAAGGCGGTCGGTTCGGGTTTCGATATGAATCCTTCGCCGGGGAATATCCGTGACGGACTGATCACCGATGCGATCAAGTCGGCGGGTGCGGCCAGGAAGGGGGGCACTTCGCCGGTAACGGCGGTTTTGGATTATCCGGAGAAGGTAATCCGACCCGGGCTGAATCTGTTGTGTACGCCGGGCAATGATGTGGAATCGACGACGGCGGAAGTGGCTGCGGGCGCCAATATCGTTTTGTTTACTACCGGTCTCGGGACGCCGACGGGCAATCCTGTTGCCCCGGTGGTGAAGATAGCCAGCAATACGGTTCTGTTCGAGCGGATGCGGGATATTATCGATATCAATACGGGTACGGTGATCGAGGGTAAGGAGACGATCCGGCAGGCGGGGGAGCGGATATTAGACTATGTGATCGGCGTCGCCGGCGGGGAGATCGAGATTGCGGCGGTGCGGCATGTACAGGATGATTTTATTCC
>Ga0302326_10024818_pt1 | contig 12169 bp, 12 predicted proteins | sample Palsa_T0_3_FD_202264 | JGI IMG/M metagenome (GOLD analysis project Ga0302326, IMG submission 202264) | Peat permafrost microbial communities from Stordalen Mire near Abisko, Sweden - Palsa_T0_3 | ecosystem: Environmental > Terrestrial > Soil > Palsa > Peat permafrost | place: Sweden: Abisko...
CGCGGGTGCTGGAAGCGGTGGAGGAATCGCTGCAACTGAGCAACGGCGCGTTGAAGCCTTCGTGGGAATCGTTGCGGAAGGTAGGAAACTTGTCGTCCGCGTCGGTCTTGTTGGTGCTTGAGGATGTGATGAAGAACCATCGCCCGGCGCCGGGCACGTACTCGATTTTGGCCGCGCTGGGACCTGGATTTTGCTCGGAGCTGGTCCTGCTGAAGTGGTAGAAAAAGTGGGTCGCCTCTAGGCGGGGCGATCGCCGCCGGCACGATTCCCAATTTTACGGCTGTCAACCAGCCGTGCGTGAGGCATTGACGCTCGATGGGCCACGGGTCTGGGTGGATGGTAATGGCGGCAACGGTGGCGCTGGTTGCCGGCGCGGCCACCGCGGCTCGGGCGCAGGAACGAGTGCTGGAACTCGATCCGGCGCACACCCAGATTAATTTCACGCTGGATACCACGTTTCATACCGTGCACGGCACCTTCCAGCTCAAGCGCGGTTCGGTGCGATTCAATTCGGATAGTGGCGTGGCCAGCGGCGTGGTGGTGATTGACGCGCGAAGCGGGAAGACCGGAAACGATTCCCGGGACGCCAAAATGAATGCGGAAATTCTGCAGAGCGACAAATACCCCGAAATTATTTTTGTTCCGGATAGCGTGAAGGGCCGGATCGACCTGCAAGATCCGTTTCAAGTGGACGTGCATGGGGTAATCAAAATGCACGGCGCCGAGCATCCGATCACGATTACCGCCCAGCTCGAGCCGAAAGGCAATCAGTTATCGTCCAATTCGCGGTTTGCGATTCCGTACCTGGAATGGGGATTGAAAAATCCGAGCACCCTGCTGCTGCGCGTGGGCGACAAAATTTTTGTGGAGATGCACACCGAGGGCAAGTATGCGCCGGTGGGGTCAATGGCGAGCCGCGCGGGAGGCCACTGGGAATCTGCGCGGCAATGCGCGCCGACACAAACGGGCGGTGCGGTGCGTTAGGCGGGCCGCTCGAGAGTCTTGAAGAGAGAGAGTTGTGTTTCGGTGCGGGGCAATCGAAGCCGGTGGATCTCCCGGCGCTGCGCGAGCGCGCCGAGGATATCCTGCCGCTGGCGGAACGATTTCTGTGGTTGCTGAGCCGAGAGGCGGGTAGCACGCCGAAGAAAATCACGAAAGCGGCCAGCGCCATTTTGGAACAGTATTCCTGGCCTGGGAATGTTAGAGAGTTGAAGCACTTGATGGAGCGGGTGTTTGTGTTGTCGGAAGACGAGGTACTGATTACCCCCGACCTGCCTTCTCTGCCGCTGGAAACCACGTGAAAGAGCTTATGTAGCAGTACTTGCGAGAGGCCTCGCACCACGGCTGCGCGCACCGTACTCCGGACTCGGCGAAATACTCCCCTCAGCGAATCTTAAGTTTCTTATCCGGCGTGTGGACCTATTCATGCATGCAGTCAGAGCATGACCAGCTCAACTGTTGATTTTTCCAATGAGGCGTTCGCCGCCGCATCGAGTGTGCGCTGCCGTACATTGCCGGTGTGCCGTTTCGCGGCGGTCACTACGTGTGCGAATTCACCGGCGGGAGTGGGACGCTCATGAGCGCCGCGAAGCTGCAAGCGGTGCAAGTGATGATAGACCGCGACGGCGACCCCCACCATCGACGTTGTGGTTATCTTTTCGACGTAACCTTTCGATATTCCACGCATCAAAGAAGCTTCGCGGGGCTCGCCAAGGGCGCCCTGGGCGGGTTCGGATTGTGCTTCTCGCCTACACCCAGAACGGCGATAATATGGTTGTAATCATATTGATGACGTGGCTGTGCGAAGATGACCGCGGGCGGTGGATAAAAACGTTGCGCGTAAGGAGAGAAAAATGGGATCGCAAACTGTGACCGAAAAGAATCCAAGCGGGGGACCGGGCGCCTCTGGGAATCCGCTGATTGCCCTGGAGAAGCAGGGCCAAGCGGTGTGGCTGGACTATATTCGCCGCGACCTGCTCAAGAATGGCGGGCTGAAACGGATGGTGGACAACGACGGCTTGAGCGGGATGACTAGCAATCCGACGATCTTTGAGAAGGCCATCGGTTCGAGCACCGATTACGACGCCCAGTTGGGCAGTTTGCTGGCGAAGGATCCCGCCAAACCGGCCGGCGAACTGTTCGAAGCGGTGGCAGTGGAAGACATCCGCGCGGCGACGGATATTTTGCGCACGGTGTATGACCGCACCCACGGCGCGGACGGCTTTGTGAGCCTGGAGGTTTCTCCCACGCTGGCGAACGATACCCAGGGAACGATTGCCGAAGCCAAGCGGCTGTGGAAGGAAGTGGATCGTCCCAACGTGATGATCAAGGTGCCGGCGACGCCTGAAGGATTGCCGGCGATCGAGCAGCTGCTCGCGGCTGGAATTAACGTCAACATCACCCTGATGTTTTCGCAGCAGCACTACGAAGATGTGGCGCAAGCGTACATTCGGGGGCTGACGGCGGCGGCGCACCCGGAAAAGATCGGATCGGTGGCATCGTTTTTCGTGAGCCGGCTGGACACCATGATCGATCCGCAACTGGATGAAATCGGAACGCCGGAAGCGCTGGCGTTGCGCGGGAAAGCGGCGATCGCGAATTGCCGGGTGGTTTACAAACGGTTCCAGGAGCTATTTTACGGCGATGCATTTGCGGCGCTGCGCAAAAAGGGCGCGCGCGTGCAACGCGTGCTGTGGGCCAGCACCAGCACCAAGAATCCCGCGTATCGCGACGTGCTGTACGTCGAGGAATTGATCGGGCCCGATACCGTCAATACCATGCCTCCGGCGACGGTGGATGCGTTCCGCGATCACGGCAAAATTCCCGGCCCGACAGTGGCTCAAGGCCTGGAACAAGCCAAGACCGATTTGGCGAATCTCGAGAAGGTGGGGGTTCGGCTGAAGGACGTCACCGCGAAGCTGCAGGTGGATGGCGTGGCGTCGTTTGCGAAATCTTTTACCGACCTGATGCGCGCGATCGACGCCAAGCGGCAGAAAATTGGCGCGAAGGCATGAGCGCTAGCGCCGCGGGTGAACCCAATCTAGGAACCGCTTCGAGCGCGGCCGTCGCCGATCGACTGCATATCCGGCAGGCGACTGATGGGCTTGGACGATTGCTCGAGGTGGCGCGTGGCTAATGTCACGGCCCTATTCTGGGACGTGGGCGGAGTGCTGCTGACCAACGGTTGGGATCGCGGATCGCGCCGCAGGGCCGCGCAGAAATTCGCTTTAGATTGGGACGAGTTCGAAGACCGGCACGAGCTGGTCGTGAACGCGTTCGAAACGGGGAAGGCCGCGCTGCAGGAATATTTGCAGCGCACGGTGTTTTATCGTCCCCGCGCTTTCTCCCCGGCTGATTTTCAAGCCTTCATGTTCAGCGAATCACAACCGTTGGGCGAGACCATCGCGCTGCTGGGGCGTCTGGCCACCGGCGGGCGGTACCTGGTCGCGACGGTCAACAACGAATCGCTGGAATTGAACGAATACCGCATCCGGCACTACGAGCTGCGGAAGTACTTCAGCGCGTTTTTCAGTTCGTGCTATTTGGGAGTACGCAAGCCCGATGCCGCGATTTACAAGCTGGCGCTCAGCATCACCCAGCGGGCTCCGGCGGAATGCGTGATGATTGATGATCGTCCGCTGAATCTGGAATGCGCGAAGGAATTGGGTATTTCCACCATCGCTTTTACAAACACAAAACAACTGGAAGAAGATTTGGCGCGGCGCGGCGTTGCGCCGGCTCTTGGGTGAAGGGAGAGAATTGATGGATTTGGGAATGATTGGATTGGGGAAGATGGGCGGGTACATGACCGAGCGGCTGGTGAAGGGGGGCCACCGGGTGGTAGGGTACGACCGCGACGCATCGATCGTGAAGGGCGTGGTGGCGCAAGGTGGGGTGGGAGCGGACTCGCTGGAATCGATGGTCAAGCAACTGCCGACGCCGCGAGCGGTGTGGCTGATGGTGCCGCACGAGGTGGTCGATCCGCTGATCGAGTCGCTGCTGAAGCTGCTCTCTCCGGGAGACACGATAATCGATGGCGGCAATTCGTTTTACAAGGAGAGTATTCGCCGGGCGGCGTATTTGGCGCCGAAGAAAATTCATTTCGTCGACGTGGGCACCAGCGGCGGCGTGTGGGGGTTGAAGGAAGGCTACAGCATGATGGTCGGCGGGCCGGACGAAGCGGTGCAACGCCTGACGCCGATTTTTGAAACGCTGGCGCCGGCCGCCAACCTCGGCTGGGGCCACACGGGTCCGGCCGGTGCGGGCCACTACGTGAAGATGGTCCACAACGGAATCGAATACGCGATGATGCAGGCGTACGCCGAGGGGCTGGACCTGCTGCGGCACAAGAAAGACTTCAGCACCGGTAAGGATTTCAACATCAATTTGGAGCAGGTGTCGCAAATTTGGCGGACCGGCAGCGTGATTCGTTCGTGGCTGCTGGATTTGATCGCCGATGGTCTAAAGAGCAATCCAACGCTCGACGGGATTTCGGCGGTGGTGGCGGATACCGGGGAGGGCCGGTGGACGGCGATCGAAGGCATCGAGCTGGGGGTGCCGCTGGCGACAATTTCCGCGGCGCTGGACCGGCGCATGCTGTCGCAGGACCCCGATCCGTTTGCCAATAAACTGTTGTCGATGATGCGTCATCAGTTCGGTGGCCACGCCGCGAGTGCCGCGGCGAAATCGAAATAAAGTTCGCACGCCGGGAAAGCCCTCGGCGAATGCGTGTTTTGTCTCTGGTCGCCTGGCCCAAGGAGATTCCCATGAGTCCCGCTGGACCGATTGAAATTCTACCGCAGTCAGCGTCGGTGGCCGCTCCGCCGGGAATGGCGGCAAACGAGCCGCACATATTTGTGGTGCTCGGCGCCACCGGCGATTTGATGGGGCGGAAGCTGCTTCCGGCCATGCACAAACTCTTCGCGCGCCAGTTGCTGAACAAGAAAACGGTGCTGTTCGGCGCGGGGATGGAAACCAATTTTGACGACGAGAGTTTCCGCAAGCACTGCGTGGAACAACTGATAGCGGCAAATATTCCCCAGCAGGAAATAACGAAGGGTATCGAGAAACGAGTGTTTTACCAGGCGCTGCCAACCGGTAGCGCGGAGGAATACAAGCAGCTAGCGGAACGAATTGCCGCGGTGGAGAAGGACGTCGGGTTGCCGGGGAACCGGATTTTTTACCTGGCGCTGCCGCCCGGTGCGTTCCCTCCGGTGATTAGCGCGCTGGGCGAAGCCGGACTGAACAAGAGCGCGGGTTGGACGCGGTTGGTGATTGAAAAGCCGTTCGGGCGAGACCTGCAATCGGCGGAAAAGTTGAACGAGTTGGTGCATCGATGGTTCGACGAAAAGCAGGTCTACCGCATCGATCATTACTTGGGAAAAGAAACGGTGCGCAATCTGTTGGTATTTCGGTTTGCAAATTCGCTTTTCGAACCCCTGTGGAATCGCGACCGGGTGCAAAGCGTGGAAATCACGGTGGCGGAATCGTTGGGTGTGGAGCACCGCGGGAAGTATTACGAATCGGCGGGCGCATTGCGCGACATGATCCAGAATCACCTGACCCAGTTGCTGACCATTGCGGCGATGGAAGTGCCGGCGGGAATCGATGCGAATTCGCTGCGTCAGGAAAAATCCAAAGTGCTGAATTCCATCATGCCCCTTCGTGCCGAGGATGTGGTGTTTGGGCAATACGGCCGCGGGAAAATCGATGGTGTGGACGTTCCCGGCTATCGCCAGGAGCCGGACGTGGCGCCCGACTCGATGGTGGAGACTTACGTGGCCGTGCGGCTGGAGATTAATAACTGGCGGTGGCACGGAGTTCCGTTTTTGATGCGCACCGGGAAACGATTGGCGAAACGGTGCAGCCAGATCGTGGTTACGTTCCGGCGTCCGCCGGTCTCGATGTTTCAAATCTTCGATTCGTCGCCTCATTACGCCAATAGCTTGGTCATCACGATTCAGCCGGATGAGGGCTTCGATTTGAATTTCCAGATCAAAGAGCCCGGCGACGAGATTCGACTGGATAATCGCCGGCTGCATTTCCGTTACTCGGAAGCGTTCGCGCCATCGCCGGAGGCGTACGAGACGCTGCTGCTCGATGTGATGAAGGGCGATGCGACGTTGTTCGTCCGCGACGATGAGGTGGAAGCTTCCTGGAGGTTGTACACGCCGCTACTGGAGCATCGGCCGAAGGTGGTGCTCTACGCCGCGGGAAGCGCGGGCCCGCCGGAAGCCGATCGTTTGCTCACCGACCTCGATTGCAATTGGGCCCCGCTGTGATCCAGGACGTTCGCGTTTCGCCCGATGCCAAACAATTATTTCGCGCGGTGGCAGAAGACTCTTTGGCGCTGGCGCTGCAAGCGGTAGCCGAGCGCGGGCGTTTTTCCGTTGCGCTGGCTGGCGGGAGCACGCCCGCCGCGCTCTACGCATTGTGGGCGAGCGACTATCGCCAGCGCATGCCTTGGGACCGCACTTTCGTATTTTTCGGGGATGAGCGCTACGTTCCGGCAGACGATCCGGCCAGCAATTACCGTATGGCGCGGGAGAGTCTACTGGACTACGTCCCGATTCCGCCGGCGCAGATATTTCCAATGCGCACGGATTACACGAATCCCGACGATGCCGCGCGCGGTTACGAGCAGACGTTGCGCGGATTTTTCGGTTCGCAGTCTAGGGCGTTGGACCTGGTGCTCCTGGGACTCGGGCCGGAAGGGCACACCGCGTCTCTATTTCCGGACTCGCCGGCCCTGCAAGAACGGGAACGGTGGGTTGTGGCTCCGGTAGTTCCGGCAAAACCTCAGCAAAGATTGACGTTGACGCTACCCATCTTGAACCAAGCGCGCACGGCATTTTTCGTCGTGGCGGGTGCGGCCAAGCGCGAAATTGTGCGGGCGATCCGCAACGAACCCGATTCCGCAGCCCATGGAGGTACCAGCCAATACCCGGCCGGCAGAATCCGTCCCGTGTCGGGGCAAGTGGTGTGGTATCTGGATCAGGCCGCCAGCGGTTCGTGAGCAATTTCTAGAAATTATTGATCCCCCGGCGCCGATGGCGGTGCATCCGTGATGTCCAGCAAACTGTTGACCTTCTCGCTCCGGTACCATTGACGAGCACTCTCCTGCTAGCTAACATTTTGTTGTGAATGTCGATACAGGGCTCCCGTTCCGTTCCCCTTCCTCGCGCCCGCAGTTCGAATTTGCTTAAGTTAACGAGCAAAGGTCGAAAATGTCTCACATGGATGCACATCCTTCGGATGCAAACGTTGGGAACAGGCGTCGTAGCGTTCGAACCCACAAGTTTGTCGCGGTGCAACTCGAATGGATCGATGAGAACGGTTTAAACGTTTCGGTACCGGCGCGCACGCGCTCGCTGAACGTGCACGGTTGCCTGGTGGTTTCGTCACACGACTTGATTTTTGGCCAGCGGTTGCGGCTGGTTAATTTGCAGACTCAACAGAGCTTGGAAGGGCAGGTAGTGTGGAAAGGCAGTCACGTAAGAGACGGGTGGGAACTGGGTGTCGAACTAGTCCGCCCGGAAACGAATAACTGGGGCCCAAGTGCATGAACGAAAAATCCGCGGTGGCAGAGGAAAGCAAGCGTCCGGTAGCACAGGATGACGGCAAGAAGCGCGCCCAACGGGTGATGTTGCGTTTCTCGATGAAGGCGCACGTAACTCTGGCGGGAAAACCAAACACGTTCACGGTCACCACGGTGAGCGTGAATCCTAATGGCGCTTTGCTGGTGGCGCCGCAGCTCATTCCCGAGTCCGCAGAAATCGTCCTGGAGAATCCGAATACCAGGGAGCGCGCCGCATGCCGAGTGGTGCGGACTGCGAAACCGATGGCTGGAGGGTATGAGGTTCCAGTGGCATTCGATCCACCCGCACCCCATTTCTGGAAGATCGATTTTCCACCCGCTGATTGGCGCACCGCCGGCGCCTAGCGCTGGAGACTGAGGCCAAGGCTGATCGCCAGGTTCCTGCCTCCCGCACACCCTAAGCCCCCCATCCCTAGGAGCGTCGGCGGGCCTCAGCCAGACAGTTGTCATCCGCGGACGGCGGTCATTTGCTTGAGGCTGGCGACCCTTGGGCAGGTGGTGCAGAGATTTCACGCTCAGCACTCTGGGGCGGATTCGGTTCAGTTCGCCGCACACATACAAGAGCTTTCTAATTTGACTTCGAGTGGATCCGATTCCATAATTTTCTTACCCCTTCCTGGTAGTGCGATTCCCAAGTGCAATTTCGCCAGGAGGGCCTCATGGATTCCAAGAAGCACCGCATTGCTCCCCGCAAGTCTTGCGAATTGTCACTGCGATTCCGAGTGGTTGCTTCGGACTGCTCCGAGGAAACGTTCGAAGGGCGCTGCGAAAATTTATCGGACACCGGGATTTATTTCACGGCGGTGCGGCTGTTGCGTCCGGGAGACCCGATCCAGATGTTTTTTACGATTCCGGGCGAAGTTACGGGAACTCAGCCCAGGCCGGTGCACTGCCGGGGGAGCATCGTGCACGTGCGTCAGAAGACGGAAGGGAATGGCCGGCACGGTTTTGGCACGCACATCGAGCGCGTGGAGCTGGAGAACCCGGGGCACCGTTGGAGCCACTGATTTCGTGTTCCAGGAAGGCAAAAGCCAAACGTAGAGAACCCAGGTGTGAAATCGACACCTGGGGCACCCACTTCGCTTCGCTCAGCACCCCCATCGTCGATAAATTTGCCTGGCGCGTGGCGGCGCTACGGAGCGGCAACGGTGAAAGTGATCTTCGATACGGTTTCGTTGTCGAAGCGATCGCTGGCGCGCACGGCGATGGTGTGCTCTCCCGCGGAAAGATCGGTGAGCGGGAAATCGTAGGTCTCCTCCGGGGCGTCGGTGAGCAAACCGGTGGGAAAGACCGGGAGCCAAGTTCCCGCGTCCAGATTGTATTCCACCTTGGAAAGTTCGCTGTGGGGCGAGCGCGCTTCCAGACGGATGCGCACGGCACCTCGCGGCTGCCCGGCGGCGTCCGCGCGTAAATTACGAATTTCCGGCGCGGTGTTGTTCACCTCGAAGCGATCGCTCTCCTTTTCGGCGATGAGCGCGTTCGCCGGCGGATTGGACGGTGAATCGGACGCGACCACTCTCAGGTAATACGCGCCGTCGGCGATGGTGTTGGTATCCCACGAATAGAAGTGTTGGTCGATTTTGTCTTTCAGCAAGAGCCAGTTCTTTTGGCCTTCGCCGCGATAGTAGACGCTGAAAATCAGGTCGTCGTCGTTGTCATCATGCGCGGTCCACACCACGCTCTGAAAACTCTTGTCCGCGAGCCCCTGCAAGGGAGGTTCGGGTCGCTGGATCCGGGCGCCGATATCGCCTCCGCTCGGCTGACTGTTCGCGGCGTCGGTGGGCCTCTGCGGTAAATGAAGTTGCGGCGGAGGCGGCGTGGGAGCGCCACCGACGCCATAACCTTGCACGCGCACCCCAGGCTCCTGGATTTGAATGGCGTCGATTTCGGGCGCCACGTTGATGGGCTGATACGCCACGCTGACCCAGGAAACTTCGGGAGGGCGACCCGCGTCGGTATCGAGGAATTCCACTTTGTACTGGATGAATCGTGCCGCCGGGCAGGTAACCGTTTCGCCGCTGGCGTTCTTGTAGGGTCCGGTCCAAGCGCTCCAACTATTTTCGGGACGCGAAGTGTTGCCGGAGCGAACGTAAAGCGCGACCTTGCCCGGCGCCGTGGCGTGCTCTCCGAACCAAGTCAGGCGTCCCCAGTGGGAAAAAATGTGCGCGTCGAAGGTGTCGGATTCAAAACTGCCTTTGGCGGTGAAACCCGGGCCAATCGAAAAGACCTTTCCGGGATTCGCCGTGGCCGCATAAATCAGCCCGCCAGGCCCAGAGACGAACCCGGTGATTTGCGCGGAGGGCGCTTTGGCGATCCTTGCGAACAGGTCGTTGCTATCGATCTCGATCAGCGTTCCGCTGTTTCCGGTTCCTAGCCAAAGCTTGCCCGCCGGCGACAGGGTCATCGAGTAAATCAGGTCGTCGCGGGAAGTCCATATTTCTTCCGGTGATCCGTCGGAATTGATTCGAACCACCGAGGCTCCGCCGGTCATGGTGGCGAAAAAGACCGCGGGCGTTCCGGCCTGCTGTGGTGCGGGCTGTGGCGCCCCGTTGGCGCCATTCACCGCGCCCGGACTCACCGGAGGCGGAGGAACCGGCACAGGAGGCTGGACGATGGGTGTGGGCCGGGGCTTATCGCCGATGGCGGAAGCGTAGACCGCGCCCTGAGGATCAACGACCAGGGAAGTCACTTCTTTCTTGTCGGTCTCGTACAAAATGAAACCGGAACCCGCTTCGGGCGCCGCGCTCGAGCCCTTGCGGCTGACGTTTACGCGAATAATCTGCCCGGTGGGATCGGTGCCGATCAACAGATTGCCCTTGGCGTCGAAGGCGATCGACCTCGCGTGGCGTTCCTCGCTCTTGTAAAAGAGCTTTCCGGTGCCGTCGGGCGAGACGGTGAAAACCTCGCCGCGATCGCCGGTGGCCACGAAAAGAGTGCCAGCGGAATCGAAGGCGATAGCCCAGATATATTTCGCCTTGGGATCGAAGAAGACGCTGCGCTTGCCGTCCGCCGTCACTTTGTAAACTTTGCCGTCCGGGGAAGTGCCGACGTAGAGATTATCTTGCGCGTCGAAGGCGATGGCTTGCGCGGCTAACTCCGGCGACTCGAATACCGTAGTGGGTTTCCCCGCGGAGTCAAAGCGAACCACCTTGGCGTCCGAACCTCCGGCGCCGTACAGTCGGCCCTTGGAATCGATCCGCAGCATGTAGAGATAAGCGAGGTTCGGATCGGCATAGGGCACAAAACGCGGCGCGGGAGTAAGTTTGCCGTCGCTGCGCAGGGCCACGCCGTCGGGAGTGCCTTTCTGGAAATCGGAATAGTCCGATTGCCGCCAGAAGCGCGTATGTTCCGCCCATGCCGGCGCGACCAGCAACAATGTCGCAGCCAGCAGGCACACCCAAGTGGTTCGGCGATTCATGAAGTGAAAGCTCCTTGGCAATTGAGTTTATTTCACGGTGATCGTTAGATAGTGCTGGCCGGTGATCACTTGGTTCATGTTGACGGCCCATTCGCCCGCGGTGGATTGCCCCAGCAACCGTCCCGCGCCGGCACTCTGACGCTGGTCGAGAATATTCAGTTCCGAAAGCGGTACGTTGGGCATTTCCTTGTCTTCAATCAGCAGAGTCGGCGTGGGCTGCAGCAGCGTCGCGTACAGCCGGTCGTTATGGCGCTCGTGATTGAGCATGCCGATCAACGCCTCGAGCCCGGTAACCTGCGGTTGTACCATGGGGAAGGATTGCTGCACGCGATTGAGGGTGTCCGCATCGCTGATCAACAAGCCGACGTTCCCGCGGCCGGTTTGCGGCGGAATAGTGATGGGAATTTCCTGGATAAAGGGCGAGCCGCGGTACGGCTGCAGCAGCACCTTGATGCCGATGGTTTCGCCCGGTGCGGCCTCAATTTTTTCGCTCCAGGCGCTATCGATCGTCGCGCGCCGGCGTTCCGGCACGCTGGTGACGTGAATATGAATGCCCTCGATGTGCGGCGGCTCGAAGGGATTCTGAAACAAGCGGGCGAAAGCGGCCTGCACGCTGAGGGCTACATATATCCCGGTGGGTACTGGCATATCGGTGGGCGCGAAAAGGTCTTCGAGCTGCACCGAGGTGTGATCCTTTAAATCGATTTTGCCGGTGAATTGCAGTGTGGAGTTTTCAGTGTAGGTGACGTTGGAGGTTATGCCGTTGAGCGCGGCCATGGCGACCAGCAAGGGAGTGAGCTGCGGACTATCGATCACCTCAAAGTGAAACGCTTTCTCGGAGTTGGGTGTGTGCAGATCGACGTCCATCGGAATCATCTGCGGTCCCGGTCCCAACACGCCCATCACCGCGCTGCTGCGGTCCTGAGTGAGCGTGCCGATCACCCCGCCGCTGGTCATAATCTTCGTCGAGGCCATCGACGATGCCAGCGTCAGCACGACGTGCCCGCGCGACATCGGCAACGACACTTTGCCAAATCCGAAGAGCGGGTGGCCGCACGCGAAAACGCGATTCTCGCGGATAGTGGTGACCGTGCAGCCCGCGCTCAGCGACAGATCGCCGCGCATCAGGTCCATGCCCACCATGTCGCCGGGCA
>Ga0302326_10024821_pt1 | contig 12169 bp, 8 predicted proteins | sample Palsa_T0_3_FD_202264 | JGI IMG/M metagenome (GOLD analysis project Ga0302326, IMG submission 202264) | Peat permafrost microbial communities from Stordalen Mire near Abisko, Sweden - Palsa_T0_3 | ecosystem: Environmental > Terrestrial > Soil > Palsa > Peat permafrost | place: Sweden: Abisko...
GGGGAAACAAGAGGTGCTCGCGCAACGCAAAGCCTGTCGGGACGGGCCGCGTCTCGAAAACTTCCCACGCCGGTATTATCCGGTTCGGGTCCAAAGGGACTCTCTCAGCCCCGCATAGTTCCGCGGAGCACCCCTGTTTCATTAATTTCGAATATACATCAACGCGACACGGAGCGGTCTAATGGAAACCTGTTAGGCCGTAATTAGCGCCAAAGCGTCTTGAGTTGCGGTAAGTAGGTATGGATATCCGGCACCGGCAGCTCCGGAATCTTGGCTTCATCGTCCCATTGCCGCAGTGTGATAGCTTCCTGCGCGAACGGCAGCGCCATGAACGCATTTGCTTCCTCGCTCGACATTGGACCACCCTGCAACCCAAGGCTCAGCACGGACGATGGCGACAGCGCGTTGAGATAGGCCGAGTCAGCAAAGCACAGATAGCGCTTGGCCGCCACATGCAGCCGGATCGGCTCCGTGACGGCTGCCGGCAGATGCGCTGCCAGCTTTTGGTTCGCGATTTCCTCATGCCGAGTGTCGACGCCGTGATCGGCAACATCCTCACCCTCCTGATGCAGCAGGTGACCGACATCATGCAGCAGCGCCGCTACGATCTGCGTATCCGGGCTGCCCGACTCGCTTGCAAAGAATGCAGCTTGCAGGCAATGCTCCAGCACCGTCACCGGCTCGCCGAAATATGACTCTCCGCCACGGCAGATCATCAGTTGAACGACCGCCTCAGGAGTATCCAATGCTTCAGCCAAATCTTGCATAGCCATTTATCCCTTCGTAGATTGAAGCTCTTTCAATCGTACCTGCGCCTCGCGGCGTTGGCTGATCGCCAGCACCAGAGCTACGATTGCGGTTAGCAGGCAGGTCACGGCGAGCGCTACAAAAGCCCTGCGCCAGCCGTAAAGCACCGTGATACGCGCCATTGTATCGCCGGAGAGCACCCCTGCAAGATAGCCTACGCCATCGATGATTCCTGCAGCGGTGGCGCTGCCCTTTTCGCCGCCAAAGTCCATCGACATGGCTCCCGCGAGATACGAATACGGCCCCATGAGCAGGAAGCCGACCAGCGTGACCAGAGCGACGGGAATCCAGGGATTGCCGTGCCCCGGCACTTGCGCCAGCAGAAACAGGCAGACGGTTCCGGAAGTCAATCCGCCAAAAAGCACCAGGCTGCGTCCGTTGAGTCCCAACCGGTCGCTTAGAAAACCCGCGACCAGAACTGAAACACCTCCGAAGAGCGGAAACAGCGCGCTATTGCTGGCTGCGTCGGCGTTCGTGAGGCCGACATACTCTGAGAAATAAGTCGGAGTCCATAGATTAAAAGTCTCCCGTAGCAGCGTCGTTCCCAGCGAAAGCAGGCAGACCATCCAGAAGAATTTGCTTGCCAGCAGCGGACGGAGAACTGCGATGAGCCCCGGAGATCTACCATCCTCTTTGCCCGTCTTTTTCAACTTTTCCGCAGCATAGACGTTGAGCGGATTGGTGACGGGAGCGGGCAATCCGCGTTCCTGCGGAGTCTCGCGCAACAGCGCAAAATTGGCTATCAGCAAGAGCGCCAGCAGCCCTGCGCCAGTAAAGAAAATGCCCCGCCAGCCCATGCCGGCCTTGATCAGCAACGCCATGATCTCGCGCGCGGCCGCGTCGCCAAAGAGATAGCTCAGGCTGAGCACAGCCATCACCGTGCCGTAGATCGAATACGAAAACCAGCGCGAGGAAACCTTGACCAGTCCCACCCAACCAGACGATTGAAAGAGCCGGTTGCCCATCCAGGCCAGGGTAAAGATGGGGAATCCGCCGCCGAGCGCGAAAAGCATCGTGAAGAAGACCGCACCGGCCATGCCGCCGAGGAAGTTGTTGCGTCCGCCGAAGAGATCGGCCAGAGAGCCACAGACGAACTTGCCCAGCGCATAGGCCAGCACTCCAGCCGAAGCGATGAATCCCAGACGTACCTGCGCGACGTTGGCCGGTATGCCGTGCTGGCCAAGATCGCGGATGAGCAGCGGCAGCACCACGGAGAGGTCGGACCGGCAAAAATAGTAGCCGGAGTAGCCAAGGACCAGCAGCGAAATCGTCAGCAGGTGCCAGCGTGTGAAGGCGGCAGGAGTGGGAATCGGCGAACCCTGGGCGTGCGCGGGAGTCTCCAGCGCCACTTGTGAAGAAGAGCTATCTTCTCGATTGGATGTCATTTGCACCTGTAGAGCTGGATTTCTTGGTGCTTGGCGGAGTGCGATAAACGAACGTCCGGATGGTGGGGTTTGGGCGGCCGAAAGCCGGAATGCACCTGTGCCGCTCTTGGAGCCCTGAATTCAGAATTAACAAACATTTCTTGACTTGCGATGAAAAGTGTCGGATAAAAGGAGAAATTTCCTCTGCGGGAATCAATAAAGCTGAATTTTCCATGGTTGCCTATATCACCACGATCTTCATGTCAGGCAAGGACACATATCATGGAGACGTTTTCGAGAATCACGAAAACACCGTTCCAGGCTATTTGCCGGAGCCTTCTGTCAGAGTCAGTATTTTATCCACGCCCGCAGCCGAAAACTTCTCCACCTTGCCGCTTGGCCAATGCACCTCAATTTCGTCGACCGTCGTAGCTTCGCCCAATCCAAAATGCGGGCGCTGATCACTCGATGAAATGTAGCTCCCGCCGCTCATCACATCCGCCCGTTGCCGCATGTGGTTGGCTGTCACGTAGACCGTTGCTCCCACGGCATCGCGCGGACTCTTTGGGCCGCCAACAAGCTTCAATTCCAGCCAGTGATTGTGGTCGTGATTGACGTTGCGCAGGATTACAGGATGTTGATCCTCCACATTGATCACTGCGTCCAGCTTGCCATCGTTGAAGAGATCTCCAACCGCCATTCCGCGCGCTGGAATCACCAACGCCAGTCCCGTTCCCTCTACCGCCGGCACGGTTTCAAACTTCTTGCCCTGCATGTTGTGAAAGAGCATCGGACGTTGCGCCCATGTCGTTCCCCACGGATGCCGATCGACCTGCGGGTAGACGTGGCCATTGACGGTCAGCAGGTCCTTCCATCCATCGTTGTCGTAATCGATAAACGCATCGCCCCACCCAAGAAAAGGAACCGAGACTTCGGCGATGCCCATTTGATAACTGATGTCGGTAAAGTTCGCATCGCCTTCGTTGTGATAGAGCGGCTTGTAGTCGTCGGAGAAGGTGGTGTTGTAGATATCCAGTTGGCCGTTGTTCTCGTAATCTCCGACGGCGATGCCCATGGTCGCGGTCTCGCGGCCGGCCTCATTGAGCGCATAGCCCGAGGAATAACTGACGTCCTCGAAGGTGCCGTCGCCCTTGTTCAGATAGAGATAATTCGGTGTCGAGTCGTTGCCCACCAGCAGATCCGGCCTGCCGTCATTGTTGATGTCTACAAAGACCGCGCTCAATCCGTAGTAGCCGGGGGGATCGGCCACGCCAGCCTTCTCGCTTACATCGGTAAACGTGCCGTCGCCATTGTTGTGAAACAGATGATCCGGCTCGCCCTTCAGGCCATGAGGGCCGCAGTTTACAGGCTCGCCGCGAAACGAACAGAACGCAAAAGAAACGCCATTGGCGCCGCTCACGGGCGGATTGTTGCGATCGAAATGCACATAGCCGGAGACGAAGAGATCAAGCTTGCCGTCGCCGTCGTAATCGCCCCAGGTCGCGCCCGCCGACCAGTTTCCCAGGGTGATTCCGGCCTTTTCGCCCACATCCGTGAAGGTTCCGTTGTGATTGTTGTGATACAGGCGATTTTTGCCGTAGTTGGCTACGAAGATATCCGGCCAGCCGTCGTTGTCATAGTCTGCGATGGCCACGCCAAAGCCCCAGCGGTCGTTGGTCACGCCGGCCTTGGCTGCTACATCCGTGAAGGTTCCATCGTGGTTGTTATGGAAGAGCGCCGCGTGAGGTGGTTCTTCCTTGCCGTCGAGCGCCTTGAAGGTCGAGCCGTTTACAAAGTAGATGTCAAGCCAGCCATCGTTGTCGTAGTCGATGAGGCCTACGCCGGAGCCGTTGGTCTCCAGAATGAAGTGCTTGTCAGGTTCACCCATCTTGTGCGTCCAATGGGTAATGCCTGCCTTCTCGGAGATGTCTTCGAAGATCACCGGGCCGGAGGAGACGAATCCGCCTGCGGTGATGGGCCGCTGGTGGCTATCGAGTTGAAGAGGATGAGTTGAACCGGTTGCCGCGCCGCTGCCGGATGCGGACTGTGCGCCTCCGGTAGTCTTATCGATACTTTGTCCGCCAGGTCCCGATCCCGTCGATCCGATTTGGGCGTAGAGGATGCTCGAAGAGAGTACAAAAAACAAAAAGAAAAGACAGCGAGGGAGACGAACACGGACCGCCGAAGACATACCAGCCAGTATACGGGCCGAAATTCGGAAGTGATGCCATTCGAAGGTTGAAGAACAGCGGTGCAACTCCGCGCCCTACTCGTCGCCCAGTTCATACGGAATGCTGAATCGCCCGATCTGGATCATCGGTTTGTCGCCCGGCGGCCAGATGCGCAGCGACTCGACGCGAACGTTTCCTGCAATCTTGTGCGCCTCCGCCACACCCAGCAGCTTCCCGGTAAGCGCCTCATGAAAATGGACGCTGAGCGCGTTGCCATCGGTTCCTTCCCGCTGCCAGCCGAAGACGTACTCGCCGGGCGCGAGGCCGATGCCGCCGATCCGAATCGGCGACTGCACCACCAGGTAGTGGGAATACTTGCCGTCTGCCGAGTATCCGGCTGTGATCAATACTATGCCGGCGATGAAATGGCCCTTGCCGTCGGTGATGCCGCTTGCGGTGCGCATCTCTGTCTCGATGTGTTCTTTTTCTACGGGCGCGCGAGCCGGCAGCTGAGCCGCAAGTTCTGCGTCCGTGGCTTGGCGCCACATTGACTTCTGCGCCTGTGCCGGCGCAGTCAACAAGGCAGTGAAAAGTCCCAGGACAAGCGCGCAACCGGCCGCAAGATGGCAATTGCGCTTTCTCATATCCGCAGATCTCCCTTAGAGTCCAGTTGCACCAAGCCGCGTTGAATTGCGGCGGTTGCGGCCTGGGTGCGGTCTTCGACCCCTAGCTTGCCCAGCAGATTGTTGATGTGCGTCTTGACCGTTGCCTCCGAAATTTCGAGCGCTACTCCAATCTCCTTGTTGCTCTTTCCTCGCACAATCTGCTCCAGCACGTCCTGCTCACGCTGCGTCAACTGTTCAGTCCCCATGCGTTCGGCCAGTCTCTGCGCGATGGCTGGAGGGATGATGGATTTGCCGGCATGAACAGAGCGGATCGTGGAGATGAGCACCTCCACGGTCATACCCTTGAGCAGATAGGCGCGCGCGCCGGCCTGCAACGCACGGTAGATATCCTCGTCGCCATCGTAGGTGGTCAGCACGATGAATCGAGCTTGTGCGTGGTCGGCACGAATGCGCTGGATCACCTCGACTCCGCTCATTTTGGGCAGGCGAAGATCGATCAGCGTCACATCCGGATGGCGGGTTTCAAACTCCTGGATAGCCTCTGCACCATCGGCGGCCTCGCCGACCACTTCAACTCCGTCCACAACATTGAGCAGGGCTACAAGACCCTGGCGTACGATTGGATGGTCTTCAACGACCAGGATACGAATCGGTGTCACAATTGCTCCTTGCTTTTTCCGGAATCGGACGCGCCAGCGTCGTCCGTACCAGCCTGTTGATTGCGAGCTTCGGGCGCGGGAACTTTGAGCCTTACGGTTGTTCCCATGCCTGGCTCGCTTAGAATTTCGATCTCGGCGCGTATCAGCGCCGCGCGCTCACGTATCCCCGTCAGACCATAATGACCTGGGGGCGAGGATGTTCGGACGTCGGCCGCAAACCCCTTGCCATCATCGGCGACCGAAAGCGCGAGCGCTCGCTCGCCGTAATCGACACGCAGGCTCAACCTGCTGGCTGCGGCATGCCTCTTCACATTATGGATGGCCTCCTGGGCGATGCGCAGGATCTCCTGCTCGGTCTCCGCCGCGAGCGCGCGATAGGCGCCGTGAACTTCGAGGTTTGCCGTGAGATTGCTCTGCGCGGCCTGCTCAACCAGACGCCGCAGTCGAATGGGCAAGGTCTGCTCGCCTGCGTCGTGCGAACGCAACGCCCAGATCGACTGCCGCGCATCGTCGAGGCCCTCGCGGACCAGACCTTGCGTCAACACAAGATGCTTTTGAGCCGCGTCGGCGCGGCTGTGGCGCAACAGCTCGCCAAGAATCTCCAATTGCAGAGAGATGCCCACGTATCCTTGCGCGAGGGTGTCGTGAATCTCCCTGGCGATGCGGTTGCGCTCCGCCATGACCGCGCGAAACTCGCGCTCCACGCGTATGACGCGCCGCCGGAAGACCAGAAAAGTCAACGCGACAATCATCATGACTGCAAGGGCGCGGAACCAGAAGGTCTGGTAGAAGTGCGGCAAAAGTTCAAAGCTCAGCGACGCCTCTTGCGGCGAGGCAGCCTCGTAAGGCACGTTGTAAGACTTAGCTCCCTGCGCGTCGGGCGAAGCCTGGAAGCCGGAGTCGCCTAGTGCGGCGCGCACGCGGAAGCGGTATTTACCGAATGGAATGTTGGTGTAATACGCCGTACGGCGAGTTCCGGCGTCCGTCCACGCGCGGTCGAAACCCTCCAGCATGTACTGGTAGCGCAGCTTCTGCGGAGCAGCAAAGCTCAGCCCTGCGTAGTCAAACTGGAAGCGCAGAGCTCCGGCTGTAATACGCGTAAGCGGGTTGGATTGAACATCATGATCGTCGACCGCAAAGCGCTCGATGGCAACGGGAGGCGCGGCGGCATTGGCAGGGAAATGCAGCGGATCGGCAACGATTACGCCACGAGGAGTGGTAAACCAGAGCTTCCCATCGCTCGTACGGCAGGCTGTCGGATGGCTGTTGCTGCTCGTTTCGCGGCTTCGCAAGCCATCGGCAGTTGTGAAGCTAGCGACATGAGCCGCGCTCAGGCAGCGCCCTCCTTGTTGAGCCTGGAGTGCGGCGCAGCCCAGGAGAGCTTGCAGATCGACCCGCGTCAGCCCTGAGCCGGATGCCAGCCAAAGATGGCCGCGATCATCATGCGTAATGGCATGAATCGCCGCCGGCAGAAATCCAGTATGGCTAGTCCCGTTCTCCGAAGAAGGTATTGCTGTAAATCGCTTTCCATCCCAAAGGTTGAGACCGTTGTCCTGCGTTCCAATCCAGAGCATCTCGTCAGGAGTGACATCGAGCGCCGTAATCACGTTGCTGGAGAGTCCATCCGCGATGGTATAGTTCCTGAGTTGTCCCTGATGCAGCCGCGACAGACCGTTGAGCGTGGCAATCCATAGGTCGCCATCGGGTGTGCTCGCCAGCGCGCCGACCAGATCGCTGCCAAGCCCGTCCGCTTGGGTAAGGTTCTGGAAATGGCCATGATCCATGTGCGTCAGGCCGCGGCGCGTGCCGACCCATGCCGACCCATCCGGCGCCACAAGCACAGAGCGAATGAAGTCGTCCGCCAGGCCATCCGCGGAGGTGTAGCTACTGATCCCACTTCGTCCGATACGGTTGAGCCCGTCTGGAGTGCCCACCCACACATCCCCATCCGGCGCTGCCGCCAGCGACAGGATCACGTTACTCAGTAGCCCATTGGCCGTGGTCATTCCGGCGATCGTCAGTTTCCCGTCCGAGGACTCCAGCACGCGGTTCAATCCGTCGTTTGGGGTTCCGATCCACAGCGTTTGCCGCGCATCCTGTACAACGGCCGTGGTTGCATCGGAGCTGAGCCCATCGCTCGAACCGACCATCCGAAAACGCGCGTCTCTCAGGATATGAAGACCTGTTGTTTCCGTGCCTGCCCATAGATCGCCCTCCCGATCCTCCAGCAGCGAAACCACCGCATTCGACGCCAGCGGATCGGTAGGCGGCAGCAGTTGAACCTTAGCTTCCTTGACCCCGCGATCGTTGGTCGAGATGCGCGCCAACCCCCGATTGGTGCCGACCCAAACGCATCCCTCGCGATCGACGTACATGGACTCGATGCGAGAGCCGGGCAATTCTTTGGATACTGTGAAAGATTTTGCAGCCCTACTGATAGGCTGCCCGCCTGGCGCGAGAATCACAGAACTCTTGCTCGCAGCCACCACAGTTCCATCGGCCAGCCGGTCCAAGAAGCTGATGGCACCCGCAGGGAGCGCTACTTTCGCCAAAACCTCCGTCCATACGCCGGAATGCGCCAGAAAAATTCCACTCCTGCTCGAAATAAGAACGTCGCCACCCGCGATAGCCTTCACCAGCGAAAGCTGATCGTAGGCCCTCCGACTCGCTCCTTTCTGAGTTGCTTCTGCCACAGCACCAGGCCCCGCATGCCAATGCCCCCCGCGAAACACAGCAGCTCCATGCGTTGTTGCCACCCACAGACCGCCTGCCGTGTCGGCTGCGATCGACGTAATCCCATTTCCGGGCCAACTATTCTCAGCCGTGGCTGGCTGAAACTGCCTTCCATCCCAATGCGCCAGTCCGGCTTCCGTCCACACCCAAACAGCTCCGTCCGAAGTCTGCGCCAAGTCGCGAATAGAATTGCCCGGCAACCCATCGCGCGTGGTCAGCAGGGCAGCCTTCCCGTTCTTCCACAGCACCAGCCCATCTCCGGTCCCAATCCATAGGCCGCCATCCCCGCTTGCATCCAGCAGGCAGCGGATCTCGGCATCCGGAAACGCCGCAGTTGCCGTATGGTCGAGGACGCGAAAACTCACGCCGTCAAATCGTGCCAGCCCGAGTTCGGTTCCAGCCCACAGAAAGCCATCGTGCGATTGCAGCAGGACCGGCACCGTGTTCTGCGGCAGGCCGGTCTCGATAGTCCAGGCTTGCCTTCCCAGTCTTCCCAGCGGCGTGGAGGGCTCAAGCGCGGAACTCTCCATCACAACCGCCATCGGCAGAAGCCAGACGAAGGTGAGAGAGACCGCAATCTTGCGCAGAAACCCGAAGAACATATCCTGCAATCCAACACGGAATGAGCAGGATATGCAACTGCGCGTACCCGGAAATCCATACCATCCCGTACAAATCGAGAAATTCTGCCTACTCCTCCATCCTAGGGTTGAGTTGGACCTCAGTCCTAGGATTCAAGACAAGCCGAAGCCATAGTTCTACTCTGTATAAGTCTCTTGACTTGGGGTAGCGACGCGTCTCGCGTGCCGCTGCCCCTTTCTTTTTCTCCACGCGCATTTCTGTTCAACATGGGGCAAATCCGTTGCTCACCATCGCCATTCTCTGTCCGATGTGTCCCAGTTTAGACTGTGCTTGGAGGAACATCCTTTGACCGAAGTCACCCAGCCCGCAAACACTGCATTCACCGCCCCCAATGGACCATTGATTGCCAACGGAGATTTACAGATACAAACCGGCGCCGCAGAGCCCGTGAGCCAGCCGCGCGCCTCTCTCTGTCGTTGCGGAGCCTCGGCAAACAAGCCATTTTGCGACGGCAGCCATCGCACCATAGGCTTTGTTGACGCCGGCACTGCAATACCTGCGGAATCCATCGTTGAAATCACCGCTACGGGTCAGGTCGTCTTCACGCCGCTTCCAGACGGTCCACTGCTCGCCGAAGGCCCGTTGACGGTACAGAACGCCGCGAAAGAAACCATCGCGATCGTCACCGATACAGCCTTCTGCCGTTGCGGAGCCTCTGCCAACAAGCCCTACTGCGACGGCTCTCACGCCGCGATTGGATTCCGAGCTTAGAGCAAACGCACAATAACCGTGCCCCGAAAGGCTTTGTTCAGGGTATTGATTTCTGACAAGAAACATGACCCCCAGTTTCATCGCTGGGGGTCGGAAACGCCGGTGGCAGACTTAAGGAAATCAATACCCCTGCCGCTTCGGCCTTGGGTACATCTATCGTGATTTTGCTATAAGCTCTCTGTGCAGGAAGGTCCCAATGGCATTTTCAGAGATCGAAGGACTTCGCATCCACTACGAGATAGCAGGCGCCTCAAGCCTTCCAGTCCTGCTGTTTTCCCATTGCTTGGGAGCCGATCTCTCGATCTGGGGGCCGCAACTTCCTGATTTAACCGCCGAGTTCCGTGTAGTCCGCTACGACACGCTGGGCCATGGTCAGTCGGCCGTTCCGCGCGGGCCTTACACCATCGAAAAACTGGGCCGTCAGGCTCTCGCTTTGCTTGATACATTGGAAGTCGAACGCGCCAGCTTCTGTGGAATTTCGATGGGCGGCCTGATCGGCCAGTGGCTTGCGCTGCACGCGCCAGACCGCATTCAAAAGTTGATCCTGGTCGACACCGCGGCAAGAATCGGAAACCTGGAAGGCTGGAATAGCCGCATCGAAGACGTTTTGAAAGACGGTATCATTCCGATCATTCCCGGAGCGCTGCAGCGCTGGTTCACGTCGGGTTTCCATGCTGAAAATCCTGAGATCATCACCATGACTAAGGCTATGCTGGAGGCCGTGAGCACGGAGGGTTACACCAATTGTTGCGTCGCTATTCGCGATGCCGATTTTCGTGGGGACATTCACTCGATCGGCATTCCTACGCTTGTAATCACGGGCCAGCACGATCCTGTTACGCCGCCTGAAGACGGCCGATATCTCGCGGAAAATATTTCCGGAGCAAAGTACATCGAACTGGCCGCCGCGCACCTATCCAATGTAGAGGCAGCGAGCGATTTCAATTCGGCGTTGCTCGCGTTTCTCAAGCATTGATGGGCCCTGAGCTCGGCTTGGCCTTTTTTGATCTTTCACTTCGTCGGCGTTAGGGCGCCATGGAAGCTCTCCGGCGGTCCGAGATAGCTCGGCTTCAAGGGCCCCGCGCTTACCACCAGCTTCTCCAGCACAATTCCGGGGTCAACCATGCCTATCTTGAGCGTATGGTAGCCAGGCTGCTCCACATTCACGGTGGTTTCAACGCGGCGTACGCCGTCGCTCACTACTTTCTCCCAGTCTTTGTCCGTGTTGTGCTCCAGCGCGTCGATAACCTGCGGCGCCTGATCGTCCAGCGCGACCGTATAGCGTAGCCCGCGTCCCGGCACAAAGTTCAGTGTCGGCCCCAAAATCGTCTGCAGGTTGTAACTTCCTTTGTTGAAGAGATACATGCGATATTCGAGCGTTGCTGTGGGTTGCGGAGCAACGATGCTCGCCGCTGTCACAGGAAAAACACTCACGCCCGAAAGAGTTGCTCCATACTCCGGAATCCGATCCCAATGCACCTCGCCCGCGCTCGTAGAGTGGGTGTAATGTTCAGCTTCCATCGAGACATAGCCATCGCCCTCCACAAAGCCATCCACTGTCTCACGTTCAGGCATATCAGGATGAAAGGCACTCACCCGAATCTTCACGGTAACCCCGTCTGCCTGAGTAATCGCGATCTCGCCTTGAGGCTTGCTTGCCGGAGCTTTCTTCCAATCCACGCTAACCACGAGGCGTTCTGTCTTACTGACCTCGCCACTCGCCGCGCTCAACACAATCCAAGAATCGGTAGCCTTGGCGTCGAAGTGGAAAGACCCCAGCCCGCGATTGAAGACATCGATATACCGGCTTTGCCGTTGATAACTGTCGAAGGTCAATTGCATCGGACCGAAAACCCCTGACGAACCTTCAACATCCAGTCCCATACGAGGCTCGGCAGCCAATTGCACCTCTGCCACCGCTGGCATCACGTTTAAAGGTGGCTCCTGCCAATAGGTATAGCCAAGGTGCGTCTGGTCCATCATGTGATTCCACTTGCCCTTGGCCAGCACATGGTTATACTCGTTGGTCACCTCAGCATCGGCTTGAAAGAGCGCTCGCGCCTGCGCCGCATAATCGTTGGCTTCGGCGCGCCCTTGCCTCGCGTAGAGCCGGTTGCGGCCCGCTGCGGTATAAAGCTCATTCACAATCGCTGAAGCCTTGATCGGATGCAGCACCAGTTCGAAGTAAGCATCTTGTTGCTCTGCCGGCAACAGCTTCTGCAGCGCCTCTGCCTTGTTCAAGAGCGCCTTCCAATCCGCTTCCACACGATCCGCTTCGCGGTAATTCACAAGGCTGAATGTGTCGATATCCAACAACTCGGGCTTACGGCGTCCGTTGTACTGGGTGTATCGCGTCACAAGCTCCGCAATCTCGTCGGCATGAGTTGAGCCAAACTCGCGCTCCGCCCACATGCGTGTGAACTCCGGGATCCGATCCTTGCCCCATCGCTCGGGAT
>Ga0302326_10024824_pt1 | contig 12167 bp, 7 predicted proteins | sample Palsa_T0_3_FD_202264 | JGI IMG/M metagenome (GOLD analysis project Ga0302326, IMG submission 202264) | Peat permafrost microbial communities from Stordalen Mire near Abisko, Sweden - Palsa_T0_3 | ecosystem: Environmental > Terrestrial > Soil > Palsa > Peat permafrost | place: Sweden: Abisko...
ATAGAGTTCAGCGCATTGAAGATGAAATGCGGGTTGATCTGGTTCTTCAGGCTTTCCAGCTCCGAACGTAATTGCTCCGCCTCCAGATGAGCTATCCGCTTGGCCACGATAATACGGTCAAATGCCAGCCGGACCGCAAAACCGCACAGAGCGACAAAAAAGATCGTTAGGTAGGAACCCGCAACAAGGTTCGACCAGAACCAATAATAGAAGACTACCTTGTACTTTTCTATATTGGCGTGATATTCCCATGGATTGCTGCCCATCAGGTGCAACTGGAACAGCATATTCCCCGTTCCGCCCAATAAAACGATGAGACCCAGCCCCAGTCCGAAGCGCCCATATTGCGACCGGTAGAAGAAGCGGGGCAGCAGCCATTCCACCGTGCACAGCAGCGCGGCAACATTCAGCAAGATTTCGACAGAGGAAGAACGCCAGGCCCTGCCCGCATCGTGAAGCCATCCCAGCTTGAAGAGGAACCAGCATAGCGAGAAGCCGATCGTGAACAGGATGTAGTAGCGAAGACGGCGGTGCATAAGGATTCCGGCAAATATTCCTTAATATACCTCAAAAAAGAGGGGCATCCCGCAACTTTCCGTGAACGGCCGGCTTTTGAGGGTAAAAGGCATCGGCCCCCATACCTATTCCGACCGCAAACTTACCACCGGGTTCATCAACGCGGCCCTGACTGCCTGAAAACTAATGGTTAACATCGCAATCGCCACTGCCGCCAGACCTCCGGCCGCAAAGATCCACCAGGCTGAAAAAATATTGATCCGGTATGCAAAGCCCTCCAGCCAGCCCTTCATCAGGAAGAACGAAACCGGCGTCGCAACCACAAAGGCGATCCCCACCAGCCATAGAAAATCCTTTGACAGCAAACCCACAATACCACCCACGCTTGCCCCCAGCACCTTACGCACCCCGATCTCCTTGGTCCGCTGTATCGTACTGTATGAAGCCAGCCCCAGCAGCCCCAGACAGGAAATAAAAATGGCCAGCACGGCAAAATATAGGAATAGCTTGCCAAACCGGTCCTCCGCCCGGTATTGCCGGTCGAACATCTCATCGACAAAAAAGTAGCTGAAGGGCCGGTAGGGAATGGTCGTCCGCCAGGCTTTTTCAATGCCTGCGATCGTCTTTTTCAGGTCCGTCATGCTGACCTTTACGGAGATCTGATCACAACCATCCGGCTCGATCCGCATCGACAACGGCCGGATGATCTGCTGGAGACTTTGGTAGTGGAAATCCTTGACCACCCCAATGATCTTGCCTTTCCGTCCCCATTGCGAGAAATCCCTGCCGATCGCATCCTGCGGCGAATGATAACCCAGCATCCGGACCGCGGCTTCGTTCAGCACCATCGCCTGCGTAGTATCCGACCCAAACGCCCGTGAAAATACCCGGCCCGCCACCAGCTTCACCTGGTATTGCGGAATATAATCGAAGTCCACAAAGAAGAGATCGGGGCTGCAAACCTGCATCTCCCCCTTCTGGTTCTGAATGATCGAATACGCGTTCATCTGACCGCTCCCCGGCGTATTGGAGGACATGGCCGTCGAGATCACCCCCGGCAGCTGCCGGATATCCTCCTTCAACGCATTCCGGTGATTGTCCCCATGAGTGTTCAGCACCAGCTCCTGGTCCTTGCTAAAGCCCAATTCCTGGTTGCGCATATAGCTCAGCTGCATACCGACCAATAAGGTAGCGACGATCAGCCCGATGGAAATAGTGAACTGCGCGATGACCAACCCCCTTCTCAATAACATCCCCTTCACCCCGGTGGCAAAACGTCCCTTTAGCACAACGATCGGCTGAAAAGCGGACAGCACCAACGCCGGATAAATGCCCGCCAGCACCCCGATTCCGATGCCAAGAAGAAGCAGCGTCAGGATATAGCCCGGATGATAAAAAATGCCCGTGCTCACCGTTTTTCCCGCCAGGAAATTAAAGCTGGGCAGTAATAGCGCACACAGCCCGACCGATAACAAAAAGGCGATCAGGCAAAGGATCACCGACTCACCCAGGAACTGGCCCGTCAGTTGCGCCCGTTCCGCTCCGATGACCTTCCGGATCCCGACCTCTCTTGCCCTCTCCGTCGACCTTGCCGTCGTCAGATTGACGAAATTGATCCCCGCGATCAGTAGAATAAAGATCCCGACGATACTAAAAACATAGACATTCGTCAGGCTGCCGCTCGCCGTCCCGCCCCGCGTCGACTTGAGATAGACGTCTTTCAATGGCTCGAGAATATACATATAGGTCTGGTTATTCTCCTTCATAAACTTGCCGATATGATTCTCGAGGAACGCCGGGAATTTCTTTTCCAGCGCATGCGCATTGCTGTTGGGTTTAAGCAGGAAATAGGAAAAGTCGCCGAACCCGCCCCAATTCTTATCCCGGGAGGAATCGCCCGGGCCCGAATACCCCGCGACCAGCATGTCTTCCTTTAGCTCGCTGTTTTCCGGCATATCCTTCATGATCCCCGTGACCGTCGCCGGATTGCTCTGATCCGTCAGGAGCAAGTGCTGCCCCATCGGATCGGCGGTCCCAAAATATTTTTTCGCCGCCGTCTCGGACAAGACCACGCTGTAGGGGTCGCGTAACGCCGTCACCGGATTGCCTTTCAGCAGTGGAAAATCAAAGATCTCGAAGAAGGTCGAATCCGCGAACGCCATATTATCCTCCTGGATCTTCACGTCCCCCCGCCGGACCAGGATGCTGCCCGGATCGAACCGCACCGTCTTCTCGATCTCCGGGAAGTCCCGTTTTGCAGCGACCGGCATCGCGGGTGCAGCAACGCTAAAGTGCAGCGTTTCTGACGGATTGACGATATCCGTCACTATCCGATAGATCCGGTCACCCTTCGAATGAAAATCATCATAGCTCAGCTCGAATTTCACGTACAAAAAGATCAGGAAACAAGCGGACATCCCGATCGTCAGTCCCATGATATTCAAAAAAGAGAATCCCTTGTGACGCCACAGATTGCGAAGCGCGACGCGCAGATAGTTTTTTATCATTTGGTATAACTATTATTATTTTATTATTCGCTCCGCAGAGAGTTAACCGGATTCACCAGCGCCGCCCTTATCGCCTGGAAACTCACCGTAAGGACGGCGATCAGTGCGGCCAATAACCCCGCGATCGCAAAGATCCACCAATAAATAGGGATCCGATAGGCGAAACCCTTCAACCAGCCCCCGATCAGCCACCACGCGATCGGTGCTGACACCACAAAGGCCAGCAGCACCAACTGAAGGAAATCGCGGGACAGCAGATAGACTATCTGACCAACGGACGCTCCAACGACTTTCCGGATGCCGATCTCCTTCGTCCGCTGCACCGTACTATAGGAGGCCAGCCCCATTAGCCCGAGACAGCTGATAAAGATCGCCAGCGCCGCAAAATACAGGAAAAGCTTGCCGAAGCGGTCCTCGGCGCGGTACTGCTTGTCAAAGAATTCGTCGAGGAAAAGATAGCTGAAGGGCTTGTCCGGCAATAGTTCTTTCCACTTGCGTCCGATAGCAGCAATGGTGGCGGGAATTTGATGCGCATCGACATTGACCGATAAAAGGTTGCAGCTGCCTGGCTCGATCCGGATCGAAAGCGGCTTGATCACCTCCTGCAGCGACCGGAAATGAAAGTCCTTTACCACGCCGACTATCGTTCCCTCGCGCCCCCATTGCGAGAATTTCTTCCCGATTGCCTGTTCCGGTGAGGTATAGCCAAACATCCTCGCCGCCGCCTCATTCAGGATCATGGCATGGGTCGTATCCGTCATGAATTGCCGGGAGAAAGGCCGGCCGGCGGCCATCTTGATGTTTAGCTGCGGAATATAGTCGAAATCCACGAAGTATAAGTCCAGATTGGCGATCTGCATGTCTCCCTTCACGTTCTCGATCTGCGAATAAGCGCCGGGGTTGCCACCGCCGGGCATGCTGCCTGCCATGGCAGTCGATAGAACCCCCGGCAGGTGACTAACCTCTTCTTTCAGCACCAGTTTCGCCGAATCCCCCCGGGTGTCCATTACGATCTTCTGATCCTTGTTGAATCCCAGGTCCTGACTGCGCATATAGTTAAGCTGGTTGTACACCACCAGCGTCCCGATGATAAGCCCCGTCGCAATCGTGAACTGAGCGACGACAAGCGACTTGCGCAGGAAGCTGCCCTTGCCGCCCGTCGCGAACCGGCCCTTCAGCACCGCCACAGGCCGGAACGAGCTCAGCACCAGCGCCGGGTAGATCCCCGCCGCAATCCCGATGAATATCGCTACGCCCAGCAGCATCAGCAGATCGCCGGACGAAGGAAGAACTCCCGTGTTGATGATCTTGCCCGCCAGATTGTTGAATGGCAGAAGCAGGAGTACAGAACAACCGATTGCCAGCAAATAGGCGATCAGGCAAAGGATCAAGCTTTCGCCGATGAATTGCCGGGCCAATTGCCCCCTGCCGGCGCCCGCCACTTTTCGAATCCCTACTTCCTTCGCCCGCTCGGTCGACCGGGCCGTCGTCAGATTGACGAAATTGATGCCCGCGATCAGCAGGATGAAGACACCCACGATGGAAAAGATATAGACATTGGTAATATTGCCCGTTTTGCTGCCATCGCGCGTCGACTTTAAATAGACATTTCGCAGCTTTTCCAGGTAGAGGGTGGGGATCATTTGGCTCTCATGCATCTCCGTTCCGTTCATCTTTTCGAGAAAGGCCGGCAACTTTGCCTCCAGGGCCCGCGCATTCACGTTCGGTTTCAGTAGCACGTATGCGTTTGGCCCATAGTTACCCCACTGGTCGTCCAGATTGCGTCCCTGCCCCCCGGTGACCGTTGTCATGGAGAGGATCATGCTGGCTTTGATGATCGTGTTGTCGGGGATATCCTTTATTACACCCGTCACCGTCCCGTGTATCCTATTCTCCGTCAGCATGAGCGACTGCCCGATAGGGTTCGCATCGCCGAAATATTTTTTGGCCGTCGTTTCGGTGAGAACGACGCTGTTCGGGTCCCGGAGGGTCGTTCGGGGATTGCCTTTCAGCATTTTGAAGTCAAACAGGGTAAAGAAGGTGCTGTCGGCAAGGGCAACTTCATCCTGGTTGAAATGCTGATCTCCCTTGGTCACCAGCCAGTTGTCCCGGGTGAGGACCCGGGTGGCCGATTCTACCTCCTGGAACCCGGTCATCATGTGCATCGGGACCGGCCAGGCCGGTCTGGCGTTAATCATCGTTTCCGTAGGGGTCTTGATATCCGCGACCACCCGGTAGATCCTGTCTGCTTTACTGAACATCGAGTCATAGCTCAACTCGAACCGGACATAGATAAAGATCAGGAAAAAGGCGACCATACCAATGGTAAGGCCGATTATATTGAGCAGGGAGAAACCCCGGTGCCGCCAAAGATTGCGGAAGGCTACACGCAGATAATTTTTTAGCATACGCTAAAAGACCCGACTCCGGTAAAAATGTTGCATCCTGAGGCAAAAGGATCCGGAGCCGGGTTTATTCCGACCGCAGACTCCTTACCGGGTTGACCAACGCCGCCCTGATCGCCTGGAAGCTCACCGTGGCCAGCGCAATGACCAACGCCGTCACACCCGCGAGCCCAAAGATCCACCAGTACGAACCGATCCGGTAGGCAAAGCCCCGCAACCACACATCCACGAAGAACCAAGATAACGGTACCGCTACGACAAAGGCCCAGCCAACCAACTGCAGAAAATCCCGCGACAGCAGGTACACGATATTTCCCACCGAAGCCCCCACTACCTTTCGCACCCCGATCTCCTTGGTCCGCTGCACCGTACTATAGGCCGCCAACCCCATTAAACCCAAACAGCTGATAAAAATAGCCAGGATCGCGAAATTCAGGAACAGGCGGCCAAATTGCTGTTCGCTCCGGTATTGCCGGTCAAAGAACTCATCCAAAAAGAAATACGTGAAAGGCCGGTCCGGAAGCAGCTGCTTCCATTTGGCCTCGACGGCGGCCAGGGTTTCCGGCATATGATGCCCGTCGACGGTGGCGTAGACCAGATCGCAATACCGCGGCGCCACCCGGAGCTCCAACGGCTGGATCGCATCCTGCAGCGAGCGGAAATGAAAATCCTTGACTACCCCGATGACCGTCCCCCGGTCTCCAAACTGCTCGAACCGTTTCCCGATCGCCTGCGCCGGCGACAAATAACCAAGCTGCCTGACCGCCGTCTCGTTGATGATCATCGCCAGCGCGCTGTCCGTGCCAAAAGCCCTCGAAAAATCCCGGCCCGCTACGATCCGCATGCCCATCTGCGATACATAGTCATAGTCCGTAAAATAAACCATCGCGCTGATGGTTTGTATCGCGCCGCGGCCGTTCTCGACCTGACAGTCATTCGGGAAATTGAAAAGTCCGGGCGTATTGTTGGACATCGTCGTCGACAGTACGCCGGGTATCGATGCGAGCGCCTGCTTGAATGCCAGCTTCGCCGAATCGCCCCGCGAGTCCATGATCAGCTTCTGCTCTTTGCTGAAACCCAGATCCTGGCGGCGCATATAGTCGAGCTGGAAATAGACGACCAGGGTGGCGATCATCAACCCGATGGCGATCGTGAATTGCACGACCACCAGACCTTTTCGCAATACGATCCCTCGCGTCCCCGTGCTGAACCTCCCTTTCAAAACGGCCACCGGCCGGAAGGACGACAAGACCAGGGCCGGGTACAACCCCGCAAAGACCCCGATTAGCACGGCAATACCCAGCAGGACGGCCAGGTACCGCGGCTGCGAAAATATCCCCGTGCTGATCTCCTTCCCCGCCAATTGGTTGAAGAGCGGCAGCATCGCGGCAGACAACCCGATTGCCAATACATACGCGATCAGACAGAGGATAATGCTTTCTCCGATGAACTGTCCCGCAAGCATCGCTTTCCCCGCGCCCACCACTTTGCGGATACCCACTTCTTTCGCCCGCTCCACCGACCGCGCCGTCGTCAGGTTGACAAAATTGATTCCCGCGATGAGCACGATAAAGGCCCCGATGATCGAGAAGATATAAACGTTGGTGATATGACCGGTCTTCGAGTCGTCCCGTGTGGAATAAAGATAAATGCCCCGGACCGGCTCCAGCAGCAGGGTGGGGATCTGCTTCGTCTTGCGCATGGCGTCGCCGCCGAATCGATCTACATAGGCCGGGAATTTGGCTTGCAGCGTTGCCGCACTGGCGCCGGGTTTCAACAAGGCATATTCGGCCCAGCGATAATTGCCCCACTGCTGATTCAAGGTGGAGTCCATGCGTTCAAACGTCGTGACGGAAATGATCATTTGCGCCTTGAGATGCGAATTCTCAGGGAGATCCTTCATGATTCCCGTAACGACGCAGGGAAATTTATCCCGCGTCATCGTCAGTGTTTTTCCCATGGGATCGGCATGGCCAAAGAATTGTTTGGCGACCGATTCCGACAACACGACACCTTGAGGTTTCGCCAGCGCCGTCCTGGGGTCGCCTTTCACCAGCGGAAAATTGAATACGGCAAAGAAATTGGAATCGGCGATCGCTACATCGGGTGTCTCGAATACTTCGTTGTCGCGAATGACCATCCAGTTATCACCCAGACTGATCCGGGTCGCCAGCTCGACTTCCGGCAGCTGCTCTTTCATGCCCATGATCGCCGATAATGGTGCGGTATTGAAATGCTGCAACCCGGTCGGCGTTTGCACATCGCTCACGATCCGGTAGATACGGTCCGCTTTGGAATGGAAGGAGTCATAGCTCAGCTCGAAGCACACATATAGACCAACCAGGAAAAAGGCCGTCATCCCCACCATCAGCCCAATGATATTGAGCAGGGAGAAGCCCTTATGCCGCCAGAGGTTGCGGAAGGCAACCCGGAGATAGTTTTTGATCATAGCCGGGAAATTAAGTTAGGCTTAAATTCCACAAACAAGGTGCCCCATTACCACAGGCTGGAAATCAACACACTACCAAAGATCCGCCAATAAACTGTCCGGTTTTGATACATCCCCCGTCCGCTTATCTCAGTCTGTCCACACTCTTCACCAATTTCTGATCTTTGAAAATACCCCTTGCCGCAAAGATCAGCGCCACCGGGATCACCAACGCTAATATAGACCCAAGAGAATAAGTGCCGTTGATAAATTTTTTGTTTGTTTGCCAATAGAAGAGATAAATATCCAACAATGATATCACGATCAGCATGACCGTTATGCGGAGCTGAAGTACCCTGTTCTTGTAATTAAAGACATTGACCAGGGTGGCAACGACCAGCGCAACAGTCATGATCATCAGGAATATATTACTCGTCGCAGTCACATACTCGATTATTTTTCCATCTGCGGCGCTTGGGCCAGTGGAAAAGGAGAATTTCAGCGTCAACACCGCACAGGCAGCCGCCAATAACATCCAAAGTGTTTGTTTCCTTTGTAACATAAAGACAATTTTATCATTTTCCGCCAACCCCCAACCCCCGGCCCCCAACCCCCGCTCCCGGCCCCCGGCTCCGCCGGGTCATCACAACTCCGGATACAACGGGAACTGCTTCATAAAGCTATTCACATCCCCCTTTAACGACGCCAGTACCTCCTCATTCTCCGCATTCACCAGGGCTTTATCGATCAGCTCGACGACAGTGCTCATATGCTCCTCCTTCATTCCCCGGGTCGTAACCGCCGGCACGCCGACACGGATCCCCGAAGTAATAAAAGCGCTCTTGTCATCAAAAGGCACCATATTTTTGTTGACCGTGATCTCCGCTTTCCCAAGGGCGATCTCCGCTTTTTTTCCGCTGATATTCTTATTGCGCAGATCGATCAGCAGCAGGTGATTGTCGGTACCCCCCGAGACGATATGATATCCCTTGTTGACAAAGATCGCGGACATCGCCTGCGCATTGACGATGATCTGTTTGGCATAGCTGGTGAAGCTATCCGACAGGATCTCCCCGAACGACACCGCCTTGGCGGCGATCACATGCTCCAGCGGGCCGCCCTGCGTGCCGGGAAATACCCCCATATCGATCAGGTTGCTCATCGGACGGATATTTCCCTTCGTATCTTTTAGCCCAAACGGATTGTCGAAATCTTTCTTCATCAGGATAATACCGCCGCGAGGTCCGCGCAAGGTCTTATGCGTCGTCGACGTCACAAAATGACAGTCTTCAAAGGGAGAATTCAACAGCCCTTTGGCGATCAGTCCCGCAGGATGCGCCATATCACACATGACCAGGGCGCCGATACTATCGGCAATGGACCTGATCCGCGCATAATCCCAGTCACGGCTGTACGCAGAAGCGCCGCAGATGATCAATTTGGGCCTTTCCTTTTTAGCCACCGTCTCCATCATCGCATAGTCCACCCGGCCATCTTCCTTTCCTACTCCATAAAATACCGGGCGATATAGCTTGCCGGAGAAATTAACCGGCGATCCATGCGTGAGATGCCCACCCATGCTCAGGTCCAGCCCCAGGATGCAGTCCCCCGGCTGAAGGACGGCCAGCATCAACGCGGCATTTGCCTGCGCACCGCTATGCGGCTGTACATTGGCATATTCACAGGCAAAGATCTGCTTCAGGCGGTCGATGGCCAGCTGCTCTACCTGATCCACTACCTCGCAGCCTCCATAATATCTCCTGCCGGGATATCCTTCGGCATATTTATTGGTGAGTACAGTTCCCATGGCCTGCATGACGGGGAAAGAAGTAAAATTTTCGGAAGCGATCAATTCTATCCCATGCCGCTGACGCTCCAGTTCCTTCCGAATTAAGTCAAAAACTACCGTATCTTTTTGCATGGCGCAAATTTAGGCCAACTATCCTTAAATCGGACAGGCTTGCTGAAAAAGAATAAAATTCACTATTTTACACGCGTTAACCGGATAAAGTCCGGTTTCTGGATGATGACAACCATTTTGACATGAAAGCGATTATTCCCGTAGCAGGCGCCGGCACAAAACTACGCCCGCATACGTATACGCAACCCAAGGCTTTGATCCCTCTGGCGGGGAAAACCATTCTCTCCATTATCGTCGACCAGCTGATGGAAGCCGGAATCAACGAATTTATCTTTATCGTAGGCTACCTCGGCGAAAAGATCCAGGATTTCGTCCGGCAAAAATACCCCCAGCTGACGGTTCATTTTGTTTACCAGAACGAACGCCAGGGCATCGGGCATGCCGTTCTTCTCACCCGCAGCATCGTAGGGGATGATGAAGTATTTATCGTCCTGGGCGATACGATCTGCGAATACGACGTAAAAGATATCCTGGGCCAGCCTCACTCCCTCCTGGGAGTGAAAAGGGTCGACGACCCCCGGAATTTTGGAGTGGCGGAGCTGGAAGACGACGGCAGCATCGAACGGGTCGTGGAAAAGCCCCAGATCCCAAAATCAAATATGGCCCTGGTGGGGATTTACCGCATCCGGGAGACGACTACCCTGTTCAACTGTCTGGAAAACAATATCCGGGACCATGTCACCAGCTACGGCGAATATAGCCTCACCGACGCCATCGAATGTATGATCCGCAGCGGGGTCAAATTCCGCGCTTTTAAAGTCCAGAATTGGTTTGACTGCGGCAAAAAAGAAACACTGCTGGAATCCAATGCCAAACTGCTCAAAAAGTTCGGCGGCAACATCGCCCCGGAACACCAGTTCGAAAATACCATCATCCTCCAGCCGGTCAGCATCGCCCCCGGCTGTGATATCCGCAATTCCATCGTAGGCCCCAACGTCGCTATCGGGGAAAAGACCCGCGTCAACTACTCCATTATAAAAGATTCTATTATAGGCTCCTTCGCCGATCTCTATGACATCGTCCTTACCCATTCCCTTATCGGCAGTGACACCGAAGTAAAAGGAGAGTCCCGCAGCCTGAATATCGGGGACAATACCGAAATCGACCTCGGCGAGTCCTGAAACTACCGGCCCTACCCATTTACCCTTGGCTTCCCTTCACCCATTCATCCCAATTTGCCGGAGTGTAAAAAATGAATTAAATTCGACTGTTCTTTTGCCTGACGATTTGCCCTGCTACTATGATAATTTAATAAAACTGTATTATGGGCATCTTTAAAAAATTATTGCTTTTCTTGCTGATCTTTCCCCTTGCGCTATGCGTAAAGGCAGGTACAGGCAAGCGGGACGGCGTCCTGAACGGCTATGTGACGGATGCCATCACCAAAAAACCGCTTCCGGGTGTAACGGTTTTGGCTACCGTTCCCGGCAGCAGCAGTTCCACAGAAGTGCTGACCGATGCAGACGGCTATTTCCGCTTTGCTCAATTACCCGGATCCCAGGTCACGGTGCAATTTGATAAAAAAGGCTACCAATCCTATAAGCGTCCAAACGTAACGGTTGGGGAAAAAGGCTCTATTAAACTCAATGTAGAATTCCTGCCCGAAGAGATGGACTCCGAATCGGACAACTCCGAATACCCCATTCTCCGCCTATTACAATCCAGCTGATCGACAACGATCTGCGAACGTTATAAATCATAAAACGGGGCTGAGAACAGTCCCGTTTTTTTCTACTACACATGAGGCTTAAAATCTATCTTGAAGTTATGCCTGCCGATTTTTTGAGCGTCTTTTCCTAACCCTCTGCTCTTACGATACGCTTCGTATAAAAGTACACCTACTCCCGCTCAATGTTGCACCGGAGTTCAATTGATTTTTACCATTCATCCTAATTGGAACGGAAAGCCCATTTCCACATCATCTTCCAGCTGGGCTTTTTACCATACATGAGGATACCCGTACGATAGATCTTTCCAGCCAGCCAGGTGGTCCCCAGAAACCCCAGGACGAGGAATAACATCGAAAGACCCAGTTGCCACCAGGGCACGGTGACGGGCACACCAAAGGGAATTCTGGCCATCATAACGATAGGCGAGCTGAACGGAATAATGCTGGCCCAGGTAGCCAGCGGACCGGCAGGGTCCTGTATGGCGGCGGACATAATGACAAAAGAGAAAATGACGGGCAGAGTGATCGGCAGCATCAGGGACTGCGCTTCCTGGGGGTCCTCATTGACGGCACTGCCAACGGCCGCAAACAAAGCGGAATAGAAAAGATAACCTCCGATAAAATAGAACAGGAAGCAAAAGAGGATCAGCCCCAGACTGGTGTTGCCAAGCGCAATGGAAAGCTTGAAAGCCATGGAATCCGGCCCCGTTTTCATCGCAGC
>Ga0302326_10024825_pt1 | contig 12167 bp, 9 predicted proteins | sample Palsa_T0_3_FD_202264 | JGI IMG/M metagenome (GOLD analysis project Ga0302326, IMG submission 202264) | Peat permafrost microbial communities from Stordalen Mire near Abisko, Sweden - Palsa_T0_3 | ecosystem: Environmental > Terrestrial > Soil > Palsa > Peat permafrost | place: Sweden: Abisko...
CGGGCATCGTTGAGCCTGCGGACGGCCACGCGTAGCCGATCGTTGCGCCCCTCGCTTTTGGCGCTCACGGCGTTGCGATGCAGAGCCGTGCGGACGCAGCGGAGAAATTCATCGACCGTGAACGGCTTGGCGAGAAAATCGACCGCGCCGTGCCGCAGCGCCGATACTGCTGTTTCGACGCTGGGGGCGCCGGTGACGACGATCGCGCTGGCCAGTGGATGCTTTTTCCGCAGCGCCGCGACCAGTTCGGCGCCGTCGCCGTCGGGAAGTTTTAGATCGACGATCAGCAGATCGACTCCCTGGTTTTCGATGATTTGCCCGGCCTCGCTCATGGAGGCGGCGGTGGTCAGGTTGCACTCGATGTTGCGGCCCAGCGCATCGCTGACGAAATCCACCACGTCGAACTCATCATCGACGATGAGGACGCGCGGCGAGGCGGAGCGTTCTGTCTGCGGCGGTTGGCGTAGGGGCGTCATGCTTACTCCCGATAAAACAAAAATTCGTTCACTGAGCCGCGTGACCTTTCAGTTGTCCATCGGCCGCGGGCTCCGTGCCCACGGCGGGCAGCAGGATGAGCGTCCTTGTCCCGCTCTGCGGGCGGCTTTCCAGCCGCATCGATCCACCGCTGGATTCCACCCAGCGAAGCGCCTTGGGCAAACCCAGCCCGCGCTGACGGCCCGCCGGTTTGGAACTGAAAAACGGATCGAACGCCCGCTTGAGCGTCTCCTCGTCCATTCCACAGCCGTCGTCGGCAATCGTCAGCGCCACCCGCGACGAATACGGATCGTGCGCCGCATGGATCGAAATATGCCCCGTGGCCGCGTCCGTCGCCGATATCGCGTTGGTCAGCACTTCCGTCAGCGCTGCGGTAACCTGCTTCGGATCGACCAGCACCAGGGGAACATCGCCCATGGTCAACTCAATCGTCCTATCGGCCGGATCGGTGTGCTGCTTGGCATCGTGCAGCGCGCGGGCAATGAGATCGGCAATATCTGCCTCTTCGACCTGCGGGGGCATCGGTTTGGCGAAATCCATCAGCTCGGAAATGATCTCACTGATGCGATGGCTCTGATCGTAGATCAAATGCGCCATCGCCTTCTGCTTGGGGTCCGTTAATTGTGCGGCCAGCATCTGTGATCGCCCGCTGATTACCGCCAGTGGGTTGTTCATCTCATGCGCTGCGCCGCCGGCCATCTCGCCCACGCTGGTCATCATCCGCGAGTGCATAATCTCGCTTTGCGCCGACTGAAGACGGCGATTGGTCTCGGCAAGCTGTTCGGCCAGTGCGCGAGCTTCCTCGCGAATCTGCGCCGTGCGCAGCGCAAGCGACCATCCGCTGGCCATGGCGTTCAGCTCCTGGACCTGCGCGCCCAGCCGCTGGCCTTCGCCGACGCTGGCGCCCCACACCACGCCGCCCACGCACAATCCCTCGGCAGTCAGGGCAATCCAGAATCGCTGATCGCCCACCAGCCGCGGCGAGATCGCCGAGAGCAGCCATTCAAGCTCATCCCCGGCGTGCATCACCGGCCCGTCGCCGGACTCGGCCGTCGGCGGCCGCTGGGCGCAATCCACGAGCGATGATTCAAAAATATCTCCATCCTCATCAAACAGGAGCACCTCTGCGAAGTCCTGCCCCGGCATCAGCGAAAACGCCGCCACGCAGCGCACCTGCAGCACGCCCACGGCCGTCTGTCCGATCGCCCGCAGCACTGCCTGCGGCGCCGCCTCAGGTCGAAGCTCACCCTGAAACGCGCTCAGCGCATCGAAAAACTGCGCCCGCACCGCCAGCCGGCGATTGCGCGCTGCAAGCTGCCCGCTGACCCGGCCAAGCTCCTGGTTCGCGCGGACCAGCGCCTGCTGATACAACTCCTGCGTGCTGGTCTGCCCAAGCTGAAGCGCCCGGGCCCGGCTTTCGATGCGGTCAACCAATTGTTTCATCGCCGCGTCCACATCCGCGGCAGACAGCCCGATCACCGCTGCGAGCCGGTCCTGACCGATCGGAAACGAATAATTCCCGCTGTACCCAAGATGCTGCTGGCGAACCAGCACATCCGCCAGCGTCACGATGTTCACCATCTTCGGAAACTTAACCGAATCGGGCAGCGCCTCGGGAAGCTGGCCATGCAGCCAGATGCTTTCGCGGATGATCTGCGGAAGTTCCCACCGCTCGGCAAGACGCTTGCCGATGACCATGTGATCCACGCCGATCACCGTGCGCTCGACATCGGCGATATTCCCCCGCAGCAGGTCAACCGCCTCGGCCACGCGTGCGAAACTTTTCGGCAATATCGCATCGAGCGCGATCTTCCCCAGATCGTGCAGCAGCCCGCAGACAAACGCTTCGGAAGATCGAAACCCGGCATTCCGCCCCTGCGACGATTCCACCGCTTCGGCCAGAAGCTCGGCGCAGCAGGCTGTCGCCAATGAATGTTTCCAGAATTCCGCGCGGGAGAATTGCGACTGATTTTGGCTGGATTCGCCGAAGGTTTCGAAGACCGACACCGCCAGCACGGCGCTGCGCAGCGCTTCAAAACCCAGGAGAACCACCGCCCTTTCCAGCGTCACCGCTTCTGCGCGAACGCCGACATCGGCACGCTGCACGAGCTGCAATATCCGCGTGGTCAAAGCGGCGTCGCTGCTGATGAGGGCAACGATTTCCCCAACGGATGTCTCCTCGTCGGCGGTCGCCTCCAGCACACGCAGCGCAATCGCCGGCAGCGTGGGCAGCTCCTCCAATTGCTGGAGGATCAGCTCAATCCGCCTGGGCTGAAGATGTTCAGGGGAATTCACGATGGTGCATGTAATGAGTGCAAGTGGCAAGTGCAAGTTTCAAGTTGAATTAACTTGCACTTGCGACTTGCCACTTGCACTGAGTTGACTCAGGCGGCAAGCATCTCACCAATGCGCTCGATCAGCTTCTCGATGTTGAACGGCTTCTTCACGAAGTCGTCCGCGCCCGATTTGAGCAGGTCGTTGATCTCGTCCTGGTTCACCACACCGGAGACAATCACGATCTTCATGTGCTCGAAATTGGGGTTCTTGCGGATGGTCTGGCATACCACGTTGCCGTTGATGTCGGGAAGCATGTAATCAAGGATGATCAGGTCCGGCATGAATTCCTTGGTAAGGATGCCGGCGTCATAACCCGTGTTGGCGGTTTTGACTTCGAATCGGCCGTCGCGCTCGAGCACATCGACGAACAATTCCACAATCTCGGGATCGTCATCGACGACCAGCACTTTCAGCTTGCCGTTGTCCAGCGCATCCGGTGGGATGCCGTTGTCTTTCATGAAGGCGATCAGTGCATCGCGGGGGATGCGGCGGAACCGGCTGCCGGGAACGCGAAAGCCCCGAAGCCGCCCGCTGTCGAAACAGCGGATAATGGTCTGTTGTGACACTTTGCAAATCTCCGCAGCCTCACCCGTTGTAAACACTGTCTTCATGGTAAACCTCAGACGTTAATCTGTTAAACTCGGCGAAGACCGTACAGGGTTCCCTAATTGACCCTCTTATCCATCTTCTCTATTTGAACATCGTCCAACGGATTTTGCAACTTGAACTTGTGGTCGAAGTGGATTATTCGGAATTTGGGCAAGCTTGTGAAAACACATGACTTAGGGATACTACGTCCAATAAGCAATGTGGTTCGACCCACCAAGCAGGCGCAGCGTAACCCCAAAAGCGGCGCGGCGACTTCAGTCGCCGTGGCTTTCCCACCCCACAAACCCCTTCAATCGCAACAATTACCGGTAAAATTCGATGATCAGATTAAGATTCACCTCAAACGGCACATCCTCCAGCACCGGCAGGGCCTTGATCGTCCCCGTAAGCTGGGCAGGATTCCATTCCAGCCAGTTGGGCACCTGATGCCCGGCGTTCTGCTCCATGTTCTCACGCAGAACCTTGTGTATCCCTTCCTTGAAGGTGATCGTCTGCCCCGGCTTCACCAGGAAGCTGGCGATATCGGTCTTGACGCCGTTCACAGAGACATGGCCATGAGCGACGATCTGCCGGGTGGCCCAGATGGTGCGCCCCACACCCAGCCGCCGCAGGACGTTATCCAGCCGGCATTCCAGTAGCTGCATCAGCGTGTTGGCCGTGTTGCCCTTGGATTTCTTGGCGATGCCCAGAAACCGGCGGAATTGCTTCTCATACATCCCGTAGTAATACCGCAGCTTCTGCTTCTCGCAGAGGCGAACGCCGTATTCGGTGTTTCGCCGGCCGCGATAGCCGTGCATGCCGGGCAATTCCAGCTCGCCCCTGGCGGTATGTTTGGGAATGTCGGCAATCGGAACGCCGACGCGACGGGACAACTTCAACTTCGGACCGGTATAGCGGCCCATGGCAATTCACTTTCTACGGGCACAGCAAAAGCCCGTCTCAAAACATGCGCGGCATCCGCAAAAGCGGACGACTTACGACGCGATCGTCACCCGTCATGGTTCTGAGGCATGAACGAGTGGGGATGGGAAGTATAGCGATGATGAGCCTCGCGCCAAGCGCCCTTAAATTGGTGCTGTTCTCCACATCAGGTTTTTTTGGAGGGCGGTACTATGGTCGCTAATATTTTCGCGCAATGCTGCGGAACCTCGCCGTCATTTGGATTATCGCCTTCTCGGCTGCCCTGTGCTTCGCTCAAATGAGTCCCGATGAAGCGGAAGCGAGGCTGCAGGAGCGTATTGCCGAGCGGAACGCCGCGACCACCAGGCCGGTGGAGGATGTGTCCCAAATTTCGAATGCTGAACAGTCGGCCCGCGGAATCGATCTGGGAATTCAATTCGTTTCGATGCACGAAGCCTCGGCGTACGACGCAGCAAAAGTCTTGCCCCGTTGGGATGCGGGTGTGCTTGTGACTGACCTTGATCCCACCGGTCCCGCGGCCAAGGCGGGGTTGGAGATCGGCGATATCATCGCAAGCATTCGGGGCGAACCGATTCGAACGGGCGATGACCTGTTCAACTTCATGAAATCCGCCCGTCGCGGAATGCAGTATTCGATCATCTACTACAGGTTCGTAGGCCTTCACGTGGGAATGTCGGAGGATGAATTAGATAATTTTATCAAGGTTCACAATGGTGTCGCATCGGTAGTCTCTCAGGCTGTCGGGCAATCGAAGGTGCGCGTTCCACCGCCGGGAAGTTCCCTTTCGGCGCAGATGGGTTATTTGATGCAAGACGCCGGGCAGGACACCTCGAATATCAGATATCTCACACTCCATTACACTATTCCTGATTTGGATGAGAACGGAAACCAGCGGGCAACATATGTCACATCCTCCGAGACGCATTCAACAATCCTGGGTGATCGATCATCTTCGGTCACATCACGGGAGATGCTCAGCGTCGATCGCGACAGCGTCGCGGCGCTGGATGGCGAGCGGGTCGTCGCGATTGGCTCGGCCAATGGCGAATCTGTCGATGTTAAAGGCCGAACCATCGCCATCGATCGGGGCGCGTGGGAGCGCGTGATGCGCACGGTGAAGGGTCAACCGACCGATGCCGCCGGTCCCCTGTCGGAAAAAAACGGCGACCGATTTTTGGAGCCGTGGGTGGACAACCAGGCGCTTCAAGCCGCGAATTTTCCCGGCGAGCGACGGGGCCAGGCGTTTCTCGGTGTACTTACCCGGGATTTCACTCAGGAGATCATGGAACCGAGGCATGGGGCGGAAGTGATGTACGTCTATCCCAATTCGCCGGCGGCGCGGGCAGGCATCCAGGTTGGCGATGTGATCGTTAAATGGTCCGACATGGACATTGGAGGCAACCGCGATATCAACAAACTGATCTCCTTTTCACCCGGTATGCAGGGCCAGATCAGCGTGATGCGCCGCTTTGGTTATGCGTATAAGATCGATACCGTGCCGATGGTCCTGCTTAATAAAAGCCAGTTCGTCATCGATATCCCCGCGAACACACCGCCCGATCTTCGGCAGTTGATCGAAGACGGCGAAATCGCTCGCCAGCAAGACCTGCGGACGCTCGACGAAATGATTGCGCACGATCAGAGCAGCGATCACGATAAACATCTTTTCATGGAGGAACTTCGCGCCCAGATCATTAAGGCCCGCGGCTCTTACCTGCCTCCCATCTCGGCGAGCGTCGGAAGTATTGGAGAATTCCGATACGATTCATCGCCGCTGATGGGCACGATCCTTCAGATCATCGACCCGCAGCAGGCGCTGCTCGAAGTGAAAAGCAATGATGGCTCGCTTGACATGCTGCTGTGGTGGCGGGGCGATGTTTCTGAAATGGTCGATGGACAAGAGGTCGATCTTTCCGGCGCCTGGAAAATCACGGGAACGCACACATACGTGAATCTCTTGTACACCAATCACACGATCTTCGAAATCCAAAGATTTTCGATCGAAGATGCCCTCAAAGGAATGGGCACGAATGTGCCAACGCTGCCGGAGCCGCGCGCTGATGATAGTGATCGATCGATCACGGCTTCGTAGCCAGTCGGCGAAGGTCTGATAAATCCGCCCGCGGCACAAATCCTATATCCCCGTCATCTTAACCCTCTTCCCCGCCGCGACGATGTACCAGATGCGGGACGTTGTCTCGCGATTGCGTGGAAAATCAAGCGGATCATCTCGAAAAAGCCGGCTCGACGCGGGCGGCGATTGGCTTTCGGACCTCCCTGCGCGTGGCGATGCGCGTCTCGCGCTGGGTGGGCCTCGAAGGAAAGATCGTGATCGCCACCCTCGCGTTGCTGACGGCGGCGCTGGGTTGGACGTGCTGCCTATGGGCCTCGCGCATCGATCCCCAGGTGGACAACATCCTCGGCGAGCAGGCCCGCCAGACCGCGGTGACACTGTCCATGGCGGCAGAACCAGGATTCGCGGCCAACGACCTGCCCGCTTTGCGTTCAATGGGACACGAACTACTGAAGGTGCGGAACATCCTGTTCGTGGCGTTCTACGATCTATCGGGGAAAAATATCGCGCTGGTGGATCGGGAGAAGTCCCCGCACGATCTGCCTCCCGCGCTGGCGCAAACGCAGGTGAGCCTGCTGGCGCAGGTGCGCGTCGGCAACACGCCTCTGTTTGGCGATTACATGGAAGTCTGCCAGCCCGTATTGAAAATCGCCAGGGAGCCCAGGGCGTCACGGCTGATGGGATATGTTTCGGTAGGCGTTTCACCGACCACGGAGCGAGAACAGGTTCAGCGGGTGAATTATTTCGCCATCGGCATCGGATGCGTGGTGATCCTGTTCATGTTGCCGCTGGCGTATCTGCTGGTGCATCGGATTTTCCTGCCGATCCGGCAACTGGTGGACGCGACCAACCGCATTGCGATGGGCGACCTCGAAGCGGCGGTGGATATCGACCGATCGGATGCCATCGGCGATCTCGCCAGGTCGTTCAACGCCATGGTGCAGACGATTGAGCGGCAGCAGCACGACCTTCGTCAGGCCAATCTCGATCTTGAGAAAAAAGTGGTCCAGCGCACCGTGCAATTCGAGGCGGCCAACCGGCGCCTCAGCAGCGAAATCGCCGAGAAGGAAGATTTCCTCCGCGCCGTCAGCCACGACCTTAACGCACCGCTGCGAAACATCAGCGGCATGACGGCAATGCTGCTCACCAAGCACGGCGCCGCCTTCGACGAAGAAATCGTTCACCGCCTGCAAAGAATTCAGAAAAATGTCGAGGCGGAAACCGACTTGATCTCCGAACTGCTGGAGCTGTCGCGCATCAAAACCCGGCGCGAAAAGATGGAAATGGTGGACACCACCGCGCTGGTGCGTGAGCTGGAAGGGATTCTGGAAAACGATCTGAAAACCAATCAAATCCAGCTCATCCTGGATACGCCGCTGCCCGTGCTCAACGGCGAGCGGTCGCGTTTCCGGCAGATATTTCAAAACCTGATCGACAATGCGATCAAGTACATGGGCGACGGCGCGGTGCGGGAGATTCACATCGGCTGCGCGATGCGGGGGCTGGAAGCGGAATTTTACGTGCGCGATTCCGGCATGGGGATCGAGAAGGAAGACCTGGGAAAAATATTTTACATCTTCCGCCGGGGAAAGAATTCCACCGCGCGGAACATTCCCGGCAAGGGTGTCGGGCTTTCGTGCGTCAAAAGCATTATCGAAACCTACGGCGGCAGCATTCGCGTGGAAAGCGAACCGGGCAAGGGAAGCACTTTCAAATTTACCATCAGCGGGCAGCACGTGCCGGGTGCGGCGCGGGAAGGGAAAGCGGGCGTGGCAATATGAACATGATGATGAATCCAACCGACAAATCGGCAAAACCGCAGGACACGGCGATCACCATCCTGCTGGTGGATGATGATATGGATTGCCGGATGCTGATCCGCGACGCCATCTGTCAGAGCAAGGTGAGCAACCGCGTGTTCGAGGTATCCAATGGAAAAGATGCGATGGATTTTCTGCATCGCCGCGGGCCGTGGAAAAACGCGCCGCGTCCCGGGCTGATTTATCTGGACATCGAGATGCCGGATATGGACGGCCAGGCGGTTCTGCGGGCGATCAAGGCCGATCCGGATTTGCGGGATATTCCGGTTGTGATGATGACAGGCGTCAGCGACGAGCGGCAGATGCGCCAGGCCGCCGAGGCGGGCGCCAACAGCTACACCATCAAGCCCGCCAGGGCCGAGCAATTCCTCAGCACCGTGATCACCAGCACGAATTATTGGCTCACGATCCATCAGTATCCGGACCATCACCTTCCACCCGCGGATTGCCGGAAGTGACGGCTAGGGAAATTGCGTAGTTCCAGGCGGCGACTAAAGTCCTCGCCCCGCTGGGCTTGCGTTTAGAAATTCACCCCGCGCCCAAACCAGCCGATACAAACGCTGGAGTGGACCCAAACAACGACAAAGAACGGCTGCGGTTGCTGATCGTGGAAGATGATGCCGACCAGCGGCAACTGATCGGCGAGACGCTGGAAGAGCATTTCGGCGCGCAGACCGTGCGCTGTGTCGCCAGCGGCGCCGAAGCGCTGAAGCTGGACCTCGCCGCGTTTGATCTCATTCTCACGGACTTCAACCTTCCGGATACCACCGGCATGGAACTGCTGGGGAAAATCCGCGCGGTGTGCACGACGCCGGTGATTATGGTCACGGGCGAAAACGTCACCCAGTTCGCCGCCGAGGCGATCCGCAGGGGCGCAATGGACTACGTGGTGAAGTTCGGCGATTACCTCTTCACGATTCCGCTGGTGGTGCAGAAAAACCTGGCCGTCGCCAAGCTGTACAAGGAAAATGCCAAGCTGCATACCGACCTCGAAGGCGCCCTGGGCGAGCTTCGCAAAAAAAACGGCCAGCTCGAGGAGTCGCTGCGGATGGTTGAAGAACTGGCGGCAACCGATGCCCTCACCGGCCTGTACAACCGCCGGCATTTCAATCGCGTGCTCGACCAGCTTTTCGCCGAGAGCGAGCGCATGGACAGCGACCTCTCCTGCGTCATGATCGACCTCGACGGGTACAAGCAGCTCAACGACACCTATGGGCACGCGACCGGGGATCAGCTTCTGAGCGCCGCGGGGAAAGTCATTCTTGCCAACATGCGCCGGATGGACGTGGCGGCGAGATACGGCGGCGATGAATTCGTCCTGCTGTTCCCCCATGCTTCCGCTTCCGAGGCCGCCAGCATCACCCAGCGAATTCGCGAGCAATTTGGCCAGGGATCGGCCATCCTCCTGCGGCGCAATGAACCGGTGACGATCTCCGCGGGAATCGCCTCGCGAAATGCAAATCTGCCCAGCGGGGCCGAGCAACTCGTGGCCGCGGCGGACAAGGCCCTGTATCAGGCCAAGGGCGGCGGACGCAATCGCATTATCGTTGAGCAAACCCCGGCGATCCACGAACCACCGGCGATCAATCTGCCCGGCGCGATCCACGGACCGGAAACGCTTCGCGGTTCGAATCCCGCGTTATACCGCAATCGTTAGCAAGTCGGTGCTGACAGGTTTAATTCTTGACCTGCATAGCCAGGATACGCGCGATCGCCTCGCAGATTTCAGCGCGGTGAACGCCGCTGAGCGCCAGCGCGAGCTGCGTTTCCATCAGGCCGTAAGGAATGCCGGTATCGTAGCGCTGGCCTTGAGTCACGACGCACCAGTATTTGTCGCAGTGCTGGCGCATGTGCTCTTGGGCGGCGGTGAGCTGGATCTCCTTCTTCTCGCGAATGTCGTGTTTGATCAGGTATTCCAGCGAGTCGAAAATCATCGGTGAGAAAACGTGCATACCGAAGTGGGCGAGATAGTTTCCCGCCGGCTGCCCCGGCGTGACGAGTTTATCGCGGGCGACTTCGATCGACGGCTTTTCGATGATCAGCTCGGCCCGGTAGATTCCCTGTTCAGGTCGGATCGGACTGCCCTTGATCACGCCGAACAGATGCAGCAGCCGCTCCAGCGTGGGCTGAACGCCGCTGACAGCATCGAGAGAATTCTTCTCAAATACCGAAACGAGCTGTCGCGCACAGCGGTCTTTCACATCGCTGATGTAAATGTGATCGCCCAGCAGCAGCAGAAATGGGTCGGAACCGACGAATTTTTTCGCTTGATAAACCGCGTGGCCGAAACCCTCGGGACTGTGCTGCTCGGCGAAATGCAGCCGCTCGCCGAAGGCGCCCAGCTTTTCCGATTCGAGAATCGCCCAATCCTTGCCGCGGAATGTTTTGACCATGTCGTCGTCGAGGCGGCGGAAATATTCGCGGTACTGATTTTCCTCGCCGGGCTGGGTGACGATGCAAAGCTCTTCGATACCGGAATCCAGGGCCTCTTCGCCGATGATTTGAATGACAGGCTTGGTGAGCCCGTCGCGATCGACCAGTGGAAACATTTCCTTCTGCACGGCGGTGGAAGCGGGATATTGCCGGGTGCCGCGTCCCGCGGCCGTGATCACAGCTTTACGAACCTTGGTCATGAGGCACTCCTTTAACCAAGAGCATAGGAAAGATGAGCCAAGTTGCCAGATGATGCGCGGCGATTAGTAATCGCGGCGAGAAAAAATCCAGGCGGCAAGGCAGAGAGTGACCGCTTCAAACCCCAGCGAAGTGCCGATGATCCACGTAACCGTGCGCGATCGCAGCTCGGCTTGCAGCTCCGCGACGGGAACAGAGTTGCCGTTCAGATCCATGCGGTTCTGATTGGAATCATCCTCATCGGAAGCCACCTCTTGAAGCCGGGCCCTTGAAATCAGCTCGCGATGCAGCAGGTCCACGGTCTCGGAAGTTTTGGGAAGCACGATCATCGCCTCGTAAAACATCGCGTGAGCGCGATCAAACGCGCCGTGATGCTCCGAGCGATTGGCCTGCTCCTGCGCGAGCTGTGATTTCAGCGTCGCCAATTCCAGCGAGCTGCGCGTGGTCGGCTGCGTTGATGAAATATGCTCGGCGCGGGCGATATCACGGTCGGTGGAGACGATCTCTTTGTCGATTCGCTGGGCGGCCGCGTGGTCGGCCAGCTTAAGTCCCAGCAGCGTCACCTCGGTGGTGTGCAGGCAGACGACACCCACCCAGAACAGAAATGTCAGCAGCACCGCCGCCACCGTGGAGCGCGTCCACACGCCGATCAGCACACAGAAGCAGAACAGATAGCTGAAAAACAGCACGACAATGGGGATGGCCAGGAATATTCCCGGCTCCCAGGCGCCGCCGCGAATGCCGATGACGAGAAAGCTGGCGATGCAAAACGTGCCGATCTGCAAAGCGACGAACAGCAATCCGCAGAAATATTTCGTGGAGAACAATCGAAATCGCCCGATCGGCTTGGAAAGATAAAGATCGATCGCGCCGGCGGCGATAAAGTCGGGAAACAGCCCGGCGGTGGAGATCAGCGCCAGCGCCGTTGCGATAGTGCTGAGCCAGAAATTGATCCCCCACGACACGAAGATGCTTTTGTAAAATTCGCCGGGAGAGACCACCCGGCTGTTGAAAAAGAACGAAGGAAATTTCCACGTGAAGATTTCAAATCCGCCGGGCGTGAGCCCGATCGCCGCGAACGACCCGGCGACCAGCCCCGAGAGGATCAGCACAATCCAGAACATCCGCCTGGAATTCAGGTCGCGATACGCATCCAGAAGCAGTGCGAGCGTCTGGCTCATGAGGATTCCTGTGGCAGCGGCAGCGGCAGCGGCGGCGGCGTGGCGCCGGGCGACGGCCGCTCGGCGCCGGCGCGATCGGTGACCGCTTCAAAAAATAGA
>Ga0302326_10024831_pt1 | contig 12165 bp, 11 predicted proteins | sample Palsa_T0_3_FD_202264 | JGI IMG/M metagenome (GOLD analysis project Ga0302326, IMG submission 202264) | Peat permafrost microbial communities from Stordalen Mire near Abisko, Sweden - Palsa_T0_3 | ecosystem: Environmental > Terrestrial > Soil > Palsa > Peat permafrost | place: Sweden: Abisko...
GGCGCTTGACGCCAAGGTGACGATCGACGACTCGGCGCTCTACCGCCAGCCCGAACTCGCCCGGCTCGGTCAGCCGCGCCCGGCCGACGCGCTCGAGGCGTTCGCCGCCGAGAGGCGAGTCACCTATGTCAAGCTCGACGGAACCGTCGGAATCCTCGCCAACGGCGCCGGGCTCTCGATGTCGACGGTCGATGTGGTCGTCGTCGCCGGGGGCGCCCCCGCGAACTTCTGCGACCTCGGCGGCGGTGGCTCGGCTGCGGGCGTCGTCGCCTCGCTCGAGGTGATCGCGCGCGACGCGCAGGTACGGGCGATCCTCTTCAACATCTTCGGTGGGATCACCCGCTGCGACGAGGTGGCACGAGGCATACTCGCCGCCCTGGACGAGCTTCACCTCACCCTCCCGATCGTCGTCCGTCTCGACGGGACGAACGCCGAGGAGGGCCGGGCGATCCTGACGCAGGCAGCGCGGCCGAACCTCCGCATCGAGGCGACGATGCTCGCCGCCGCCCGCCGCGCGGTCGAGCTCGCGGCGTGATCAGCGACCCCTGGAGCGAGCGCGCGGCGCTCTACCGCACGAGCGCGGTCCACCTCGACGGGCCTGACCTCGACCTGATCGTCGAGTGGGCGTCGGGTGCCGGCAATGCTCTCGACGTCGCCACCGGGGGTGGGCACGTCGCGCGGCGGCTGCGCGAGGCCGGACTGGCCGTCGTCAGCGCCGATCCGGCGGCCGGCATGGAGCCTGACGTGGTTTGCGCCGCCGAGGCGCTCCCCTTCCCCGACGGCAGTTTCGACGTCGTCGCCTGCAGGCGCGCGGCACATCATTTCGCCGACGTCTCCCGGGCGCTCGCCGAGATGGCGCGGGTCAGCCGCGGCCTCGTCCTGATCCAGGACGCGATCTGGGTGAGCGACGAGGTCGAGGAGGCCGAGCGCCTGCGCGATCCCTCGCACGTCGCACACCTCAGCGAGCGAGGCTGGCGGGAGCTCTTCGACCATCACGGTCTCGAGGTCGAGCAGGCACGGAAGTTCGAGGAGCGCCTCGACTTCGCGTCCTGGTTTGCCCGTACCGGCTGCGAGGGCGAGACGGCGGCCCGGGTGCGTACGCTCCTCGCCGACCGCAGCGACGGGCAGCGGTGGGTCTACCCCTACGTCGTCTTCAGGGCGAGGAAGCGCTGCTAGCGTGGCTATTCTCGTCGACCGCGACACCCGTCTCGTCGTCCAGGGGCTGACCGGTAAAGAGGGTCGCTTCCACGGGCTGCGCAACCGCGCCTACGGCACGGCGGTCGTCGCCGGCGTGACCCCGGGCAAGGGCGGGCAGGAGGTCGACGGGATCCCCGTCTTCGGCACCGTCGCCGATGCCGTGGCCGTGGCGGGGGCGAACACCTCGCTCCTCTTCGTGCCGGCGCCCGCTGCCGCCGACGCCGTCTACGAGGCGGTCGACGCCGGCATCGCCACCGTCGTCTGCATCAGCGAGTTCGTGCCCGTGCGCGACACGCTCGCGCTCGCCGCCTACGCGCGGATGCGGGGGGCGACGCTCATCGGTCCGAACTGCCCCGGCGTCCTTTCCCCCGGCAGGTCGAACGTGGGGATCATCCCCGCGGCGCTCTTCGCTGCGGGTCCGGTCGGGCTCGTCTCGCGTTCGGGCACGCTCACCTACGAGATCGGTCGCTCGCTCGCGGAGCTCGGGATCGGCAACTCGACCATCGTCGGGATCGGGGGCGATCCCGTCGTCGGCAGCTCCTTCATCGAGATCCTCGATCGCTTCGAGGCCGACCCCGAGACCGAGCTCGTCGTCCTCGTCGGGGAGATCGGAGGGGAGGAGGAGGAAAGGGCCGCCCGCCACGTGGCCGAGGCGTGTTCCAAGCCGGTGCTCGCCTACCTCGCGGGTTTCTCGGCTCCGCCCGGGAAGCGGATGGGCCACGCGGGAGCGATCATCTCGCGCGGCGCGGGGACGGCGCAGGCGAAGCGCCGCGCGCTCGAGGAGGCGGGCATCGCCGTCGGCACGACGCCGACCGAGCTCGCCCGCCTCGTCGCGGAGCGCGCGCGCTGATCCGGGCGCCTTCCGGCCCGCTGCGTGCGATGGAGCACCTACACTCGGAGCCGATGGAGTCGATCTCCCTCGCACGTGGGGTTCCCGCCCCGGAGTGCCTCCCCGAGCAGGAGCTCGCCGACTGCGCACGCACCGTCCTCGCGAAGGACGGGAAGACGATCCTCTCGTACGGGTCGGGCGCGGGCTACATGCCGCTGCGCGAGCTGATCGGGGAGTGGTTCGAGGTCGACCCCTCCCGCGTCGTGCTCACAAACGGCGCCCTGCAGGGATTCGTGCTCCTCGCCCAGTACTTCGGCCGCGGGCAGACGGTGTTCGTCGAGACGCCCACCTACGATCGGCCGCTCAAGATCCTGCTCGAGAACGGGATCAACGTCGTCCCGGTGGGCATGGACGAGCACGGGATGATCCCGGCGGAGCTCGAGGACGCGCTGCGGCGGAACGAGCCCCCTGCCTTCCTGTACACGATCCCGACCTTCCAGAACCCGAGCGGGCGCACGATTCCCGAGGAACGGCGACGACGCATCGTCGAGCTCGCCCAGGCCGACGGGCTGACGATCCTCGAGGACGACCCCTACGGGCGCATCCGGTTCGAAGGGGAGACGCCGCCGGCGATCTTCGAGCTCTCGCGCGAGACGACGATCTACACCTCGTCGTTCTCGAAGACGGTCGCGCCGGGTCTGCGCGTCGGTTGGTACATCTTTCCGGCCCCGCTTGCGGCGGCGGTGATCGAGCGCGCGAACGCGACCTACATCACACCGGTGCTCCTCGGCCAAGCGGTCGTCCACGAGTTCATCAGGCGCGGCAGCTTCGAGCCCAACCTCCGGCGCGTCATCGACTTGCTCAGGCTCCGTCGCGACGCGATGCTCGCCGCGCTCGCGAGGCACTTCCCGGGCGCGACGTGGTCGCACCCGCAGGGCGGTTACTTCATCTGGCTCGAGCTCCCGCAGGGCACGGTGGCAAAGGATGTCCTCGCGCGGGCTGAAGGGGTGACAGCCGTGCTCGGAACCGACTTCGGCGGCGAGGACAACACGCTCAGGCTTGCCTACAGCTACGTCTCCCCCGAGGAGATCGAGCTCGGGATCGAACGGCTCGCCGCCGCGGTTTAGCCGGGGTCTAGGAGCGTGGGTCTGTATCGGCAACCGGCTACCGGCAGCCGTGAGCGCCTGAGGAAGGGCGTCGGTGGTGCCTTGGTGGCTGGAAGAGGCGGGTGTGGGTTCTCGGTGCTGTCGGCTGGGGCCTGTTAGGGCTCTGGTGCTTCGCGGTGGGTGTTAGGCGGGGGTGAGGAGCGCGAGGCCTCCGTTTCTGTGCAGCTTGAGCAGGTTGTGGGTGGCGCAGTGGAGCCGCCACTGGGCGCGGGCGGCGTTCTGGCCGCGTAGGAGGAGCTTGCGGGCGTTCTGGGTGGTGTTCATCTGCCCGAATACCGGCTCGACGATTGTTTTCCGTCGCGCGTAGACGGCCCGGCCTTTCTTGGTTGCGAGCTTGCGCGCCATGCGCTGTTTGGGGGTGGCGTTCTTGGGGATCGGCCCGCGCGGGGCGGGTGGTTGCGGCTCGTCGTGTTTGAAGCGGCCGGTCGCGATGTGCGGGTCGAGGCCGTGCCCGCTTGTCGTCTTGACGTTCTGTTCGGAGAAGTAGCCGCCGTCAGCGGTCAGCACCGCACCGTCGGGCAGGGCGGCAGCGACCGCGTCGAGGTTCTCGTCGAGCTGGTCGAGCATCGGTTCGAGCTGCTCAGCGTCGGGGGCCTGATCTGAGACGTCGGCCGCGACGATCACCTGCGTCTGGGAGTCGACGACCGCCTGGGCGTTGAAGCACTGGTGGAAGGAGCCGTCGGGGGTCTTCATGATCCTGGACTCCTCGTCGGTGAAGTTCCGTTGCGTTTTCGGCTTGGGCTTGAACGGGTCGCGGCCGTCCCTCGGAGGCCGCGGCTTCTTGCCTTCCGCCGCGAGCGCGGCGCGCCGCCTCGTCTCCCGCTCCAACGCCTCCTGCTCGAGAGCCTGCTTCGCCTTCTGGATCACCGCCAGCCGCTGCTCCCTGCTCTGCAGCTCCGCCGGCAGCTCATCCCCGCGCCGGTCGGGGCCGAACCGCTCGTCCTCCTCCGCGTCGACCCGCTCCGCGTCAGCCAAAAGCGCAGCCACGTTCTCCTTCAGCTCCGCGATCTCGGCCTCGAGCTGCTGCTCCTTCTTCACCATCCGCTCGTAGCTCATCGCTTTGTGCCGTGACGCGTTCGCGCGCAGCTTCGTCCCGTCCAACGCCAACGAGCCGAGCGCCACCAGCCGCGCCTCCCGACACAGCCGCAGCGACTGCACAAACAGCCCCGCCAGCGCCTCCAGGTGCCGTTTCCGGAAGCGCGCGATCGACCGGTAATCGGGGTGCTGACCCGCGCACAGCATCCGCACCGCCACATCCCGGTAGGTCGCGGCCTCAAGCTTCCGCGACGACACCACCCCGACCGCGTACCCGTACAGCAACAGCTTCAGCATCAGCCGCGGGTCATACGGCGGAAAGCCCCGCTCGTCCTCATACGAGGCGTAGAACGCCGAAAGATCCAGCGCGCCCGACCCCACCAGATCCGACACGAAATGCGCCAGATCATCCTCGGCCAGCCACTCCGACAGCACCGGCGACATCAACAACACCTGCTCCGGATCGTAGGCCCGAAACGTCTTCTCCACCCCCACCGGCGCCCGCGCAGCCCCCGCCGCCTCAACCACAGCCACCTCAACCAGCCGCTCCTGCCCCTCCACCACCGACATCCACCAAACCTCCCCGCTCGACACGGAGAATTCTCTTAAACCCGCCGGACGACACCCCGCCCGTTACTGACCCACGCTCCTAGCCGGACGTTTTCCCTCTAGCCGACGGCCCAGCCGACTCCCCGCTCACTCTCCGTGGGACTAGGCCCGCGCGGGCACGCTCAGTGGGCGCGGGAGCAACTGCGGCTGGCGCGGAGGCTCGAGCACCCTTCCCGCAGCCCTGAAGGTCGGGCACGGCCGCTCGAGTGCCAGCGCACAGAGTCCGTGGCGGCGGAAATAGCAGTCCTCGCAGGTCGGTTGGCGTGTGCTCATTCGGGGCGCCCGGGCAGCGATCTCGTCGCCCTGAACGAGAAGCGATCCTACGCTCGCGGCGCCGCCGGACACGTGGTTGCCTCGACAGAAAATGCGCAGTTTCCGCCGCTTTCGGGGATGCGAATTCGGCGCTGCTTTAGCCCTGTTCCGGCAATGTTGCCAGAGCACGCAACGCCTGTTGAAAACTCTTCACAGGGATGATTCGCAGCCCGTGCGCGTACTTTCGAGCGTCGGTCGCATTCTGTCCGGCGGGAACGAGGAACGCATCCACATGGGCTTCGCGTGCGCCGATCGTTTTCTGCTCGATCCCGCCGATCGGGCCCACCTGGCCGTTGAGGAAGATCTGCCCGGTCGCCGCGATCTTGTGGCCGCGGTCGACGTTCCGGCCGAGCTGCTGGAGGATCTCGAGTGCGAATGCGAGCCCCGCCGAGGGCCCGCCGATGCCGTGGGCGTTGATCGAAACGCGGATCGGAAGCCGGATCGTCTCGTTCTGGCCCAGGTAGACGCCGACGATGCCTCGCTTCGAGTGCAGGCCTGCCGGCACCGTTCGCAGCGAGATCGTCCTGTGCTTGCCGCTGCGGAGGATCGTGAAGGCGACCGACGTACCGGGCGCCTTCCCCCGCATCGAGGCCTCGACGTCTGCCGGCGAGCGCACGCTCTTGCCGTCGACGGCCACGATCACGTCGGTCGGCTCGAGCCTTCTGGCGGCCGGAAAACCCGGCTCGATCGCCTCGACGTACGCTCCCGTCTCGCGCGTGGTGACCTTGCGGCCGAGCGTGCGCAGCGCGACCGCGGCAGCGGTCTCCTGGGAGGTCGTCATCTCGGCGAGGTCGACGGTCTCCTCCTGGGCGCTCGTGATGCCGCTGGGAACGACCTCCGAGGACGGGTAGAGGCTCGAGCCGCTCTCGGGGCCGCCGAGAACCTGCTCGAGCAGCGTCGCCCTGCGGACGATGACGTCGACGAAGTAGATTCCGCCGCCGTTGTCGGGGTTGTGCCCGCCGGCGACGCGGATGAGCGGCGCGACAGGGTGGGCACGGTCGGGGAGGAAGATGTAGTCGTGCGACGGGATGGCCCAGAGTGCGACCGCGACCGCGAAGAGCCCGACCACCAGCACGAGCAGGCTACCCGGCCTGACGACCCGCCTGAGGCCTGATCTCTGCGCCACGATCAGCACTGTAGACCGCCCGGCGCCGGCCGCGGGGTCGGGCGGCGCCGCTCAGGCCTCGGGCGTGAGCACCCTGACGACCTCGGCGACGGCGGCCGCCGAGCGCGCCAGCAGCTCGCGCTCCTCCTCGTCGAGGTCGAGTTCGAGGATCGCCTCGATCCCCGCCGCCCCGAGCCTGACCGGGACGCCGACGAAGAGCCCCTCGATTCCGTACTCGCCCTCGAGGAAGGCGGCGCAGGGGAGCACGCGCTTCTGGTCGAGCATGATCGCGTCGACCATCTGCGCGGCCGCGGCGCCGGGCGCGTACCAGGCCGACGTGCCGAGCAGCTCGACGATCTCGCCTCCGCCCTTGGCGGTCCTGGCGATCATCGCGTCGATCGCCCCCTCGGAGGCCAGCGCCCGCAGGGGGAGGCCGCCGATCGTCGTCGCGCTCACGAGGGGGACCATCTGGTCGCCGTGCCCGCCGAGGACGAGCGTCGAGACGTCCTTGAGCGAGGCGCCCGTCTCCCAGGCGATGAAGGTTCTGAAGCGGGCGGTGTCGAGGATGCCCGCCATACCGATGATGCGCGCGCGCGGGAGCCCCGAAACGGCGCGCGCGACGTGGCACATCGCGTCGAGGGGGTTGGAGACGACGATGATGACGGCGTCGGGGGAGGCAGCCACGGCCCTGGCGGTCACCTCGGCGACGATCCGCTCGTTGGTCGTCACGAGGTCGTCGCGGCTCATGCCCGGAGCCCGGGGCAGGCCCGCGGTGATGACGACGACCGAGGAGCCCTGCGAGGAGGCGTAGTCGTTCGCGCCGACGACGCGCGGCTCGTAACCGAGCAGCGCCCCCATCTGGTTGATGTCGAGCGCCTTGCCCTGCGGAAGCCCCTCCCTGATGTCGATCAGCGCGACGTCGGCGTAGTCGGCGCGCGCGACGAGCTCGGCGCAGGTCGCCCCGACGTTGCCTGCACCCACGATCGTGACCTTGCGCCTGGAGCTCACCCGCTGCGTTCCGCGGCTTCGAGGCGCGCGACCAGTGCGTCGGCGACCTCGCTCGTTCCCACGGCGGTCGGATCGTCGCGGCTCGGCTTCATGTCGTAGGTCACGTGGCGCCCCTCGCGGATCAGGCCGGCGATCGCGTGCTCGAGGCGGTCGGCGGCCGCGCTCTCGTCCAGGTGGCGGAGCATGAGCACGCCGGAGAGGAGCTCCGCGAGCGGGTTCACCCTGTTCTGCCCCGCGTACTTGGGCGCCGACCCGTGGGTCGGCTCGAACACGGCCACGCCCTCGCCGAAGTTCGCCCCGGGCGCCACGCCGAGGCCGCCGATCAGTCCGGCGGCGAGATCCGAGACGATGTCGCCGTAGAGGTTCGGCAGCACCATCACGTCGTACTCCTCGGGCCGTTGGACGAGCTGCATGCAGAGGTTGTCGGCAATTCTGTCCTCGAACTCGATCTCGGGGTGCTCGGCGGCGACGGCACGTGCGACACGGAGCCAGAGCCCGTCGGTGAACTTCATGATGTTCGCCTTGTGGACGGCGGTGATCTTGCGCCGGCCCATGCGGGCCGCGTAGTCGAAGGCGAACTCGAACACCCGACGCGTGCCCGTGATCGAGATCGGCTTGATCGAGAGCCCGGAGTCGCGCTGGGGAAGCCGCTCCCCGTGCGCCTCGAGCCAGTCGGTCAGCTCCTCGGCGGCCGCGGTGCCCTGCTCGAACTCGATCCCGGCGTAGATGTCCTCGGTCGTCTCGCGGATGATGACGAGGTCGACCTCCTCGTAGCGCGTGCGCACGCCCGGGTAGGTCTTGCACGGCCGCACCTGGGCATAGAGGTCGAGCATCGCGCGCAACGCGACATTGACCGATCGGAAGCCCTCGCCGATCGGTGTGGTGATCGGCCCCTTGAGGGCGACGCCGTTGGCACGGATCGACGCGAGCGTCGACTCCGGGAGCGGGTTGCCGCCGTGGTCCTTCATCGCCTCGGCCCCGGCCGGCTGGACGTCCCAGCGGAACTCGACGCCGGTCGCCTCGAGCACCCGGCGCGTGGCCTCGGTCAGCTCGGGTCCGGTCCCGTCGCCGGGGATGAGTGTCACCGCATGGGCCATCGAAGCCGCGGATTGTACGTTCCGGGAAACGATCGAGCCGGGGGACGCGACCGGGGGGCCCGCGAAGCCCAGCCGCCCGGCGATCCGCTAGCGTAGGGTGGTGAACGAGTTCCACCCCGGTCTCGAGGGAGTGATCGCCTTCGAGACCGAGATCGCCGAGCCGGACCGCGAGGGTTCGGCGCTCCGCTACCGGGGTGTGGACGTGGAGGAGCTCGTCGGCCACTACCCGTTCGAGAAGGTCTGGGGCCTGCTCGTCGACGGTCGCTTCGAGCCCGGGATGCCGCAGGCGGAGCGGATCGCGCTCCAGGACCCGAGCGGCTCGGTGATGGCCGATCTCCAGGCGGCGCTCGCGACGCTCGGGCCCAAGTGGAAGCTCAGACAGCTGGTCGACATCAGCTCCGAGGAGGCCCGCGACGACCTCGCCCGGCTCTCGGCGGCGGCGCTCTCGATCGTCGCGCAGGCCGCGCGGGGCGCTGCCAAGCCGGTGCCCGAGGCGGAGGTCGCCGAGGGGGAGAACGCCGCGAGCCAGTTCCTGATCCGCTGGCGCGGCGAGGCCGACCCCCGCCACGTGAAGGCGGTCGACACCTACTGGGTCTCGGCCGCCGAACACGGGATGAACGCCTCCACCTTCACCGCCCGGATCGCCGCCTCGACGGGCGCCGACTGCGCGGCCGCGCTTTCGAGCGCGGTGGGGGCGCTTTCGGGGCCGCTGCACGGAGGTGCGCCCACGCGGGTGCTCAAGATGCTCGACGAGGTCGAGGCGAGCGGCGATGCCGATGCCTACGTGCACGCGATGCTCGGGCGTGGCGAGCGAATCATGGGTTTCGGGCATCGGGTCTACCGCGCCGAGGACCCGCGGGCGCGCGTGCTGCGGCGCACCGCGCGCGAGCTCGGCTCGCCGCGGGTGGTGGTCGCCGAGGCGCTCGAGCAGGCTGCGCTCTCCGCGCTGCGCGAGAAGTCCCCCGACCGCGTGCTCGAGACGAACGTCGAGTTCTGGGCCGCGGTCGTCCTCGACATCGCCGCGGTTCCGCCGCAGATGTACCCCGCGATGTTCGGCTGCGCGCGCGTCGCGGGCTGGTCGGCGCACATCGTCGAGCAACGCCGAACCGGGCGGCTGATACGGCCCTCGGCACGCTACGTGGGCACGCCGGCCCACTCGCTGGCGCAGGCGTGAGCCTCGCCGAGGCCGCGAGCGAGGCCGACGCGCTCGCCGCCGCGGGCGATGAGCGCAAGCTCGCCGAGCTGCGGCGGAGCTGGGGCGAGGAGCTCGAGGCCGCCGTCCGGTCGCCCGACTTCCGGGAGCGGGCCGTCGCCTATCGCGCGATCTCGCAGTTTCGCGATCGCCAGAAGCTCGAGCTGCTGCGGCGCGGGCTCGAGGACGAGAGCCCCGCCTGCCGCGGCTCGGCGATCGTGTCGCTCGAGGCCCTGTCGCGTGATCACCCGAGCGTGATCAATAGCGTGAGGCCGCTCCTGCACGAGATCGTTTCCCACGACGGCAACGACGCGGTCAGGCGGCTGGCGGTGATGGCGCTGCGCAATGGCTCGGCCCAGCGGGACACGATCGCGATCCTGGCCTCGGTCGGCGAGGACGACGAGCAGGGGCGCGAGCTGCGCGAGGCCGCAGCGAAGGTCGCGCAGTCCCTCCGCCGGCGGGCGGGCCCTACGCGCTAGACGCGCGCGCCGTGCGCCGCCCGTGCGGGTGGGCGTCGTAGTAGAGCTTCCGCCGGCGCGCGTCGGAGACGTGCGTGTAGAGCTCGGTGGTGCCGAGGTCGGCGTGACCGAGCATCTCCTGCACCGAGCGCAGGTCGGCCCCCCCTTCGAGCAGGTGGGTCGCGAAGGAGTGGCGCAGGAGATGGGGATGGACGCGGTCGGGCTCGAGCCCCGCCGAAGCGGCCAGCCGCCGCACGATCAGGAAGGCGCCCGAGCGGGTGAGCGCGCCGCCCTTGGCATTCAGGAAGAGCTCGGGTCGGTGGCGACGGTCGAGATAGGGACGGCCGCGGCCGAGGTAGCGGCGCAGGGCCGCGACCGCCTCCCTCCCGATGGGGACGACGCGCTCCCGGCTGCCCTTGCCGAGGACGCGCACGGCGCGCTCCTGCAGGTCGACGGCGCCCCGCTCGAGCCCGACCGCCTCCGAGACGCGCAGCCCGCCGCCGTAGAGCAGCTCGACGAGCGCGCGGTCGCGCAGCGCACGCGGGCTGACGCCGGATGCCGCATCGATCAGGCGGGCCACCTCTCCCTGGGAGAGCGTGCGCGGGAGCCGGCGCACGCGCCGCGGAAGGGCGACCTCGGCCGCCGGGTTGTCGCTGCGCGCGCCGATCAGCTGCATGTGCGCGAAGAAGGTGCGCGTGGAGGCGATCCGCCGCGCGAGCGTCGCCGCCGAGAGCCCCTCGGCGCACATCGCGGCCGCGTAGCACTCGAGATCCTCGACGCGCGCCTGCGACACGGGCTTGGCCAGAAAGGCGCGCAGACGGGCGAGGTCGCGGCGGTAGGCGTCGACCGTGCGGGGCGCCCGGCGCGCCGCGAGCAGCGCCAGGAACCGCTCCGTCTCGGGGTCGCGTTCGCTCATGAGCCCCGATTCGACGCCGCGGGCCCGGGCTCCTACGCGCGCCGGCCTCAGGAGCGCGGGTGGGCGCGGTCGTAGACCGCGCGCAGGCGCTTGGCGCTGACCTGGCTGTAGAGCTGCGTCGTGGAGAGGCTCGCGTGGCCGAGGAGCTCCTGGATCACGCGCAGGTCGGCGCCGCCGTCCAGCAGGTGGGTGGCGAAGGCGTGGCGCAAGCGATGCGGGTGAGGCATCAGCCGCCGCAGCGTCGAGGTGTCGAGCCGTCGGCCCCGCGTCGAGAGGAAGAGTGCGTTCTCGGCGCCGCGCGCGTGCGCAGGCCGGCCCTCCCGCAGGTAGCGCCCGACCCAGTAGGCGGCGTGCTCCCCCAGCGGCACGATCCGGTCCTTCGCCCCCTTGCCCTCGCGCACGTGGACCTGCTCCTGCTCGAAGTCGACGTCGCCGAGCTCGAGCCCGACCGCCTCGGCGCTGCGCAGCCCGGCCGAGTAGACGAGCTCGAGCAGGGCGCGGTTCCTGAGCGCGAGCGGCCCGTCGAGTGGGTTGAACGTTCCGAGCAGCCGCTCGACCTCGTCGAGCCGGGGGACGTCCGGGAGCCGTCTGCCCCGCCGCGGCGCGAGCGGCGCCTCGGGCACGTGCCCGGGGCCGAGCGCGAAGCGGATGAGCGAGCGGACGGCCGAGAGGCGCCGCGCGACGCTCGACGGCGCGAGCCTGCCGCCGGGTCGGGCGCGGGCGAGCTCGGAGATGTAGTCGGCGAGGACGGCGACGTCGACCTCCTCGAGCTGCCGCTCGCCGTACCAGGCGGCGAACGCGCGCAGGTCCGCGGCGTAGGCGCGCCGGGTCGAGGCCGAGAGCGCCGCGGAGCGAAGGTAGCGTTCGATCGCCTCGGCCGGGCCCATCCCGACCCGTTCGCGCCCGGGCTACGATCGCCTGCCGTGGACGATCGCTTCAGCGCACTCGCCGAGCTCGCGGTCCAGGGCGCGAACGTGCAGAGCGGGCAGGTGGTCGCGATCAACGCGACGCTCGGGCAGGAGGAGCTCGCACGCGCGATCGCCGCGGCCGCGTACCAGCGCGGCGCACGCTACGTCGATGTCGTCTACTTCGATCCCCTGGTCAAGCGCGCGCGCATCTCGGGCGCCGATCCCGCGACGCTCGACTACGTTCCTCCGTGGTACGTCGAGCGGCTGAACACGCTCGCCGAGCACGGCGACGCACGGATCTCGCTCGCGGGAATCGCCGCTCCCGGAGCGCTG
>Ga0302326_10024832_pt1 | contig 12165 bp, 9 predicted proteins | sample Palsa_T0_3_FD_202264 | JGI IMG/M metagenome (GOLD analysis project Ga0302326, IMG submission 202264) | Peat permafrost microbial communities from Stordalen Mire near Abisko, Sweden - Palsa_T0_3 | ecosystem: Environmental > Terrestrial > Soil > Palsa > Peat permafrost | place: Sweden: Abisko...
AGCGCCATTGCGCCGAGATACGGCAGCACCATCGCCGCGCCCGCCGGCGACCGGGCGGCCGCCAGCAGCCCCCCGCGGTAGGCGAGGACCTCACCCCGCTCGGGCCCGTACCGGAACCTCCGCACCGCCACACCGTCGACGCTGCCGGCGACAGCAAGCCCGGGCGCGTGGGGGGCGATCACCCGCACATCGACCCCGGCCGCCGCCAACGCGCGGCACAAAAGCGAGAGATAGGGCCCGGTCGGATCGCCATCGGCCCGGGGAAACGTCGACGTGACGTGCAAAACCCTCACGACGCCGCTTCCACCAAAGGCCTCACTGGGCCAGCCGGCGCTGCGCCACCCGCCAGACGGCGCCCCCGACAACAACGCCCGCGGCCACGGCGCCGATCGAGACGGCACCGGGCCGGACGAGCCGCCCTGTCCCCGTCGCCACGGCGGCGAAGCCCGCCAGCAGGCCGTTGCGCACGACGTCCGCCGGGCTCACGGGTTCCACCCGGTGGGAGCCGAAACACGCGCACCCGGCCCGGTTGCCCGTCACCACCGCCCTGATCACGACGAGCGTGAAGGCAGCCAGCAGCGCCAGCGCCAGCGACCCTCCCACCGCCGGCCACGCCACCAACACCACGGCGACGACGAGCTCGACCACCGGCACCATCACTGCTGCCATCGCAGGAGCTGGCACCCCCTGCGAGCTAAAACCCAGCACCGTGGCTCGGTGGGCGACGAGCTTGGCCCCGGCGGCCCACACGAACACGGCCGCCAGCAGGCAGGCGCACACCGTCGCGGCACCGGCCACCGACACCGCCCTTTAGGACGTGAGTTGGGCGGCCGGCGTCTTTCCGGCCCACCGGGCCCGGCGAACGGCGCCCTCGCGCAGGGTGACCCGCCCCCGGCAGGCCAGCTCGACCAGGGTCCGGACGCCGAAACCGGTCCCGCCCCGGCTCACGTAGCCGTCGTCGCTGTCGGACCGCGCCGTGCCGGCGATGTCGAGGTGGACCCACGGGAGCCCGCCCGTGAACTCCTGCAGGAACAGGCCGGCGATCAGCGTTCCCGCCGGGTTGCTCCCACCGGTGTTGCGCAGGTCGGCGACGTCGGAGTCGATGTCGCGGCGGTAGTCGTCGGGCAGGGGCAGCGGCCACACCGCCTCGCCCGCTCGCGCCGCGGCCAGGCGGACCTCGTCGGTCCAGGCCATCTGGCTCCCCATCACCCCGGCGATGGAACGCCCGAGGGCGGTGCTCACCGCTCCGGTGAGGGTGGCGAGGTCGACGACGGCGTCGACCCCGGCCTCGACCGCCAGCGACAGGGCGTCGGCCAGGACGAGGCGCCCCTCCGCATCGGTGTTGAGCACCTCGACCGTCTTGCCGTTGCGGATCCGGAGGACGTCGCCGGGCTTGATGGCGGTGCCGCTCGGCATGTTCTCCGTCAGCGGGCACAGCCCCAGCACGCGGACGGGGGCGCCCAGACGGGCGATGGCCGACATGGCGGCGATCACCGCGGCCGCACCGGACATGTCCGTCTTCATCGACGCCATGCCGGCGGCCGTCTTGAGTGAGAGGCCACCGGAGTCGAAGGTGATGCCCTTCCCGACGAACGCGACCGTGGGCGTGCTCCGGGCGGACTTCGCCGGCTCGTAGAGGAGCTCCAGCAGGCAGGGTGGCTCCGATGACCCAGCCGCCACGCCGAGCAACCCCCCCAGGCCCCCCGACCGGGCGGCGGAAGCGTCGACCACGCGCACCCCGAGCTTGGTGGCCCGCGCCACCTTGGTCGCCGCCGCGGCCAGCTTGCGGGGGGTGAGGCTGCCGGCCGGCTCGTTCACCCAGTCACGGGCCGTGCCGACGGCCCCCGCCACGACTGAGCCCCGTTCGGCACCGTCGGCGTCACCGCCGACGACCACGACTTCCTTGAGGGCAGCCGGCTTCGGGTCGCTCTTCCACTCCGTGAAGGCGTACGACGCCAGCACGGCACCTTCCACCACGGCTTGGGTCGCTTCGGCAGCGGGCATCCCAGCGGGCGCGGCGGCGGTCAACGCCAGCCCGAGCCGACCGGCGCGCCCACCAGCCCGCACCGTGGCGGCCGCGGCCCGGCGCAGCCCGTCGCCGGTCAACCGGCCCCGCTCCCCCATGCCCACGGCGATGACCGCGATGCCGTCGTCGGCCAGCAACGCCTGCGTCTCGCCGAGGCGGCCTTCGAACCCGCGGCGCTCGAGGAAGGCCAGGTCCAGCTCGGCGAGTGACGGGGCGACCGGCTGGCGGCCGGTCCACACGGGCACGGCCAGCACCTCGACTCGCGCGGGAACGCTGGCTTCGACGGTGACCTTCACGTAGCTACGGACCTGGAGCGGAGTGCATGACCCTGTTCCTGCCAGCGGGCCATGACCCACAGCAATGTCGACAGGCGGTTGAGATAGGGGACGACCTGAGAGTCAGGGGGTGCTGCCGGCAGGGCCAGCCGCTCGGCCCGGCGGACGACCGTGCGCGCCACGTCGAGCAGCGCCGACACCCGGTTCTGCCCCGGGATCACGAATTCCTTGGGCATTTCGAAGAGCGAGCCCAGACGGTCCACGGTCGACTCGAGCGCGGTGACCATGGACGCGGTGACCAGGGTTTGACCGGCGACAAGCTTGTGCCGGTTCGGAGCCGCAGTGGCCAGCTCCGCCATGAGCACATAGAGGTCATGTTCCGCGCCGACGAGGAGCAGGTCGACCTCCGAACCGCTTGACACTTCGGCCCGGGCGACACCGATCGCAGCTTGGGCCTCGTCGACCGCACCGTTGGCCTCGACGCTCGGCGCGTCCTTGCGGACCCGTCCGCCGTAGAGGAGGCCGGTGGTCCCGTCGTCTCCCTTCCGGGTGTACAGCTGCACGCCCTCACCCTAAGTCGGGTGGGGCGCAACTGCACCCACCGGTACCCTTGACGGCGATGTCCGGCTACCTCGATGCCGCCCGCGAGCGGGTCGTCGTCTTCGACGGCGCCACCGGCACCAACCTGCAGCTGCGCAACCTCGGTGCCGACGAGTTCGGCGGACCGGCGTTCGAGGGGTGCAACGAGATCCTGGTCGCCACCAGGCCCGACGTCGTCGCCGACCTGCACGAGTCGTTCCTCGCCGTCGGCGTCGACGCCATCGAGACCGACAGCTTCGGCGACCTGCCGTGGGTGTTGGCGGAGTACGGCATCGCCGACCGCACCCACGAGCTGGCCCTGGCGTCGGCCCGGATCGCCCGGTCGGTCGCCGACGACCACGGGCCCGGGCACTGGGTGGCCGGTTCGCTCGGCCCGGGCACCAAGCTGCCCTCGCTCGGCCAGATCACCTTCACCGACATGCGCGATGGCTACGCCCTCGCAGCCGTCGGCTTGCTCGAAGGCGGCGTCGACCTGCTGATCGTCGAGACGTGCCAGGACCTTCTTCAGGTCAAAGCCGCCGTCATCGGTTGCCGCCGGGCCATGAGCTCCGCCGGCCGCGCCGTCCCGCTGCAGGTGCAGGTCACGATCGAGCAGACCGGCACCATGCTCATGGGCACCGAGATCGCCGCGGCCCTCACGACCGTCGCCGCCCTCCGTCCCGACGTGATCGGCCTCAACTGCGCGACGGGGCCACGGGAGATGGGCGAGCACCTGCGCCACCTCTCGCTGCACTGTCCCGTGCCGATCTCCTGCCTCCCCAACGCCGGCCTGCCCTCGATCGTCGACGGGAGGATGCACTACGACCTGACGCCGGGCGAGCTGGCGTCGTGGCACACGCGGTTCGTGTCCGAGCTCGGGGTGTCGGTCGTCGGCGGCTGCTGCGGCACGACGCCGGATCACCTGCGGGCGGTCGTCGAGGCGGTGCGCACCCTCATACCCGCGCCCCGCCAGCCGACCCTCGAGCCGGGCTGCGCCTCGATCTACCACCACGTGCCGTACGACCAGGCGCCGTCCTATCTGATCGTCGGCGAGCGGACCAACGCCAACGGCTCCAAGAAGTTCCGGGAAGCCATGCTCGATGGCGAGTGGGACACGTGCGTGGCGATGGCCCGCGACCAGGTCAAGGAGGGCGCCCACGTCCTCGACCTGTGCGCCGACTACACGGGAGCCGACGGCGTCGCCGACATCACCGAGCTGGCGTTCCGGTTCAACACGGCGACCACCCTGCCGGTCATGCTCGACTCGACGGAGCCGCCGGTCATCGAGGCGGGGCTGCAGCGCTTGGCGGGCAAGCCGATTCTCAACTCCGTCAACCTGGAGGAGGGGTCCGGGCCAGGCACGCGCCTTGACTCCTTCCTGAGCCTGGCCCGGGAGTATGGCGCCGCCGTCGTCTGTACGTGCATCGACACCGAGGGGCAGGCGCGGACCGCCGACTGGAAGGTCCGGGCGGCGCGGGCCATCCGCGACCTCGCCGTCGACCGCTATGGGTTGGCGCCGGAGGACCTGCTCTTCGACCCGCTGGCCCTCCCGCTCTCGACCGGGATGGAGGAGAGCCGGCGCGACGGGATGGAGACCATCGAGGGCATCCGGCGGATCAAGGCCGAGCTACCCGGCGTCGGGACCATCCTCGGCCTGTCCAACGTCAGCTTCGGCCTCAATCCGGCGGCCCGGCAGGTGCTCAACTCGGTGTTCCTCCACGAGTGCCAGCAAGCCGGGCTCGACGCCGCCATCGTGCACGCCGCCCGGATCATGCCGCTGGCCAAGATCGACCCCGCCCACGTCGAGATCTGCCTCGACCTGATCTATGACCGGCGCACCGACAGCTACGACCCGCTGCAGGCGTTGCTCGCCGCCTTCGAAGGCGCCGCCGTGTCCAGCGGGCCGCAGGAGGACCGCAGCGGCTGGTCGATCGAGCGGCTGCTCGAGCAGCGGATCGTCGACGGCGACCGCAACGGCCTCGACATCGATCTGACCGCCGCCCTCGAGGGGGGCTGGGAAGCGCTGGCGATTGTCAACGACGTGCTCCTGGCCGGCATGAAGACCGTCGGTGACCGGTTCGCTTCGGGCGAGATGCAGTTGCCGTTCGTCCTGCAGTCGGCCGAGACGATGAAGAGCGCGGTCGCCTTCCTGGAGCCGCACATGCCTCGCGTTGGCGGCGCGAGCGCCAAGGGTCGCCTCGTGCTGGCCACCGTCAAGGGCGACGTGCACGACATCGGCAAGAACCTGGTCGACATCATCCTCACCAACAACGGCTACGAGGTCCACAACCTCGGCATCAAGGTGGCGCTGACCGAGATGGTCGAGGCCGCCGAGAAGGTCGAGGCCGACGCCATCGGCATGAGCGGGTTGCTGGTCAAGAGCACCCTGATCATGAGGGACAACCTGACCGAGCTCAACGAACGCGGCCTGAGCAAGTACCCGGTGATCCTGGGCGGCGCCGCCCTCACCCGCACCTACGTCGAACGCGACCTGCGCCAGGTGTACGAGGGGAAGCTCTTCTACGGCAAGGACGCCTTCGAGGGCCTGCGGGTGATGGACAAGCTCGGCGACATCCGCCACGGGCGGGCCGAGGACGACCCGGCGTGGGGTCGCGAGCTCGGCGGCCGCAACCTGCCGCCGCGCCGGGCGAAGCCCGCCGTCGACCCCGCTTTGCTGCCGGCGCGGGCGCCGAGCGTCGCCGCCGACGCCCCGATCCCGCGGCCGCCGTTCTGGGGCTCCCAGGTGGTGCGGGGCGTGTCGCTCGACGACGTGGCCGGCTTCCTCAACGAGACGGCGCTGTTCCGCAACCAGTGGGGCTTCCGACCGGAGAAGGGCGAGACGGATGATGAGTTCCGGGCCCGCGTCCGCGCCGTGCTGCGGGCCCAGCTCGACGACGCCCGTACGGCGGGCATCCTCCTTCCGCAGGTCGTGTATGGGTACTTCCCTGCCAACGCCGACGGCAACGACCTCGTGATCTGGAAGGACCCGACCCGCTCGACCGAGGTGGCGCGGTTCCACTACCCGAGGCAGCAGGCGTCGCCCTGGCTGTCCATCGCCGACTTCTTCCGGCCCGTCGAATCCGGCGAGGTCGATGTCGCCGCCTTCCACATCGTCACCATGGGGCCCCGCGTCACCGAGGCCGCCGCCGAGCTCAAGGCCGCCGACCGCTACACCGACTACCTCTTCCTCCACGGCCTCGGCGTCGAGATGACCGAGGCGCTGGCCGAGCTGTGGCACCGGCGGGTGCGCGAGGAGTTGGGGATCGCCGGCGACGACGGGCCGCTGGTCGACGTGCTGCGGCGCCAGGCCTACCGGGGCGGGCGCTACTCATGGGGGTACGCGGCCTGCCCGGACCTCGAGGACAACCTGACGGTCGGCGAGCTGCTCGAGGTCGAGCGGATCGGGGTGGAGGTGAGCGAGGACACCGGCTTCCAGTACCACCCGGAGCAGACGACCTCTGCCCTCATCTGCCATCACCCCCAGGCCAAGTACTTCGTGGCCTGAGCCCGCCGGCCGCCCGCCGGCGCCCGCCTGAGCCCGCCAGCCCGCGACGGTGGAGTAAAACTCTCGGCGTGGCTCGTCGTGCCGGCCCGCTCCTCGCCGCGGCGGGGTCGGCCCTCTTGTTGACGGGATGCCACGTCCCTGGGTTCGCCGTGTCCCACGCGGCCGACAAGCAGGGGCAGCGGGCGGCGGACCTGTGGAAGATCACCGAGTTCATCGCCCTCGCCGTCGGGGTGATCGTGTGGGGGCTGATCGCGTTCGTCGTGATCCGTTACCGCCGCCGGCGCGACACGCCCGAGGACGCCATCCCCTCCCAGCGGGCGTACCACGTGCCGCTCGAGGTGATCTACACGACGATCCCGCTCGTCATCGTCGCCGTGCTCTTCACGTTCACGACCATCGCCCAACGCAAGATCGACGCCGTCAGCTCGCACCCCGCGCTCGTGGTCGACGCGACCGCGTTCCAATGGGGTTGGCGGTTCGCCTACGCCAACGGTGTCGTGACCGTGAGCCAGGGGTCGGTGCCCCCCGACCTGTACCTCCCGCTGGGCGAGACCACCGAGATCGACCTGACGGCGACGGACGTGGTGCATGCCTTCTTCGTGCCTGCCTTCCTGTTCCAACGGGCGGCCGTGCCGGGCTCACCCACGAGGTTCGACCTGACCCCGACCGAAGCGGGGGTGTACCCCGGAAAGTGTGCGACCTTCTGTGGGATCAAACATGACCAGATGCTGTTCACGGTGCGGGTGGTGACACCCGCAGAGCTCCAGACCTGGCTCTCCGGCCAGGCGCCAGCGGCCCCGACTGCGACCCCGGCCGCCTTGGGCGGCACGGCAAACACCGCGACCACCACGACTTCGGGCTTGCCGTGACCACGCTCGCCCCGCCGCCGGTCACGCCTGCTGCGCCCGCCGAACCGCGCCGCCAGGGCCTGCTCGACTGGATCACCAGCACCGACCACAAGGTGATCGGCAAGAGCTACATCTACACCTCGTTCGTGTTCTTCCTCATCGGCGGCTTGATGGCCGAGCTGATCCGCACCCAGCTCTCGTCTCCCAACAACACCTTGTTGTCGGCCGAGGCCTACGACCAGGTCTTCACCGTCCACGGCACGATCATGATGTTCCTGTACGCCACGCCGCTCGCGTTCGGGCTCGGCAACTACTTCGTGCCGCTGATGATCGGCGCCCCCGACATGAGCTTCCCGCGGCTCAACGCCCTGTCCTACTGGATGTACCTGTTCGGCGGGGTCACCGTCCTCTCCGGCTTCCTCACCGCCGGCGGTGCAGCCGACTTCACGTGGATCGCCTACGCCCCGCTCTCCAACGCCGTGCACTCGCCCGGTTCGGGCGCCGATCTGTGGATCATCGGCATCGGGCTGACCGGGATCGCCACGGTGCTCTCGGGCATCAACATCATCACGACCATCTTCACCCTGCGGGCCCCGGGCATGACCATGTTCCGGATGCCGATCTTCGTCTGGAACATGCTGGTCGCCTCCACCCTCGCCATCATGGCCTTCCCGGTGTTCACCTCGGCCCTGGCCCTGCTGTTCTGCGACCGCCACCTCGGCACCCACATCTTCGACGCCAGCAAAGGGGGGCTCCCGATCCTGTGGCAGAACCTGTTCTGGTTCTTCGGCCACCCCGAGGTCTACCTGATCGTCCTGCCCTTCTTCGGCGTGGCCACCCAGATCTTCCCCGTGTTCAGCAAGCGGCCCGTGTTCGGGTACAAGACGCTGGTCCTCGCCACCCTTCTCATCGGCGGGCTGTCCGTCGGCGTGTGGGCCCACCACTTCTTCACCTACGGCGGCGTGCTCCTCCCCTACTTCAGCGCCATGTCGCTGCTCATCGCCGTCCCGACCGGCATCAAGTTCTTCAACTGGATCGGCACCATGTGGGGCGGGCAGCTTAGGTTCGACACGCCGATGCTGTGGTCGATCGGCTTCCTGGTGACGTTCCTCCTCGGCGGCATGTCCGGCGTGATCCTCGCCATGCCCGCCCTCAACTTCGACGTCCACGACACCTACTTCGTCGTGGCCCACTTCCACTACGTGCTCTTCGCCAGCACGGTGTTCGTCGGCGCTGCGGCCGCCTATTACTGGTACCCGAAGATGACGGGCCGGATGCTGCGGGAAGGTTGGGGCAAGGTCCACTTCTGGCTGACGATCATCGGCTTCAACCTGACCTTCTTCCCCCAGCACGAGATCGGGCTGCGGGGCATGCCCCGCCGCGTCGCCACCTACTCGCCCGACCTCCACGTCACCTTCCTCAACCGGCTGTCGACGGCCGGCGCCTACCTCCTGGCCATCTCCGTGCTGCCGTTCTTCTGGAACCTCTGGGTCTCCTGGCGCCACCCCATCCCCGCCGGCGACGACCCGTGGGGCGGCCACACGCTCGAATGGGCGACGAGCTCCCCGCCGCCGGCGCACAACTTCACCTCGCTGCCGCCGATCCGGTCGGACCGGCCCGTCTGGGACCTGACGCACCCGCAATGAAAGTCGAGGCGTACACGTTCTTGTCCGTCGCCGCCGTCATGGCGATCCTCGGCCTGATCTACTGGTTCACCAGCTACGAGCCCACAGGCACCACGCTCCTCGGCGTGGCGACCGTCTTCGGCCTGCTCCCTGGCATCTACCTGCTGCGGCAGAGCCGGCGCATCGAGCCGAGGCCCGAGGACCGCACCGATGCGAAGGGAGCGGAGGGAGCGGGGGTCGTGGGCTCGTTCCCGGAGTCGAGCGTGTGGCCGTTCGTACTGGCTGGTGGGGTGGCGCTCACAGGCGTCGGGCTGGTGTTCGGTCTGTGGGCGTCGGCGCCCGGCGTCTTGCTGCTCGGGATCGCCTTCGTGGGAGCGTCACTGGAGAGCCGCAGCACCCACTGAGGCGAATCTCACCCTGCCCGCTCTCGGCGCTGCGCTTCCCCGCCAGCGCCAGCCCCTCCGGCGCATGGCTGGAGCCACGGCTGGGCCGGCGTCACCCCTCGGTGCCGACCCGCAGGTCGGCCCGAGCCAGCTCGAGCTGCTTGCGCACCGTGCCGGGCACGATGCCCAGCGCCTCGGCCGCCTCGGCGGTGTCGAAGTCGAGGAGCCACACCAGCACGACGCACGCCCGTCGTCGCTCCGGCATGGCCCGGAGGGCCCGCTCGATGTCGACCCGTGTCACGGCGGCCTGGTCGGCGCCGGCGTGGGCGGGAGCCGCGTCAAGGGTCACGGTGCCGGCAGGGGTCTTCAGCAGCCGGAACGCCACCCGGAACACGTACCCCGGCGGGTTGTCCCCCGTTCGTACCCTCCGCCAGTGCCGCAGGGTACGGACGAACGCCTCCTGAGCGATGTCCTCGGCGTCGGCCGCGCCCGCCAGGGTGAGCGCCCTGACGACTCGCGGGTAGTGCGTGTGGAACAGCTCGGCGAAGTCCTCGGTCACCGGGACGGGCAGGCTCACCGGGAGCCCAGCTTGGCCCAGCAGCGCCGCCGGGCTCACGGACCGGTCGTGGTCGGGGAGGCGCCGCTGGTGACCGTCCCGGCCGGAGCCGTCGCCACCCGGGAAACGTGTACCGAGCAGGACAAGCCTTTGCCCAAGACCCGTGCCGCGGCGGCAGCGGCGGGAGGCGCCGGGCATCCGCAACCGCTCCCGGAGATCATGGTGCCGATCCGCACCTCGGTCCCGGCGCCCGTCGTAACGGTTGCCGCCGGCTCGGGCGGTGCGACCGTGCCCGTGACCCGGCACGTCACGTTTGTCCCCTGGCACGGCGGCGCGTTTGCGGCGGTGTCGATGCCGTTGAGCTGGTCGGTCGCCAGGACGGCGCCGTCCGCCGCCGTCGCCGTGAGGGTGCCGGCCGGCACCCCATCGTTCGACGCCGACGTGGCGCTCGCCGGCAGTTGGACGGCCAGGGCGACCCATCCGGTCGTCGTGGGGGCGGCCTGGTCGGTCCCCGCCGCGGTCGACAACACGACCTTCGCCACCGCTGCCCCGGTGTGGCTGACCACCGTCAAGATCGGCTCCGGCTCACCCGCGCCGACCACGGCGATGGAGAGCGGGTCGAGCGCCGCGGCGGTCGGCTTGGACCACTCGATTCCGCCAGCCGTCCCTGCCACCTGGTCGTCGGATACCTCGGCCTGCAGGATCCCCGCCGGGGCGCAGGCCCCACTCGGTGCGTTCGTCGGCAGCGCCTGCTGGTAGAGACGGATGCGCACACCGTCGTCGGCGTTCCGCACCAGCAACTGGGTCTCGGGCAGGCCGGCGACGGCCGGGCCACTGCCGACGCTGAACCCACCCCCGCCCTGCGCGGCCCCGGAGCTCGCGGCCGGCACCGCCGGCTGGCCTGCCGCCTGGCTCTGGGTGATCTGGGTGCTCCCGGAGCTGCGCCCGCTCTGGCCGGCGACGTATCCGACGCCGGCGGCGACGACGACGGCTGCCGCCAGCCCGGCGCCCAGCCGCTGCAGTTGACCGCGGCGGTGCCGGGAGAGCACACCGCGGAAGTCCTCCAGCGAGGCGGGCCGGCCGCCGGAGAGCGCGTCGTCGAGTCCGGCCGGGGGAGGAAGTTCGTCCATACCTATGCAAAGCCTCCCCGCAGCCCGATCGCGTACGCGTCAATCCGAGATCGGCTCCTCGAGCACGGCCTCGACGGCTGTATACCCGCCCCCGGGCGAGCGGGTGATCACGGCCGGCGGCCGGCGGCGGCCGGCATCGACGGCCGACAGCTCCTTGCACAGCCGGTAGGCGATGTATCCGCACACCACCGGCAGCACGATCACCGCGACTCGCAGGGCCCAGATGATGTTGTTCTCCGACACGTCGAAGGTGACTGCGATCACGTCCGTCCCACCCGCCGCGAAGAGGGCGGCGTAGAAGGCGATCGCCGCCACCCCGAAACCGGTGCGGACCGGGGCATCGCGGGGCCGGTCGCACAGGTGGTGCACTTCCCGGTCCTTCGAGAAGTGCGCCTCCAGCCAGGGCCAGGCGAACAGCAGGCCGAAGGTGATGCCCGGCAGCAGCACGCCGGGGAAGAACAGGTTGCCCACCGAGTGGCCGAAGGCGTGGATCTCCCAGTTGGGGAAGATCCGCAGCGCCCCGTCGAGCCAGCCCATGTACCAGTCGGGTTGCGACGCCGAGCTGACCTGGTAGGGCTGGTAGGGCCCGTAGAGCCACACCGGGTTGATCTGGGCCAGGCCGCCGAGGGCGGCGATGATGCCCGTGATCATGAACATGAACCCGGTGCTCTTGGCTGCGAACGTCGGCCACATCGGCACGCCGACCACGTTGTCCTCGGTGCGCCCGCGCCCCTTGAACTGGGTGTGCTTCTGGTGCCACATGATGGCCAGGTGGACAGAGAGCAGGCCCACGATCGCCGCCGGGATGATCAGGATGTGGATCACGTAGAGCCGGGAGATGATGTCGGTGGACGGGTACTTGCCACCGAAGATGAGGAACGCCAGCCAGGTCCCGCCGATCGGGATGGATTCCATGATCGAGTAGGCCACGCGGAGACCGGTCCCCGACAGCAGGTCGTCGGGCAGCGAGTAGCCGGCAAAGCCGTTGACGATCCCGAGGATCAGCATGGACACGCCGACGATCCAGTTGATCTCCCGCGGCCGGCGGAAGGCGCCCGTGAAGAACACCCGGGCCAGGTGGACGACCATGGCCCCGATGAACACGATCGCCGCCCAGTGGTGCATCTGGCGCATCACCAGGCCCGAGCGGACCTGGAAGGACAGGTTGAGCGTCGACGCGTAGGCCTGGGACACCTGCAGGCCACGCAGGGGCACGTACTTGCCGGTGTAGACCACCT
>Ga0302326_10024833_pt1 | contig 12164 bp, 11 predicted proteins | sample Palsa_T0_3_FD_202264 | JGI IMG/M metagenome (GOLD analysis project Ga0302326, IMG submission 202264) | Peat permafrost microbial communities from Stordalen Mire near Abisko, Sweden - Palsa_T0_3 | ecosystem: Environmental > Terrestrial > Soil > Palsa > Peat permafrost | place: Sweden: Abisko...
GCCAGCGCCCACCATAGATAGGACACTCCGGCGAGCTGACGCCACAGCGGCGCGGTCACCTCGTGGTGCTTGGGCATCAGATCGATCGGCGTCCACACCATCAAAGCCACCCCCGCGGCGCTGACCGCGGCCATGACGACGTTTCGCCGCCGCCAGGCCAGCACGGCCGTCACCACGACAGCCTCCAGCATCCACACCCAGTGATGCGACCAGGACACCGGCGATACCGCCAAGCCGAACAGCGCGATACAGATCACCGCCAGGGTCGGCTCGCCGGCGCGCAGCACCCGGCGCGCCACCCACACCGTCAACGCGAGTACCAGGAAACAGGCGGCGACCCAGGGCAGGAATCGTTGGTGCTCGTCGAGACCCAGCCGGGCCAACGTCCCGGCAATGTTTTGGTTGGTGTTCAGACTCGCCGACCCGATCCGATCCGTGTTGCGCACGGTGTGAGTCCAGTATTCCCAGGAGTCCTGCCAGGCCAGCGCGAACCCGGCCGCGAGCGCAGCCACAACCGACGCCAACGAGGTGAGAACGGCCCGGCGGTCCCGGTTCAGCAGGAAGTAGAGCAGAAACACCGCCGGTGTGAGCTTGAGCACGATGCCCAATCCCAGCAGCAGCCCTCGCGGCCACGGTGTGCGACGCGGCACGCACTCGGCGATCACCAGCGTCATCAGAACGACGTTGATCTGTCCGAAGGCGAAGTTCGCCTTGATCGGCTCCCAGTAGAGCGTCGCCCAGGCCACGATCAGTGCGGTCAGCCACCAGCGGCGCAACCACGCCGGCCCGGGCGCCAGGCGGGAGGTCTCCCAGACGTCCATCCGAGTCAGCACGATCATCGTGGCGACCAGCAGCAGCGCCAGCGTGATCAGCGTGATGGTGACGCTCGCGGCCGGCATGCCCAGCCAGGCGAACGGGGCGAAAATGACAGCTGCCAGCGGGGGATAGGTGAACGGGAGGTTCAAGCCGATCGGCGTGTGGAACTTGACGTCCGGGCTGTACAGCGGATGGCCGTCCAGCCAGGCCTGGCCGCCCATCCGGTACACGTCGATATCGATGCGATACGGCGTGGTTCCGACCAATCGCCACCCGGCGTAACCCAGCGCGACCAGCGCCAGCGCCTGAAGCAGCGCCCATCCAGCGTTTCGCCAGATATTCGGCTGCGCCGTGGCTACCCGCCCGCGCCCACTGCCCGCGTCGGGCGAGCCCCATCTACTCATGTCGGTGAACAGCTTATCGGTGCGAACGTGCTAGTCGGTGTCGCGGACGGTCTTCGGCCCCGAGGGGGCGTAGCTTTTTACCGTGCTCCACTGGTTCGAACACGACATCATCGGTCGCGGTCGATTACCCCTGTTGTGCTGTCTGATCGCCTTTATCCTCACCTTCTTCGTGACACGCACCTCCGCGCGATTGATCCGCCGTCGCGCCAGCACCGGCCGGCCGCCCCGATGGTGGGAGCCTCGCAACATTCACATCGGCTCCAAGCACATCCATCATGTGGTGGTCGGCGTCGTCATGGTGATGATTTCCGGCATCACGCTGGTGGCGTTGTCCATCAACGGGACCGAGTCCGAATTCACTGCGATCGCAATCGTTTTCGGCATCGGCGCGGCGCTGGTGCTCGATGAGTATGCGTTGATCCTGCATCTGTCCGACGTCTACTGGGAGGAAGACGGGCGGACGTCGGTCGACGCGGTGTTCGCCGCGGTCGCGGTAGGCGGACTCCTGGTTCTGGGGTTGCATCCGCTGATGTTCTTCATCAGCCTGTGGCAGGACACCACGCACTCGGCGGTGTTGCGGGCCGGTGTGGTCTTCGCGATGGCGCTGACGTTGCCGCTCGCTGTGCTGGTTGTGCTCAAGGGCAAGGTATGGACCGGCCTGATCGGCATGTTCTTCGTCCCGCTGCTGGTCATCGGGGCGATCAGGCTGTCACGCCCGCAGGCGCCATGGGCCCGCTACCTCTACCTGCGTCGGCTGGACAAGATGAGCCGGGCGCTGGGGCGCGAACGGACCCTGCGCCGGCCCGTCGTGCACGCCAAGCTGTGGCTGCAGTACGCGATCGCGGGTACGCCGCGTCTGCCCTCGCACCGCCTGGTCGATGCGGAGCTGGACCGCGAAGTGCATCCAGCGCCGCCGCCGGAGTCGGTGCCGAGCGTGTTCGTCAGCGGCGCCGGCGTCGGGTGAGGTGGCGGTGCGCTATTTCTACGACACCGAGTTCATCGACGACGGCTATAACATCGAGCTGATCTCGATTGGCGTGGTCGCCGAGGATGGCCGCGAATATTACGCCGTATCAACCGAATTCAATCCCGAGCGGGCCGGAAGTTGGGTGCGAGCCAATGTGCTGCCGAAGCTGCCGCCGCCGGCCTCGCAAGTGTGGCGGTCACGTGCCCGGATCCGTGCAGACCTGGAAACGTTCTTCGACGTCGACGGGTCCGAGCCGATCGAACTGTGGGCTTGGGTCGGTGCCTACGACCACGTGGTGTTGTGCCAGTTGTGGGGCCCGATGACGCATCTGCCGCCGCCGATACCGCGATTCACCCACGAGCTGCGCCAGCTATGGGAGGAGCGGGGATCTCCGCGGTTGCCGCGCCGGTCGGCGAATGTGCACGACGCGCTGGTGGACGCCCGCGATCAACTACGGCGATACCAGGTGATCACGTCCGAAGGCGACGGACGATAGCTCGGCCGTTCGCATCGGCCCTGATCGCGGCGTGATTGGGGGCGTGCGCCACCCGGTTACCATGGACGGGTGAACTGGACCGTTGACGTACCGATCGAGCAGCTGCCGTCGCTGCCTCCGCTGCCGGCGGATCTGCGAGCGCGGCTGGACGCCGCGCTGGCCAAGCCCGCTGCACAGCAGCCGAGTTGGACGCCTGAGCAGGTCGAGCCGATACGAGCGGTCCTCGAGGCCGTGCCGCCGGTGACGGTGCCGTCGGAGATCGTGCGGCTACAGGACATGCTGGCCCAGGTCGCCAACGGGGAGGCGTTTTTGCTGCAGGGCGGCGACTGCGCGGAGACGTTCCTCGACAACACCGAACCGCACATCAGGGGCAATATCCGCACCTTGCTGCAGATGGCGGTGGTGCTGACCTACGGCGCCAGCGTGCCGGTGCTCAAAGTGGCCCGCATCGCGGGGCAGTACGCCAAGCCACGGTCGGCCGACGTCGACGCGCTGGGCCTGCGTTCCTACCGCGGCGACATGGTCAACGGATTCGCCCCGGATGCCGCGGCACGCGAGCACGACCCGTCGCGGCTGGTGCGGGCCTACGCGAACGCCGGCGCGGCGATGAACCTGGTTCGCGCGTTGACCTCGTCGGGGCTGGCGTCGCTGCATCAGGTGCACGACTGGAACCGGGAATTCGTCCGGACCTCGCCAGCCGGCGCGCGCTACGAGGCGTTGGCCTCCGAGATCGACCGCGGGCTCAAGTTCATGAGCGCTTGCGGGGTGGCCGACCGCAACCTGCAAACCGCCGAAATCTACGCCAGCCATGAGGCTTTGGTGCTCGACTACGAACGATCCATGCTGCGGCTGTCCGCCGCCGAGGACGGTGAGCCGCAACTGTACGACCTGTCGGCGCACTACCTGTGGATCGGGGACCGCACCCGACAGCTCGACGGCGCGCATGTCGCATTCGCGGAGGTGATCGCCAACCCGATCGGCGTCAAGATCGGGCCCGCGACCACCCCGGAGCAGGCCGTCGAATACGTTGAGCGCCTTGACCCGCACAACAAGCCGGGCCGGCTGACGCTGGTGAGCCGGATGGGCAACAACAAGGTTCGTGACCTGCTGACGCCGATCATCGAGAAGGTGCAGGCGACTTGCCACCAGGTGATCTGGCAGTGCGATCCCATGCACGGCAACACCCACGAGTCGTCGACCGGCTACAAGACGCGGCACTTCGACCGGATTGTCGACGAGGTCCAGGGCTTCTTCGAGGTGCACCGGGCGCTGGACACCTACCCCGGCGGCATCCACGTCGAGATCACCGGAGAGAACGTCACCGAGTGTCTTGGCGGCGCTCAAGACATTTCGGACACCGACCTGGGTGGACGCTACGAAACGGCTTGCGACCCAAGGCTGAACACCCAGCAGTCGTTGGAGCTGGCGTTCCTGGTCGCGGAGATGTTGCGCGACTAGAGCAGACCGCTGACGTTGCTGCCGACGGTCCAGGCCGCGGTGGCCACCATGCCGGTGATCGACAACACGATCGCTATCCAGATCAGCACCATGCGTCGAGCGTGCTGGCGTTCCAGGACGAATTCGATCATCTCGATTCCGGCGAATTGCCCTGATATCTCCTGGTATTCGTCATCATCCAGCACGACGGGTTTGGCGGGCCAGTCCGGTGGCTCGCGGGTCAGCTGACGCGTCGGATGATGCACCGCCGCACGGCCGTGCGGTGACTGGAGTTGCTCGGTGGTGCGGTGTTGGTCGATGCGGCTGCTCTGCATCGCAGCTGAGCGGTGCAGAGCCGAGTTACGCGGCGATGGCACCCGAAAGTCGGGAAGGCGCAACTCGTCGACGATCGCGCCCAATTCCGCGGCCATGTCCTGGGCGTCGGCGTAGCGGTCGGCGGGATCGCGCGCGGTCGCGCGCTCGATCAGTTCGTCGAATGGCGCCGGAACGCCGTTGATCACGCTGCTCGGTGCCGGCACGTCAGTGTCCAGACGCTGATATGCGACCGACAGTGCCGTGTCGCCGGAGAACGGGGTCTGCCCGGTCAACAGCTCATAGGCCACGATCCCTGCGGCGTAGACGTCGCTGCGGGGGCTGGCGTTTCCGTCGCGGACCTGTTCGGGGGACAGGTAGGCGGCGGTGCCGAGAATGACGCTGGTGGAAGTGATTCCGGCCTCGGCGACGGCGCGCACCAGGCCGAAGTCGGCGATCTTGACTTCGCCCTCATCCGATATCAAGACGTTCTCGGGTTTGACGTCGCGGTGTACCAGCCCGGCGCGGTGCGCGGCGGCCAGCCCGCCCAGTACCGGGCGCAGCACCGCCGCGACGGCGTGCGGTGGCATCGGACCGCGTTCGGCCAGCAGCTCGCGTAACGTGCCGCCTTCAACGAGCTCCATCACGAGGAACGGGTGCCGAGCGTCCAGGCCCTGGTCGTAGACCGCGACCAGCCCCGGATCCTTGAGGCGGGCCACGCTGCGGGCCTCCAGCTGGAAGCGGGTCAGAAATTGCTGGTCGCCCGCGTAGCGGGAGTCCATCACCTTGAGGGCGACTGGCCGGTCCAAACGCGTGTCGAGGCCGCGGTACACCGTCGAGGTGCCGCCGGTGGCGATCTTGGTCGCTACGCGATAGCGCCCGTCCAGCAATGCGCCCTCGAGGGCGTCTTCGCTCGCCGCTGCAGCCACGGGCCCATCGTAGGCGGCGGCCGGCGCTGCGCCCGAAACCTTTACGCAGCGAGCCTGAACAAGCGGCCTGCCCGGTCGTACACTGATTCGGTGAGCAGGATTCCGGCCGGGGATGATGTTCTGGGACCCGACGAACCGACCTACGATCTTTCCTGTGTCGCCGATTTGCTCGGGGTGCCGGTGACCAAAGTGCAGCAGCATCTGAAGGAAGGGCATCTGGTCGCGGTGCGACGCGCCGGAGACGTGGTGGTTCCGCAGATCTTTTTCACCACAGCCGGGGAAGTCGTCAAAAGCCTGCCGGGGTTGTTGGTGGTCTTGCGCGACGGCGGTTACCGCGACACCGAAATCGTGCGCTGGCTGTTCACTCCCGACCCGTCGCTGACCGTGACCCGGGATGGATCGCGCGAGGCGATCAGCAACGCCCGCCCGGTCGACGCGTTGCACGCCCACCAGGCTCGCGAAGTCCTGCGCCGCGCACAGGCCATGGCGTACTGACCCGCCGGATCAGACAGGTTGCGCTTCCGCCGCGGGACGGTTCAGGGTGCGCCACGCGAACAACGCCACCGCCGTGGCAAGTAGGACGTGCGCCCACGAGTACATGCCATGTCCGCCATCGGGTTTGAAGATGACCATGATCCAGGTGGAGAACGCGGCTATCGCCGCGACCGCCCGGCGTGACTGGGCGAGCGGGGCCAGCACCGCCAACGGCCAGGAGTAGTACCAGGGCAGCGCGGCGGGCGCGAACAACACCACGACCAGCATCGCCCAGGCGATACCGGTGAGCGCTTGGCGGTCGTCGTGCCGGAATCGCCACCACAGCAACGGCAGTGCCACCCCGACGATCGCGATCCCGACGGCGCGGGTGACTTGCAGCAGCGCGTAGAAGCTGACCGAGAAGAACAACCCTGCGATCGCATGGATCAGGTTGGCCGCCGCCGTCGGAATGCTCAGCCAGTTGATGATTTTCACCGAACCGGCCAATGCGGTCAGCCAGCCGAGGCCCACCCCGGCCACCCCGGACAGCACCGCGAACACGGCGACCAAGATCAACACAGACGTGCCTGCGGCCGCGGCAAAGGCGCGCAGCGGCCGGTACCCGCGCCGCTCACATAGATGGCGCATCCACACCCAGACCATGAACGGCAGCGCGATTCCCGCGGTGGCCTTGACCGCGACCCCGACGGCAATCAGCGCGATGCCGGCGATATGGCGACTATTCAGGGTCAGGGCGATTCCGGCGGCCATCAGGCCGACCATCAACATCTCGTTGTGCACGCCGCCCATCAAATGGATGATCACCAATGGGTTGAGCGCGCAGATCCACAGTGCTATTGGCACATTCGCGCCGATATGCCGCGCTATCCGCGGTGTCGCCCAGATCAGCAACGCGAACCCGGGCAGCATGCACAGCCGCAGCAGCATCGTCCCGACGATCACGTGGTTGCCGACCAGCATCGTGATAAGTTTGGCGATCATGATGAACGCCGGACCGTACGGCGCGGTGGTGATGGTCCAGATCGGACTAACGTTGTCCAGCAGGGCATTCGGGTTGTCGATGGGCCCGACCGCATAGGGATCAAATCCGTCGCGCAGCAGTGCACCCTGGGCCAGATACGAGTAGGTGTCGCGACTGAAGAGGGGCACCGACAGCAGTAGCGGTGCCAGCCAAAAGGCGGCGCTAGCCACCATGGTGTATTCGCTTGCGCCGCCGGCAAGCACGCGTCGGCCCAGCCACAGCCATGCGCTGAGCATCAACGTCACACCGATCCACAGCACGACCGAGGACAGCACCAAGCCGTGCCCGTAACGCAGCCAGGACAAGTGCAGCGACTCCAGCAGCGGATCGTGCTGCTTGGTGCTGCCGGCGCCAAGCCCCCCCATAGTGATGAGCACCGCGCCCAGGAAGCCCAGCAGCGCCGGCCGGCCCTCGCTGGTCGTGGCGAATTCCCGCAGTCGTGAAAGGCGCTGAGGCGCAGCGTTAGCCGGCGCGGTATCCGGAACAGACGTCGGAATGGACATGGGCGTCAGGCCGATCGGTTTGCGGCGAGGTTGGCAAGCGCGGAGAGTCCGGCCTTGGCCGCGGCGTGGATAGGGGCGTCAGCCACCAAGCCGAGCGCCCGCCGCGTCAACGCATCGATCTGGTCTTCGACCGCGGCCAGCGCGCCGACCCGTTCGATCACGTCGCACAGTTGGCCAATTTCGGCATCGCTCAAGTCGGTGCCGACTGAGTCCCGTAACAGCTTGGCGGCGGCCACATCTGACTTGTCGGCCAATTCGATGGCGGTTGCCAGCAGCACGGTGCGCTTGGCGGAGCGCAGATCGTCTCCCGAGGGCTTACCGGTCACCGCTGGATCGCCGAATACGCCGAGCACGTCGTCGCGCAGCTGGAACGCGACGCCCAGGTGATTGCCGACCTCGTGGAAAAGCGCTTGGACATCGGGCCGATCCGCGGCGGCGGCGGCCCCCAACTGCAATGGACGCGACACCGTGTAGGAGGCGGTTTTGTAGGTGTTGACGGCCATCGCCGAGGCGATCGACTCCGCCGCGCTGGCCTCGGCCACGATGTCGAGGTACTGGCCACCGAGCACCTCGGTGCGAATGTCGGCCCAGACCCGGCGAACTCGGTTGCGGGCATCGTGCGGCAGATCGACGCCGGCGACGATGTCATCGGCCCACGCCAGTGCCAGATCCCCGAGCAGGATCGCCGCCGACATCCCGAACTGATCCGCCGGCCCACGCCACTGGCGGTCGCGATGCAGGGCAGCGAACTGGATGTGTGTCGTCGGCCGGCCGCGGCGAGTCGCCGAGCTGTCGATCACGTCGTCGTGCACCAGCGCCGAGCAATGCAGCAGCTCCAGTGCCGCGAACAACAGCAGCGGCTGTTCATCGGCGTCCTCGCTCGATACCGCCCGCCAGCCCCAGTAGGCGAAAGCCGGGCGCAGCCGCTTGCCGCCGCCGAGAACGAAGTCCTCCAGACCGGCGATCAGCGCGTCGTAGTCGCCACCGATGTACGCCGCATCCGCTCGACGGTCACGCAGGTACCTGCGCAACCGGTCGGTGACGGCGTCGGCCAGCTCGACGGTTGCCGCCGCTTCTACGCTCAGCGCGACACCTCTTCCCGGTCCCTTGAGGTCATGGCCCGCCAAGTCTATTCGGCGCGGCGCTGTCCAGCGGGTTTTGCCTCTCCCAGGACGGCTGATGAGGCGCGGTCGACCGTCGCCGGACGATTGCTCGACAGCCTCACTATGCTGTCGTGGTGGGTGGCGGGACATGGGTTCGCGGCGTTTGACCTGCCGCAGGGGGAACTACTCGTTCGATGAGGAGAAGCTCGTTGACTTTGAACACGGTCGCGCTCGAGGTGGTGCCGCCCAACGTGGATCGCGGTCGGGAGCAAGCCCTCGAAGAGGCCCACAAGGTGCTGCAGCTGTCCACGAAATCGGGCATCAACGGCCGGATCGGGCACGTGATGATGCCGGGGCTGATCGAAGAAGATGACGACCGACCGGTCGAGATGAAGCCGAAGCTCGACGTGCTGGATTTCTGGTCGATCATCAAACCCGAGTTGCCCGGGGTGAGCGGATTGTGCAGTCAGGTCACCGCTTTCATGGACGAGCCGGCGTTGCGCCGGCGGCTCGGTGATCTGGTCGGGGCAGGAATCGACGGCATCGTCTTCGTCGGCGTGCCACGGACCATGGTCGACGGCGAGGGTTCCGGCGTCGCGCCGACCGACGCCCTGTCGATCTTTCAAGAGCTGGTGGCCAACCGCGGCGTAATCCTGATCCCCACCCGGGATGGCGAAGTGGGCCGGCTGAATTTCAAGTGCGATCAGGGTGCGACGTTCGCGCAGACGCAGCTGCTGTATTCCGACGCGATCGTGGGATTTTTGACCGAGTTCGCCAAGAACACCGACCACCGGCCGGAGATCCTGTTGGGATTCGGCTTCGTTCCGAAAGTTGAGGAGAAGGTCGGCTTCATCAACTGGCTCATCCAGGATCCCGGCAACGCCGCCGTCGCCGAGGAGCAGGCGTTCGTCAAGACATTGGCGAACACCGAACCGGCGCAACGGCGCAACCTGCTGCTCGATCTGTACAAGCGGGTGATCGACGGTGTCGCCGACTTGGGCTACCCGCTGAGCATCCATCTCGAAGCCACCTACGGTAATTCCGCGCCGGCGTTCGACACCTTCGCCGAGATGCTGGGCTACTGGTCGCCGGCGAGCTGAGAGCCGCTGTCGACGCCGGTCAGCTGGACGGCGGATCGCTCGGCTCGGCGATCCGAGGCGAACGGTCGCGGGTGTACCAGGCCAGCAGTGCCACTGCGCCGGCCACCGCGATCGACGCCAGAGCCAGCCACAGCGCTGCGCCCTGGAATGAGCGGGTGCTCGGGTCGGTATAGCGGGCCTGCGCGGTCAGCAGGCTGACCACGCCGGGTTTCAGCTTCCACTGCACGGTCTGCGGGTCTACCCGGTCACCGTTGGTGGAGGTCACCGATCCCGGGAAGGCGACCGACAGCTCCACGTCGGCCTCGGGATCGCTCAGCGACGTCAGGTCCGCACGCCCTTCCAGGATCACCAGGTCGCCGGCTCTGCGCAGCGACAGGTTCACGCCCTGTGCGTCAGAGTTCATGTGGGCGAGTTCCGGCAGTTCAGCGAAGGTCAGATCGGCAAACGTGGCCTGCGAACCCACGTAGCCATCGCGGTCGTATTTGGACACCGCGACCTTCTGGCCGAACGCCAGATTGGGATCCAACTGCGGACCGGGGTCTTTGTCGTTGCGTGGCTTGGCCGCGGCAACGATGTCGCCGGACACCAAGTCGTCGGGGGAGATGGTGATGGATGCCTTGATCCGCACGCAGCCGGCCAGCACGGGTATCACCAGTAGCAGCATCATCAACGCCGTCAGGCGGCGGCGATGATGTGCCGTAAATCCCCGGGACAAGGGCTGGATACCGCTGGCGCGCACCAGGTCATCGTGCCAGACCGGGTCGAAACCGGGGCGACTACAGCGGCAGCTGCCGGCCCAGAATCGCGAATGCCCGTGGGTCGCCGGTGAAGTGGTAGCCGCGAATGACGTCGAGAAAGCCCAGTCGCCGGTAGAGCCGCCAGGCGCGATTGGCCTCGCCAATGGTCTCCGGGGTCGACAGCAGCACGTTGGCTTCGCTGCGCTCGGAAAGCAGCCGACGGGCCAGCGCCTCTCCCAGACCGTGGCCCTGTGCCCGAGGGTGGATGTGCAGCTCGGTCAGCTCGAAATAGCTGGCCATCAGCTTGGTGATCTCCGGGGCGGGGAAGCCACTGCGCTCCAAGCCAGCCACGACTTGCTGCTGCCACCACTGATCGGGTGCGCCGCAATAGCCGTAGGCCACACCCAGCAGCGGAGCGTCGCTCAGCTCGTCAGGCGACGGCGCGGACCCGCCCGACGCCTCGACTTCGACGGCTGCCACGGCCTGCCAGCCGCGCCGCCGGGTGTGCTCGAGCCACATCGCGGCGCGCTGGTTCTCGGTCCCGGGTGGGTACCGCATGGCGTCGACGTAAACGCCCAAGGCATCGGAAAGTCGTCGCTGCATATCCTGTGGCGGCAGGTTGATGAGGAACGTCGCCAACGTGCGGTCTCCTCCTCAGTCGTCCAGTGCGGTGCGCCATCCCATTATCGGGCGCGGCGGTGCAGCGTTCATCGCGGACCGGTCGCGATTACAATCAGCAGGCGAAGCGGTGGTAACACGTAGATTGACCTCGTATCATTCTTATTAGTTGCCCCCGGAGTGGGCGTAGGCGTGCTATCGGTATTAACGTGACAGGTTCTCGGCAAGGAGGGACGAATGCCACTCTCCGATCATGAGCAGCGGATGCTCGACCAGATCGAGAGCGCTCTCTATGCCGAGGACCCTAAGTTCGCCTCAAGCGTTCGCGGCGGCGGGTTGCGCGCCCCGACGGCGCGGCGACGGTTGCAGGGCGCGGGGTTGTTCCTGCTCGGACTGGCCATGCTGGTTTCCGGAGTGGCGTTTAAGGCCACCATGATTGGAACCTTCCCGGTGCTGTCAGTGCTCGGTTTCATCGTGATGTTCGGCGGCGTCGTGTTTGCCATCACCGGCCCGCGACTCGCCGGCCGAGGTGAGCGCCCGGGACCCACGGCCGGTGCACGTCAGCGCCGCAGCAAGAGTGCGGGCGGATCGTTCACCAGCCGGATGGAAGATCGGTTCCGCCGCCGCTTCGAGGAGTAGGGTTCGCGACGAAAAAAGGGCAGCCAGCCGGCTGCCCTTTTTTGTGCCCGCCGGCGTCGACCTGGCCGACAATCCACGCCAAGATGACCCACTACGCCCCACTTGGGCAATAACCGCAGCTCAACAGCCAGTTCTGTAGCTGTTCTGCACACCCGCTTGATCCCGGGATGGCATCTTGGTGGCCGAGAACCTGCTAAAACGACATCAACCGGTGACATTTGTGTCGTTAAATGGAGCGAAGTGGGGGATTGTGGGGTATCGTGGCGGAAGTCGAAAGTGGAGGTAGCCAGATGTTTCTCGGCACCTACACGCCAAAGCTCGACGACAAGGGGCGGCTCACGTTGCCCGCCAAGTTCCGCGACGCACTGGCAGGGGGGTTGATGGTCACCAAGAGCCAAGACCACAGCCTCGCCGTCTACCCGCGAGTGGCGTTCGAGGAACTCGCCCGCAAGGCCAGTCAGACATCGAGAAGCAACCCGGACGCCAGAGCCTTCCTGCGCAACCTGGCCGCCGGCACCGACGAACAGCATCCCGACGCCCAGGGCCGGATCACCTTGTCGGCCGATCACCGCCGCTACGCGAACCTC